>WNFR01026288.1_pt1 | contig 15581 bp, 11 predicted proteins | sample 5400221 | NCBI WGS metagenome assembly WNFR01 (sample SAMN13153357, study PRJNA577476) | soil metagenome | isolation source: 40 cm soil under Madrone tree | place: USA:California | collected 2016-06-14 | reverse complement strand
TGGCATTTGCTCGGGCGGCTGCGGCCGGGGGCGGTGATCGGCTTCGGCGGCTATCCCACCATCCCGCCGCTGCTGGCGGCGGCGTGGCGGCGGATTCCGACCCTGATCCACGAGCAGAACGGCGTGATGGGCCGCGCCAATCGCTTCCTGGCGCCGCGGGTTTCCGCGATCGCGACCAGCTTTCCGGGCGTGCTCGACCGCGATGCCGCGCTCGCCGCCAAGGCGACCCATACCGGCAATCCGGTGCGGCCGGCGGTGGTGGAAGCCGCCAAGGTGGCGTTCGTGGCGCCCGGGCCGGGCGGGCCGCTGCGCCTGCTCGTGTTCGGGGGCAGCCAGGGCGCCCGCATCATGGCCGACATCGTCCCCGCCGCGATCGAGCGTCTCCCCGCGGCGACGCGCGCGCGTCTGGTCGTCACCCAGCAGGCGCGTGGCGAGGACCTGGAGCGCGTGCGCGCCGCCTATGCCCGGATCGGCACGGCGGCGGCGGTCGAGCCGTTCTTTTCGGACCTGCCGGCACGCCTGGCCCAAAGCCACCTCGTGGTGTGCCGGTCGGGCGCCTCGACGGTCGCCGAGCTTGCCGCCATCGGCCGCCCCGCCATCCTGGTTCCGCTGCCCCATGCGCTCGACCAGGACCAGCTCGCCAATGCGGCGGTGTTGGAAAAGGCCGGGGGCGCGATAAGGATTGACCAACCCGCCTTTACGCCCGACAAGCTCGCCTCCGAGATCGCCCGGATCGCCACGGAACCGGAACGGCTCGCCGTCATGGCGCAGGGTTCCCGCCAGGCGGGCGCGCTCGACGCCGCCGACCGGCTCGCCGAGCTGGTGCTGCGGGTGGCTGGTCTGAAAGCGAGAGGATGAGCTCCCCATGAAGCTGCCGCGCGACATCGGCCCGATCCACTTCGTCGGCATCGGGGGCATCGGCATGAGCGGCATCGCCGAGGTGCTGGTCAATCTCGGCTATACGGTCAAAGGATCCGACGTCGTCGACAGCGCCAACGTCAACCGGCTGCGCGACAAGGGCATCGCGGTCGCGATCGGCCATAAGGCGGAGAATGTCGACGGCGCCGACGTGCTGGTGGTGTCCTCCGCGATCAAGCGCGACAATCCCGAGCTGGTGGCGGCGCGCGCGCAGCGCCTGCCGGTCGTGCGCCGCGCCGAGATGCTGGCGGAGCTGATGCGGCTCAAGAGCTGCGTGGCGATCGCCGGCACCCACGGCAAGACCACCACCACGTCGCTGGTCGCGACCCTGCTGGAAGCCGGCCACCTCGATCCCACCGTCATCAACGGCGGCATCATCAACGCCTACGGCACCAATGCGCGGCTCGGGGGCGGCGACTGGATGGTGGTCGAGGCGGACGAATCCGACGGCACCTTCCTGAAGCTGCCGGCCGACATCGCGATCGTCACCAATGTGGACCCCGAGCATCTCGACCACTTCAAGACCTTCGAGGCGGTGCAGAGCGCGTTCCAGGACTTCGTCGAGAATGTGCCCTTCTACGGCTTCGCCGTGATGTGCACCGATCATCCGGTGGTGCAGGAGCTGGTCGGCCGCATCGAGGACCGGCGGATAATCACCTATGGCGAGAATCCCCAGGCGGACGTGCGCCTGGCCGGCCTCGATCACATGGATGGCCGCTCGCGCTTTTCCGTCGTCTTCCGCGACCGCGCCGGGACCGACGTGCACGCCATCGCGGGGCTCTCGCTGCCGATGCCGGGGCGCCACAACGCGCTGAACGCGACCGCCGCGATCGCGGTGGCGCGCGAGCTCGGCGTTTCCGACGATCTGATCCGCAAGGCGCTCGCCGGTTTCGGCGGCGTCAAGCGGCGCTTCACCAAGACCGGCGAGTGGAACGGCGTCACGGTGATCGACGACTACGGACATCACCCGGTCGAGATCTCGGCGGTGCTCAAGGCCGCCCGCGAGTCGACCAAGGGCCAGGTGATCGCGGTAATGCAGCCGCATCGCTACACCCGGCTGCACGCCTTGTTCGAGCCCTTCTGCGCCTGCTTCAATGACGCCGACACCGTCATCGTGGCGCCCGTCTACCCGGCGGGCGAGCAGCCGATCGCGGGCGCCGACCGCGACAGCCTGATCGCCGGCCTGCGGGCGCGCGGCCATCGCCATGTGCTCGCCCTCGAGAGTGCTCCCGATCTCGCCGGCATGGTGCGCAAGCTCGCCCGGCCGGGCGACTACGTGGTGTGTCTCGGCGCCGGGTCCATAACGCAGTGGGCCTATGCGCTGCCGGGCGAATTGGCGGCGGCGGGCCGCTGACGTCGATGGACACCCGGCGCGCCATGACGTTTCCCGACATCACCCCCGATCTGAAAGCGAAGATGCCGGCGCTGCGCGGCCGCCTGCTGCCCAACCAGTCGCTCGCCGAGCTGACCTGGTTCCGGGTCGGCGGGCCCGCCCAGGTGCTGTTCATGCCCGAACACGAGGACGACCTCGCGTATCTTCTGGCGCATCTCGCGGGCGGGATTCCCGTCACCGTGGTCGGCCTCGGCTCGAACCTGATCGTGCGCGACGGCGGCGTGCCGGGGGTGGTGATCCGGCTCGGTCGCGGCTTCGGCGACACCGCGATCGAGAGCGAGCAGCGGGTGCGCGCCGGCGCAGCGGTGCCGGACGTGAAGGTCGCCCGGGTCGCGCAGGACGCCGGCATTGCTGGCCTCGCCTTCCTGCGCGGCATTCCGGGCGCGATCGGCGGCGCGCTGCGCATGAACGGCGGCGCCTATGGGGGCGAGACCAAGGACGTGCTGGTCGAGGCGCGCGCGGTCGATCGCAAAGGGAATGTCGCGGTGTGGCGCAATGCCGACATGCACTACAGCTACCGCCATTGCGGCGCGCCCGAGGACCTGATCTTCACGCAGGCGCTGTTCCAGGGCCGGCCCGGGGATCGCGCGCAGATCGCCGCCGAGATGGACAAGATCACCGGGTCGCGCGAGGCCACGCAGCCGATCAAGAGCCGCACCGGCGGCTCGACCTTCAAGAATCCGCCGGGCCACAAAGCCTGGCAGTTGATCGACGCCGCCGGCTGCCGCGGCCTTGTGGTGGGCGACGCCCAGGTCTCCGAGATGCACTGCAATTTCCTGATCAACCGCGGCAACGCGAGTGCGGCCGATATCGAGACATTGGGCGAGACCGTGCGGGCGCGCGTGAAGGAAAATTCCGGCGTGGAGCTGGAATGGGAGATCAAGCGCATCGGGCTGGCGTGAGCGGTGTTGCGAGCAGGCCCCGGATGCTGGCTGTTCCCTCCGCCGCAAGCGGGGTGGGGGACAAGCAATGCGTGAGGACAGATCATGACCAAACACGTCGCGGTGCTGATGGGCGGCTGGTCGGCGGAGCGCGAGGTCTCGCTGCGCTCCGGCAAGTCCTGCGCGGACGCGCTCGAGCGCCAGGGCTATCGGGTCACCCGCATCGACGTCGACCGCAACGTGGCGGCCGCGCTCGCGGCCGCAAAGCCTGACGTAGCCCTCAATCTGTTGCACGGCCGGCCGGGCGAGGACGGCGCCATCCAGGGCCTGCTCGAGATCCTGGCCATTCCCTACAGCCATTCGGGCGTGCTCGCCTCCGCGCTGGCGATGCAGAAGGACCGCGCCAAGGTGGTGATGCGGGACGCCGGCGTCGCGGTCCCCGAGGGCCGGGTGGTGAACCGGTTCGAGGCCGCCAAGGCCCATGCGCTGGAGCGGCCCTATGTGATCAAGCCGATCGCCGAAGGGTCGAGCGTGGGGGTGTTCATCGTCACCGAGGCGCACGCCCATCCGCCGCAGGAGCTCAACCGGCCCGACTGGGCCTTCGGCGAGGACGTTCTGGTCGAGCGCTACGTCGCCGGCAAGGAGCTGACCTGCGCGGTCATGGGGGATAAAGCCCTCGATGTGATCGAAATCGTGCCGGCGGTACAGTTTTACGACTACCAGGCGAAATATGCCCCGGGAGGATCAAAACACCTGCTTCCGGCACCGCTTAAACCAAATGTTTACCAACAGGTCCGAAGACTGGCTCTCCTGGCGCATCGCGCGCTCGGGTGCCGGGGCGTGAGCCGTGCGGACTTCCGCTACGACGATCGCATGGAGGGGACGCAAGGAGTGGTTTGCCTTGAGGTCAACACCCAGCCCGGAATGACCGAGACGTCGCTGGTGCCGGAACTCGCGGCGTATGCGGGCATCACGTTCGAAGAGCTGGTCCTATGGATGGTGCAGGATGCCTCGCTGAGCCGCTGAGCGGGCCAAGTCGCCCGACGGCATCGGCGACTGCGGCCGCCCGGCGCGCCCCTGCGCGGCGGCGCGGCTTCGCGTCGGTCCGCGAGATCCTGCGGCGCGCCGGCCGGCTGGGCGCGCTCGGACGCCGCCTCAATGCCCGCATGCAGAAATTCGACGCGCTGCGGCCGCCGCGCGGCTTCGGCCTGGCGGGCGCCGCGCTGATCATTTTCGGGAGCATCGTTTTCGGCGCCATCCGGGGCGGCCACATCGACGAGGTCGTCGAGTCTCTGCGCCATGCGCGCGATACGGCCGCAAACGCGGCCGGTTTCAACATCACGGGCGTCGCGCTCGCCGGCCACAAGCATCTCACCCGCGAGGAGATCTTCGCGATCGCCGGCGTGACCGGGCATTCGTCGCTCTTGTTTCTCGACGTCGCCGACGCGCGCGCGCGGCTCAAGACCAATCCCTGGATCGCCGACGCCACCGTGCAGAAGCTCTATCCCGACCGCCTGCAGATCACGATCACGGAGCGCGCGGCCTTCGCGCTGTGGCAGAAGGGCGGCCGCATCGGCGTGATCGCCGATGACGGGACCGTGCTCGAGCCCTACATCTCCCGAAACGTCGCCGGCCTGCCGCTTTTCGTCGGCGACGGCGCGGCCACCCGCGCCAAGGATTTTCTCACGCTGCTCGAGCGCTATCCGGACCTGCGCGAGCAGCTGCGCGCCTCGGTTCTGGTGGCCGAGCGGCGCTGGAACCTGCGGCTCAAGAACGGCGTCGACGTGCGGCTGCCGGAATTCGACGTCGCGCGCGCGCTCGATCAGCTCGTCGGGCTCGATCGCGACAAGAAGATCCTCTCGCGCGATATCGTCTCCATCGACCTCCGCTTGCCCGACCGGGTGACGCTGCGCCTGTCCGAGGCCGCCGCCCAGGCGCGCGAGGAGGCGCTCAAGGCCAAGAAGCCGAAACCAAAGGGGGGCAACGCATGAACGCCCTCCACTACGGCCTCACCCCCAAGATGAAGCCGATATCGCCCAAGCGCAGCGCGCTGATCGCCGCGCTCGATATCGGCACCAGCAAGATCGCCTGCCTGATCGCCCGCCTGACGCCGCATCCGCCGCAGGAGGTGCTGCGCCGCCGCAGCCACGCCATCGAGATCATCGGCTTCAGCCACACCGGCGCGCGCGGCATGAAGGCCGGCAACGTGGTCGATCTGGTCGAGGCCGAGGAGGCGGTGCGCCACGCCGTCGACGTCGCCGAGCGCTCGGCCAGCCGCCAGGTCGAGTCGGCGGTCGTGTCGGTGTCGGCCGGGCGGCTCGCGAGCGAGCTGTTCGCGGCTGGGCGCCGCTTCGGCGTCGACATGCATGTGGCGACGGCCGACGGCGCGGCCGCGCGCAATCTGATGCTCACGATCGAGCGCTGCCATCTGGCGGTCGAGGCGATGGTGGCGAGCCCCTATGTGGCGGGCCTTTCGGTGCTGGCCGACGACGAGGCCGATCATGGCGCCGCCGTCATCGACATGGGAGCCGGCACCACCACCATGGCGGTGTTCTCGTCCGGCCGTTTCATCCATGCCGACGGCTTCGCGCTCGGCGGTTTCCACGTCACCCTCGATCTCGCGCGCGGGTTGTCGACCAGCATCTACGACGCGGAGCGGATCAAGACTCTGTATGGCAGCGTGCTGGCGGGTGGATTGGACGAGCGGGACATGATCACCGTGCCGACCGTCGGCACCGACGAGCGCGACCCGCCCCAGTTCGTGTCGCGCGCGACGCTGACGCGGATCGTCAAGCCGCGCGTGGAAGAGATCCTCGAAATGGTGCGCGACCGGCTCGCGGCCTCGCCCTTCGCGGCGGAGCCGCGCGCGCGCGTGATCCTGACCGGCGGGGCGAGCCAGCTCAACGGGCTGCCCGAGCTCGCGACCCGCATTCTGTCGCGCCCGGTGCGGATCGGCCGGCCGCTCGGCATCGGCGGGCTTCCGGACGACGCCAAAGGCGCGGCCTTCGCGGTCGCGGCCGGCCTCCTGGTCTATCCCCAGGCGGCGCATCTCGAACACTTCGAACCGCGGCGAACGCGGCACTTCGTGACAGGGACCGGCGGCTACATCGCAAGGGTCGGACGATGGCTTCGCGAGAGCTTCTGATGACACCGATGCACCAGTTTCACCCTATTGGCCGGTGGCGGACCGGCGGACCCCGCGGCGTCGCCCGCGCAATGAAGAGGCAGCCATGAGCATCAACCTGAAGATCCCCGACATCCGTGAACTCAAGCCGCGCATCACAGTGTTCGGTGTCGGTGGCGCCGGCGGCAACGCCGTCAACAACATGATCACCGCCGGGCTGCAGGGCGTCGATTTCGTCGTCGCCAACACCGACGCCCAGGCGCTCACGCTGTCCAAGGCCGAGCGCATCGTCCAGATGGGGGTTCAGGTCACCGAGGGTCTCGGCGCCGGCTCGCAGCCGGATGTCGGCCGCGCGGCGGCCGAGGAAGTGATCGATGAGATCCGCGATCATCTCAGCGGCGCCCACATGGTGTTCGTCACCGCCGGCATGGGCGGTGGCACCGGCACCGGCGCGGCCCCCGTCGTCTCGCGGGTGGCGCGCGAACTCGGGATTCTCACCGTCGGGGTGGTGACCAAGCCGTTCCACTTCGAAGGCCAGCGCCGGATGCGCTGCGCGGAAGCCGGCATCGCCGAGCTGCAGAAGGTCGTCGACACGCTGATCATCATTCCCAACCAGAACCTGTTCCGGGTGGCGAACGAGAAGACCACCTTCGCGGACGCCTTCGCGATGGCCGACCAGGTGCTCTATTCGGGCGTGGCCTGCATCACCGACCTGATGGTGAAGGAAGGCCTCATCAACCTCGACTTTGCCGACGTGCGCGCGGTCATGCGCGAGATGGGCAAGGCCATGATGGGGACCGGCGAGGCGACGGGCGAGAAGCGCGCGTTGCGCGCCGCCGAAGCCGCCATCGCCAATCCGCTGATCGACGACGTGTCGATGAAGGGCGCGCGCGGGTTGCTGATCTCGATCACGGGCGGCAAGGACCTCACCCTGTACGAAGTCGACGAGGCCGCGACCCGGATCCGCGAAGAGGTCGATCAGGACGCCAACATCATCGTCGGGGCGACCTTCGACGAGAGCCTGGAGGGGGTCATCCGGGTCTCGGTGGTGGCGACCGGCGTCGACGATGTCGGGGTCGTGCGTGCGCCCGCGAGCGCGCCCGAGAAGGTGGCGGCCGTGGCCAATCACGAGTCGCGGATCGCCGAGCTGACGCAACGGCTGCGCGCCGACACCCAGCGCATGCAGGAGCGCATCGAGAAGGCCGAGGCGCGGCCGCAGGCGGCGGCGCCGGCCAGCCATGCGCCGACGCCGGCCGAGACCGCGGCCACGGCGGCGGTCGCGGCCGCCTTGGAGGATGTCACCATCCGGCCGATCCCGCCCAAGCCCTCGCTGTTCGAGCAGGTGCCCGCCAAGCCGGCCGCGCAAGCGCCGGAGCCCGCGACGCCGAAAGTGTTCATCCCGCCGCAGCCGGAACGGCCGGCCCTGCGCGCCCCGCGCATGCCGCGCATCGACGAGTTCCCGCTGCCGGCCCAGAACGAGATGCGGGCCAGACAAGGCGAGGACATCGACCCGGCCGACAAGCCGCGGATGTCGCTGCTCGCGCGCCTCGCCTCCGTCGGCCTCGGCCGGCGCGAGGAGGGGCAAGTCCCGCCGGAGCGCCCGGCGACGCGACAGATGCCCCCGCTTCCGGAGCGTGTGCCGCAGCGTCCGCAAATGCCGCCCTTGCCGCGCGGCGCTGATTCGCGCGGCCAGGAAGCAGTCTCCGAATACGCCAAACGGAGCGTTCCGCAGGGCCTCGACCAGCACGGAAGGGCAACCCCTGTGCATAACCCGGTCGATGACGATCAACTTGAGATCCCGGCTTTCCTTCGCCGCCAGGCGAATTGAGCCCGGCGACGTCTCACCCGTCCCGGTGCGGACGGCGGACCTCGGCCACTCGGCCGTGGGCCGCCTTTTCGCGCGCCATCATGTCGGCGGTTGGCGCAAGCAAATATTTGATTTTAAATCATTATTTAAGATTTCCTGTAATCCCGGAGGCGGCCGGGCTGGCGCCGCGACGTTGCCCAAAAACCCGGCCTTTGGCGGTGGCCGAATTGTGAGCGCTCGGCCGGCCCCGCCGAAAAGGTGGCGGAATATGGGTCAAAACGGGACAGCCTCAGGTAACAGTTGGTAAAAAAGCGTGAGTTGGCGATCGGCCCACCCCCGTCTAAGGTTCGTGACTAACAGGGGGTTTTCCGCGAGGGGAATTGCGCGGGGGGATTGAAGCCGAAACGGCTCGTTCCTGCAATTCGTGGCGAAAAGGCGGCCCAGCGGGGAACCACGGGGATCAGTTGTGTACCGCGTCAGTGCGGCGACAACTCGAGTGGGACGGGTGGAATGAAAACGGGCAAGCAGACGACGTTGTGCGTCGATGCCGCGGTTACAGGCATCGGTGTCCATTCAGGGTTGCCGGCCACGCTGACGCTGCATCCGGCCGATGCCGGCACCGGCATCGTTTTTCTCCGCACCGGCCTCGAGGGCCGCCCCGACCGCGAGATCCGCGCCGATGTGCGCTCGGTCACGGCGACCGAATTCGCCACCGTATTGGGCGATCCGAGCGGGCCGCTCTGCTCGACCGCCGAGCATGTCCTCGCCGCGCTGTCCGGCCTCGGCGTCGACAATGCGGTCGTCGAGATCGACGGCCCCGAAGTGCCGATCATGGACGGCAGCGCAGAGCCCTTCGTGAGCGCGATCGACCAAGCCGGAATCATGACGCTGGCGGCGCCCCGCCGTTGCATCCAGGTTCTCAAGCCGGTGCCCGCGCGCGCACATTCGGTTTCATGCGCGACGTCTCCAAGCTGTGGAGCGCCGGTTACGCGCTGGGCGCGACCTTCGACAACACGCTCGTGGTCACCGACAACCGAATCCTCAACCAGGACGGCCTGCGCTATCCGGACGAGTTCGTGCGCCACAAGGCGCTCGATGCCATCGGCGACCTCGCGCTGGCCGGAGCCCCCTTGCTGGGCGCCTATCGCTCGGTGCGCGGCGGCCACAAGCTCAACCACGCCGTTCTGTCGGCCCTGATGGCGGATCGGACCGCCTGGCGGGTGGTCGAGTCGGGGCGGGTGGCGCGGCCGGCCCGCGGGCATGCCGATGTGGCGGCCGGACTGCTGGCGCCGGCCTTCGGGCCGGACGTTTCCTGAGGCCGCCGGCCTCCCGGGCATCTTCCGCGGCTCCGCAATCGGCTGGTAACGCTTAACTTTTCCGCCATATTCCGGGCCGATTGTAGGCCTAGGAGTTGTGGCGGAGCGCGGTTTCTCTGTTACATGGGTTCAGCCGGTGCGGCTGCCGCGCGGGATTGACGGGGGTTCTCTGGCGCCGATGCCTACGCGTGTTTTGACCACGGCACGTTTTCGTGGCGGGCGAGGTGTTTGCACGCGCCTGCTGGCGCTGGCGCCCGTTCTGCTGCTCGTGGGCGGCTGCAGCATGTTGAACGGCATGTTCGGCGACAAGGATCCGATTCTGCCCGACGAGCCGGCCGATCGCCTTTACAATGAAGGCGTCTATTTGCTGAACGAGAAAAAGGACTTCAAGGAATCGGCCAAGAAGTTCGAAGAAGTCGATCGCCAGCACCCCTATTCGGAATGGGCGCGCAAGTCGCTCATCATGTCGGCCTTCGCCTATTACGAGGCGGGGTCCTATGACGAATCGGTCAACGCCGCCAAGCGCTACATCACGCTGCATCCGGGCAGCTCGGATGCCGCCTATGCGCAATACCTGATCGGTGCATCCTATTTCGACCAGATCCCGGATGTGACCCGCGACCAGACCCGCACCGAACGGGCCATTGCGGCGCTCGAAGAGGTCACCCGCAAGTTCCCCAACACCGAATATTCCGACAGCGCGCGCAAGAAGATCGAGGTCGCACGCGACCAGCTCGCCGCCAAGGAAATGAATGTCGGGCGCTGGTATCAGGAAAAGAAGGATTTCACCGGCGCGATCAACCGCTTCAAGGTGGTGGTGACGCAGTATCAGCGGACCCGCCACGTCGAGGAGGCGCTGGCGCGGCTGGCCGAGTGCTACATGACGCTCGGCATCGTGCTCGAGGCGCAGACCGCGGCGGCCGTGCTCGGGCACAATTTCCCGGACAGCACCTGGTACAAGGACGCCTATCGGCTGGTGAAGGCGGGCGGCCTGGAACCGCAGGAAAACAAGGGCTCCTGGATGAGCAAGGCCTTCAGGACGCTCGGCGTGGGCTGGAATTCCCGGGCCGACAAGACCGTCGGGGCCGGCGACTAGGGCCCCATCGGACCGTTGAATGTTTGGCGCCGCGACGCCAATACAAGACGTGACCGGCCGAATCTCCTAGACTCAATCGACCATTTCGGCGCGACGGGGTGCTCATGCTGACCCGGCTCTCGATCCGCGACATCGTGTTGATCGATCGGCTCGATATCGATTTCGCCGGCGGCCTTGCCGTGCTCACGGGCGAGACCGGCGCCGGCAAGTCGATCCTGCTCGACGCCTTCGCGCTGGCACTGGGCGCGCGCGGCGACGCCAGCCTGGTGCGCCAGGGCGTCGAGCAGGGGCAGGTGACGGCCTCCTTCGACGTGCCGTCCGGGCACCCGGCGCATCTCATGCTCAAACACAACGACATCGCGGCCGAGGACGAATTGATCCTGCGGCGGGTCCAATTCGCCGACGGGCGCACGCGCGCCTTCGTCAACGATCAGCCGGTCGGCGTGCAGGTCCTCAAGGGCCTCGGCGCCGCCCTGGTGGAAATCCACGGCCAGCACGACGACCGCGCGCTGGTCGACGCCGCGACCCACCGCCGTCTGCTCGACGCCTATGGGGGGCTCGAACAGCAGACCAGCGAGGTCGGGCAATTGTGGACGGCGCGGCGCGACGCTGAATCGGCCGTCGCGGCGCACCGCGCCGAGGTGGAGCGCGCCGCCCGCGAGGCGGACTGGCTGCGCCATGCGGTCGAGGAATTGACCGCGCTCGCGCCGGAAGCCGGGGAGGAGACGGCGCTCGCGCAACGCCGCACCGCCATGATGCAGGCCGAGAAGGCGGCGGAGGATTTGCGCGACGCCCACCAGGCGGTCGCCGGGCCCCAGTCGCCGGTGCCGAGCCTGGCCGCCGCGGTGCGCCGGCTGGAGCGCCGCCAGGCGCAGGCGCCGGCCTTGATCGAGCCGGCCGTCAAGGCGATCGACGCCGCGCTCGCGTCGCTCGACGATGCGCGCGGGCATCTCGAGCGGGCGCTCGCCGCCGCCGACCAGGATCCGCGCGTGCTCGAGCGGCTCGAGGAGCGGCTGTTCGCGCTGCGCGCGGCGGGACGCAAATACAATGCGTCGGTCGACGATCTGGCGGCGCTGGCGAGCCGCTATGCCGGCGACCTCGCGCTGATCGATGCGGGCGCCGCGCGTCTCGCCGCGCTCGAGAAGGCGGCCGCCGAGGCGGCGGCGCTCTACGCCGGCGCGGCCGCCACGCTGTCGGAGCGCCGGCGGCGCGTCGCCGAGATGCTCGACAAGGCGGTCAACGGCGAATTGAAGCCACTCAAGCTCGAACGGGCGAAATTCTCCACCGCGATCGATACCGACGCGGCGGCCGCCGGTCCGCACGGCATCGACCGCATCGAATTCTGGGTGCGCACCAATCCGGGCACCCAGCCGGGACCGCTGATGAAGGTCGCCTCCGGCGGCGAGCTCGCGCGCTTCCTGCTCGCCCTCAAGGTGGTGATCGCCGACAAGGGTTCGGCGCCCACCTTGGTGTTCGACGAGATCGACACCGGCGTGGGCGGCGCGGTGGCCGACGCCATCGGGGTGCGGCTGGCGCGGCTCGGGCGGCGCGTGCAGGCGCTCGCCGTCACCCACGCGCCGCAAGTGGCGGCGCGCGCCGACCATCACTATCTCATCACCAAGGACGTGGCCCAGAAGGGCAAGCGGATGGCGACGCGCGTGACCGAGCTCGAACCGGCGCGCCGGCGCGAGGAGATCGCCCGCATGCTGGCGGGCGCCGAGATCACCGCGGAGGCGCGCGCCGCCGCCGAGCGGCTGATCCGGGCCGCGGCGGGGTGAAGACGTCCGTCATTGCGAGGCGTGCACCGATCTCGGGTTTACCCGAGATCGGCAATTATATATGCGCAAGTCGGGCAAGCCCGACTTGCGTGCACGCTGAAGCAATCTCGCCCCGCGATATCGGGATTGCTTCGCTTCGCTCGCAATGACAAAAATTGGACGATGACCAGGAAGCCGAAGCCGAGCAAACCCGTCGCCGTCGATGTCCTGACCGAAAAGCAGGCCAAGGCCGAATATGCGCGGCTGCAGGCCGAGATCGCGGCGCATGACCGGCGCTACTATCAGGAGGATGCGCCGACCGTCTCGGATGCCGAGTATGACCGGCTGCGCCGCCGCTATGACGCGATCGAGGCGCGCTTTCCCGACCTGCGCACGCTGGAGAGCCTGTCGCTCAAGGTCGGCGCCGCGCCGGCGCGCGGCTTCGCCAAGGTGCGCCATCGCGTGCCGATGCTCTCGCTCGACAATGCCTTCAGCGAGGAGGACGTGCGCGATTTCGTCGAGCGCATCCGCCGCTTCCTGCGGCTCCCGGCCGAGGAGCCGGTCGTGTTCTCGGCCGAGCCGAAGATCGACGGCCTCTCCATGTCGCTGCGCTACGAGAGCGGCGAGCTCGTCACCGCCGCGACCCGCGGCGACGGCACGAGCTCAACAAGCGGCAGGCCGCGGCGGGCGGGCAGATCTTCGCCAATCCGCGCAATTCGGCCGCCGGCTCGCTGCGCCAGAAGGATCCGTCGATCACGGCGTCGCGTCCGCTCGGCTTCTTCGGCTATGCGTGGGGTGAGATGAGCGCGATGCCGGCCGACACGCAGTCCGGCATGATCAAATGGCTCGAGACTGGTTCAGGTCCTGCGGGCTCAAGACCAATCCACTGGCGAAAATGTGCCGCTCGGTCGAGGAGCTCTTGGAATTTCACCGCGAGATCGAGGCCGGACGCGCCATGCTCGACTACGACATCGACGGCGTCGTCTACAAGGTGGACCGCCTCGACTGGCAGCGGCGTCTCGGATTCGTGTCGCGCAATCCGCGCTGGGCGATCGCGCACAAGTTCCCGGCCGAGAAGGCGACCACCGTCGTCAAGGCGATCGAGATCCAGGTCGGCCGCACCGGCGCGCTCACGCCGGTCGCCAAGCTCGAGCCGGTCACGGTCGGGGGCGTGGTGGTGCAGAACGCGACGCTGCACAACGCGGACGAGATCGCACGGCTCGACGTGCGGCTCGGCGACAGCGTGACGATCCAGCGCGCGGGCGACGTCATTCCGCAGGTGCTCGGCGTGGAGATGGAGAAGCGGCCGAAGGGCGCCAAGCCATTCGTGGAGGGCGCGGTGATGCGCTGCTCCGGCGAGTTCGCCTGTCCGTTCCAGAAGGTCGAGCATCTCAAGCATTTCGTCTCGCGCCGCGCCTTCGACATCGACGGGCTGGGCGACAAGCAGGTCGAGCTGTTCTTCGAGCGCGACTGGGTCAAGGAGCCGGCCGATATCTTCACGCTCGAAGAGCGCAACCGGAAGATCAAGCTGGAGGAGGTGGAAGGGTTTGGCGAGACCTCGGTGCGCAACCTGTTCGCCGCGATCTCGGCGCGCCGCGAGATCCCGCTCGACCGCTTCATCTACGCGCTCGGCATCCGCCACGTGGGCGACACGACCGCGCTCGCGCTCGCGCGCGGCTATGGCGCGTGGGGCGCCTTCCACGACGCCTGCCTCGAGGTCGCCGACGGCGACGAGGCGACGCGGGCCGAGATGGACGCGCTCGACCAGATCGGCGACACGGTGATCGACAGCCTCGCGGGTTATTTCAAGGAGTCGCATAACCGCGGGGTCGTCGAGCGGCTGGCCCGGCACGTCAAGATCCTCGACGCCGAGAAGCCGAAGGATTCACCCGTCGCCGGCAAGACCGTGGTGTTCACCGGCTCGCTCGAGAAGATGACGCGGGAGGAAGCCAAGGCGACGGCCGAGCGCCTGGGCGCCAAGGTGTCGGGCTCGGTCTCGGCCAAGACCGATTACGTGGTCGCCGGGCCGGGTGCGGGCTCCAAGCTCAAGAAGGCCCAGGAGGCGGGCGTCGCGGTGCTCACCGAGGACGAGTGGGTCAAGCTTGTGGGGAAATCGTAGGTATCGTAGCCCGCATGGAGCGCAGCGGAATGCGGGGTCGGCGGCGCCCGTTGCCTCCGAAAGTGACCCCGGATTACGCTGCGCTCCATCCGGGCTACGAACCGGCAATCAATCACACCACCACCATCTCCCAGGGAAACTTGTCGACGCATTCGTTGCCGCGCTCGGTGACGATGAAGGTGTGGCCCATGAAGATGCCGAACTGGCCGTCGGCGGTGATCGGGTTGGGCTCCGCCATGAACACCATGCCGGGCCGGAACACCTGCTCGAATGGCTCGCCATGCACGCCGTCGGTGAAGACATGCGGGCCGTCGGTGATGAGATCGATGCCGTGGGCATGGATCGGGCGCGACTGCACGCCCTTCTGGCGGAAGATCTTTCCGGCCTCGTGGATTTTCGCGACCGGGTTGCCCGGCTTGATCTCGGCCGCCATCTTTTCGAAAACCGGCAGCGTGATGTCTTCCCAGAACCGCCTGACCATGTCGGTGGGCGGCCCGAGGCAGATCGGCGAGCCGATCTGCGCCGAGTAGCCGCGATAGCCGGCGGCGAGCTCCATGTTGATGATGTCGCCCTTCTGCAGCTTGCGCCCCGAGGGACGCGGATTGCCGAACACCATCGCGGGATTCGCCATCGAGGTGGTGCCGATGATCAGGAAGTCGATGTCGCCGCCGCCCTCCATGATGGCGGCGCCGGCGGCGGCGCGCAGCTGATATTCGGTCACGCCGGGCTTGGCGCGCGCGACCAGCGCCTTCATGGCGTCCTCGCACAGCTTGCCGGCCGTGCGGATGCAGTCGAGCTCCTCGGCGCTGTGGACCGACAGGAGCTCGTGCATGAAGCCGCGGGTGAAGACGAGCTCGGCCTCGGGCAGCCGCTCCTTGAGCATGTTGTACTGGTTGACCGGCAGATAATCCTTGTGGCGCGGATCGATCTCGAGAAGACCGATGCGGCCGCGCTGCAACCCGAGCTCGACGATACGGTCGGCGATCACCGCCGCATATTGGCCGCCGCGGCTTCCGCGCACGTCGGAGAGCGCGGCCGCGGTCTCGCGCCGCACCGCTTCGCCGTGCGTGCCGCCCATCGAATAGACCAGGGTCGGCTCGCCCTGCAGCGGCACCACCACGTAGCAGCAGAGCGCGTGCCATTCCCAATGGCCGGTGAGCCACAGCATGC
>WNFR01003808.1_pt1 | contig 15581 bp, 10 predicted proteins | sample 5400221 | NCBI WGS metagenome assembly WNFR01 (sample SAMN13153357, study PRJNA577476) | soil metagenome | isolation source: 40 cm soil under Madrone tree | place: USA:California | collected 2016-06-14 | reverse complement strand
GCGTTCGACGCGATTCTCCTTAAGATTGCCTCGGCACGCGTGAGCAGATCCGCTGCCGGCACGATTTCGTTGACGAGTCCAATGCGGTAAGCCTCCTGCGCGCTTATCATCTCCGCGGAAAGGATGAGCTGCAGGGCGCGACCCTTTCCCACCAAGCGCGGCAATCGTTGCGTGCCGCCGCCGCCCGGAACGAGTCCGAGGGTGACTTCCGGCTGGCCGAACTTCGCCGTGTCCACTGCGATCCGGATCGTGCAAGCCATCGCCGTCTCGCAGCCGCCGCCGAGCGCAAAGCCATTGACCGCCGCGATTACGGGCTTGCCGAGGTTCTCAATGAGATCGAGGACCTCCTGCCCGAAACGGCTGGCCCGCTCCGCATCGAGCGCAGTGGCATGCGCGAGTTCGCTGATGTCGGCGCCCGCAATGAACGCTTTGTTGCCCGTGCCCGTGAGGATGACGCCGTGCACTGCCGCGTCATCTCGCGCGTCCTCGAAAGCCGTTCGAATGTCTGTCCATGTCGGCGTGTTCAAGGCGTTGAGCACCTTGGGCCGATTGACGGTCACGTAGGCGATGCCGTCCTTCTTCTCGTAGAGCACGTTGGCGAGCCTCAGCGTGGCTGCGGGCTGTGTCTCGGTTGCTGGCGCATCCATCATGGCTTCTCCTGTATACGTGGGCGGGCTGATGAACAGTGCCCTCAGACGAAGGCGCTTAGTCCGGTGATGGCTTTGCCGAGAATGAGATTCTGGATCTGATACGTACCTTCGTAGGAGTAAAGAGCCTCGGCATCCGCGAAAAAGCGCGCTGCCTTATAGTCTGCGACGATGCCGTTGCCGCCCAGCAGCTCGCGGGCCCACGCAACGGTCTCGCGACACTTGGACGTGGCGAATGCCTTGGCGAGCGCGGCATGGGCGTCCGTCAGCTTGCCTTCGGCATGCAGCTGCGCCTGGCGCACGATCAGACACTGCGAAGCCGTGATGTTCGAGATCATCTTCGCGAGCAGGTCCTGCACCAGCTGGAACGAGCCGATCGGCCTGCCGAATTGCAGGCGCTCTTGGGCGTATTTGAGTGCGGTCTCGTAGGCGCCCATGGCGCATCCGGTCGCCATCCAGGCAACTGCATAGCGTGTCATCTTCAGCACCTTGGCGGTGTCGCGGAACGAGTTGCCGCCCAGGAGACGATTCGCTTCCGGCAACCGAACGTCTTTCAGCGTGATGTGGCCGTTCTGGACGACCTTGAGCGCAATCTTGTTCTGGATCTTCTCGACGCTGAAGCCGGGGGTGGTCTTATTCTCGACGATGAACCCCTTGACCTGATTATCGGCGAGATCGCGCGCCCAGATGACCGAGACGTCGCACCATGGCGCATTGCCGATCCAGCGCTTCTCGCCGTTGAGGACCCAGCTGTCGCCATCGCGCTTCGCTGTCGTAGTGAGGCCTCCGGAGGCGCCCGAACCCACGAGCGGCTCGGTGAGGCCGAAGCAGCCGATCTTCTCCAAGCGCGCCATCGGTGGCAACCACTTCTGCTTCTGCTCTTCCGATCCGTCGATGTAGATCGAGCCCATCGCCAGGCCGTCGTGCACACCAAAGAACGTCGCGAACGACGGGTCAATGCGCGCAATCTCCATGAGCACAAAGCCCAGCAGCGCCACGCTTCCGCCCGCGCAGCCGTAGCCCTGCATTCCAAGGCCGCCAATACCGAGCTCTTTTACGCCTGGCAGCAACTCGAAGGGAAAGGCGTCATCCACCCAGAATTTCGTGATGACGGGCGCGACTTTGGCCTCCATGAATGCGCGCACCTTTTTCACGGTCGCGAGCTCCTCGGCGCTCAAGGTTTCATAAACCTCGTAGAAGTCACTATTCGGCGCGGGCAGCGGCTTCGGTTGCTTCGCTGGCTTCGCGCCTACGGTTGCGGTTGTCATCTCTATGCTCCTATCGTCGATTGGTTTAGGCTAAGAGTGCTACGGACTCGGAAGTACAGCGAGGATGCGATTGCGACGCTAGACCGAACCCGCGAAGTCGGTGATGGACATGCGGCCGCCATTGCGGCTCAGCACGTCTGTTGGCTTTGAGACGTTGGTGCACATGTGGGGGTCCCTTGGTTTGCTTTGAGTCACGTGCGCGAACTCGTAGCGCTGGCACACCGTTCCGTCCTGAATGAAGTGAATGTTCGTCCGATGTTCGAGCTCGCGGGGACACCTGGCGTGCCTAACGCTGCCGCCGGTACGACCCCAGAAGAAATTGACGTCTCTCCGGCAGCGAAGAGTTGCCCATTCGAATGCACCTGCGTGTCGGCTGCTCTGCAGTCCTCCGCGAAATGTTGCCGCTCAAAGGTCTGCGAGCGTATCCCCCCTATGGGGGGGCGCTCAATGTTGCGACGGCAGATTCATCCGCCAGCGTCAGCCGGACTTGTACACGCAGTTCCGACCGGCCGAGACATGCGCAGGGGTCGCGTTATTCATAACGAAAAAGAAACCGCTTCCCCCGTACCGTCTGCGAGACGAAGCTGCAGCTTCGCGCGGCGAGTCGGCGTTTGGCGGTGGTACCGGAGCGGCCAGCAACCCAAGCTAGACCGGTTCACCAATAAACCCCGCGGCCTAGTCCGGCAATCCACAACCGATTTCAAAGCCCGGCTGCGCCCCGAGCCTTTTCGGCGGGATTCGAATTACATTCTGACCGACGCTTTGATAGGCGCCGTGAGCCATCGGTGAGTGTCGTGGGCGCAGGGTTTGAGCCCATGCTGTTCCTACGCCAAGCCGGTGCGGCGATCGTTCTCGTCATACTCACGCTCGGCATGCAGAGTGCAGGGATGGCGGGTCTCATCGAGTGGGCCAAATCTCATTTTGCCAGAGGCGCGCAAGCGCTCGGCCCCTGGGGTTCCGGCGTACTCGTGGTGCGGTTCACCAGCTTGATTATCTGCCTGCACATCTTGGAAATTCTGCTTTGGACGGCGTTCTATCGCTGGCGCTGTTTGAGCACCTGGGAGTCGGCTTTTTACTTTTCGGCGACCAGCTATTCGACGGTCGGTTATGGAGATGTCGTGCTCCAACCCGTGTGGCGGCTCCTCGGGCCCGTAGAAAGTGTTGCCGGTGTTCTCATGTGCGGACTGTCGGCGAGCCTCCTGTTTGCAGTTGTGACCCGGCTCATCGAGAGCGGCGAATCAGCCAAGAGCCGTCGGTGAGCGTCGTCGTACGGTCTCTTGCATGCACACGCTATAATCGGTTCTGCTCATTCTCGAACCCCGCCTCTTCGATCCGCCATAAAAACCAAAAGGGGCGCGAGGCCCCTTTTGTTTTTCAGATGTGGCGGAGAGGGTGGGATTGCTCGCGGCGGACGCCGCTCGTCCTCCGCTTCGCTCCGGACCGTTGTCGCTCCGCGGCAACGTCCAACCCGGCGCTGCGCCGGGTTGTGACTCGGGCCATCCTGGCCCTCGCCCTGCGGGCGCGCTGCGCGCGTCCAAAATCGCATCCTGCGATTTTGTCGAACCCATGGACGGAATCCTTGAAATCGAGAAGTTACTGAAAAATTGGGAACTAGTTTTTCCCTCAGAACCCCTCGTCTCCACGTTTGTGGCAGTAGATTCTGCCAGTAGCCTGACGAACGTGGGCATCTTCGCGGAGTTCCCTACGATCTCATCTCGAGCTCCTCGGTAGTGGGTCTCGCGATCGGCGCCACTGAACACTTGCGCGGCGTCGCGCAGGCAATAGCGCACCCCCCCGCAGTGTTCTTGCATCGGCAGCCCGCGGCGCACGGCCCAAAGCGTCACAGCTTCGAACGCGCGAAATGCTGCTTCGCGATCCTGGCCTTGAATCAGCACGTTCCATGCAAATCCCACCGGAGCGGTCGCTGAGGTAAGACACGGCCGACACGGCGATGAGGTGAGCGCTGATAGTACGCTGCGTCAGGTCACCTATTGTAAAGGAATAACATTGCATCAAAACCGTCAAGACTCGCCGCGACGTCCGCAATTACCAAATTCGATCGCTGTTTTAAGAAATCTGTTTTAAGAAATCTAAGGAGTAGGGCCATGCACAAGTTATTTCTGACTCTCGTTGCTACCGTCTTTGTGTCCAGCGTTGCGGTCGTGTCAGAAGCGGCACCCCCTGTTGCGGAGGGAGCCATACCATCAGGCTATGTGTGGCTCAGCGGCGGAACCGTCGCCGGTGCCGGAGTCTTCCGGCATGATCGTTCCAGTGGGCCAGTGGGTCGCGCTGGCGCAGGATCGGTAGCGTCGAACAATTGTCTCGCTCACCTTCGTCCCATCCGCCCATAGGGTGGTTACCCGACCGTATCTGACGGGTGTTTACCCGATGTATTCTTTTTGCGAGACGCGGCATTTTACTACACTAGAATTGAGGGGACAAAAAAACACCATGGGCCGAGCTCGAAGATTCACTTCAGACTCACCCTCGGCATTGCTGATCGGTCCGTACGATCCGCACTGCGGCGAATTCACTTTTCTCGCTCCGCCGCTCGGCGTCTGGCGGCTTGCCGGCGTGCTAGAAGCGGCAGGGATCGAGACCAAAGTCTTCGATCCGAACTGCTGTCGCGAGCCGCCGCAGCGAGCGCTCGAGCGAGTGCTGCTCAGCGGCGCATGGGACATCGTCGGCGTCTCTACCACGGGGATGACGCTGCGATTCGATTTGGAACTTGCGCACATCGTGCGTCGAGTGACGCCGGAGGCGTTCATTGTCGGGGGCGGTATGGAGGCGACATTTCGTCCGGAGCTGATGTTCGAGCTCGGCCCGTTCGACTTGATTGTGCTCGGTGAAGGCGAACGGCCGCTGCTTGATCTGGTGGCGCGCCGGCGTGCGGGGCAACCGCTGGGCGGCATTGCCGGAACGGCGGAACGCAACAAGGACGGCCAAATCATTCGGATACCGCAGCGTGCTCTGAGCCGGGACGAGCTGCGCGATGCCATCTACAGCACACCCTATGACAAGATGCCGTATTCAGCCTATTGGGAGCGCCTGGAATCGGCTTATCGGATTGGGGCGCTGCCGAGCAAAGCCGCACGAGAAGCGCACCTTGCCGAAATTCGCTCGGTGCGGCTGATCACGCTCAACTACTGCCCGATGGGCTGCACGTTCTGTTCCGCCACCAACTTCTTGCACGAGGCGGAGGGGAGTGTTGCATCCATCGCGCGTCTGGAGGCGGACGAATGTCTGACCATGATCGAGCGCATCATGGCGGCGCATCCGCGCGCGCGCACGATCATATTTCAGGACGATATATTCACATTCACGCGGGATCGGCGAATTCTGCCGCTATGCGAGGGAATCATTGCGGCGAAGCAGAATGGCCGGATTCCGGCGCACCTGCAATTCATCAGCACGAATCGGATCGACGCCATGTCGACCGAGCGCCTGACGGCCATGAGGCGGGCGGGTTTTCGGGTGCTGGGCTTCGGCATCGAGAGCTTTTCGCCAAGAGTGCTTGCAGAGTTCAACAAGGCGCAGATCCATCGTCATATCGAGCCGATGCTCTCCGCCGCTCTGGCGAGCGGGGTCACTCCGTTTCTCGATCTGATCCTTAGCTCGCCGCATGCGGCTCTGGAGGACGTTGCGCAAACGCTGCGCGAGGCGTATCGCTGGCTGCGTCAGGGGTGCGAGATCGGAATGTATCCCTACGTCATTCCCTTTTCCGGGGCGATGCTTGCGAAGGATCCGAGTCTCCTGCCTCACACGCACTACGCCCGTCGGCACGTCGCGGGGACCGATATCGCCTGGCAACAGCCGGTGAAAATTTTGCCGATAGATCCCGACGTCACCGACGCGATTCTGCGCATGGAACGCAGCTTCGAATCGATGCTCGGCCCGCTCGAGCGGCAAGTCGCGCATCTGCCCTCGCGACTGCGATCGTTGCTGTGGATCTTGAGTTCCCTGCCAATCATGGCGGAGCGCGGTCAGTATATTGCCGATGAGAGAGAGGTTCGGGGCGAGTTGTACGCCCGGCTTCCTGCGCTCCGGCTCGCCGCCGCTACAGCATGAAGACTCGGCGGACATGGCCGGTTCTCGCGGCGCTCGTGGTATGCGGGCTGCTGGCGGGATGGATCGTGTTGTCCGTGGCCAACGCTCTGGCCGCCGGATTCTCGATCTTCGTGCTCGCCGTCGCCAATCTCATCGTGTACACGGACGCGCTCGATTTCGCTCTGCGCCTGTACATGCGGCGTCGCCACACGGTCGCCCCAGGCGGCATCTCCGAGAGAAACCAGGACGGCAACCTCTCGATCAATCTCGCCGCCATCTTGCCGCCTGACGCAAGGCGTGTCGTCCCGGCATCGCCATTTGCCATCATCGCGTCCATATTCAATCTCGAGGACCGCCTCGAAGACTTTATGGAGGCGTTCAGACCCTACCGTCACCGCGTGTGGCTCATCAGCGACGGGTCAACGGACAATACCGTGCTGCGGCTGCGCCAGGCTGGATGGCGATGTTTCGACGATGGCGTGAACCGGCGCAAGCCCGGCGCCTTGCGCCGTTTGCTCGCGCTTCTACCGAAGCATATCGAAACCGTCATGGTGATCGATCCGGACATCCGCATTCGCGGGTTGAACGAGGGCAGCGCCATCGACGTGGGTCAGTTCGTCAGCGACTTCCAGCGATCCGGCGCAGCTGCGGCGTGTCCCAGGATCATGATCGAGCCCGACGGATTTCTGGCGCGATTCCAGGCCTTCGAGTACGCGCTGGCGTTCCGCGTCGGGCGTGAGAGCCTCGCAGACTTCAGCGTCACCTCCGGTGTGTCCTTTTATCGACGCAGCGCGCTGGCACGTGCGCTCAGCGAACATTCGCTCTCCGTCTACGCCGAGGATTTCGAGAACGCCTTGATTCTGCTCAGCCATGGTGAACGCATTTATTACGACGGACGCCTGGTGGTGAGCACGGAAGGTCCGGGTTCCCTGCAGCGCTGGTTCTCGCAGCGTGTCGGCTGGTACCACGGTCTCATCAAGGTCTATATCGAACGCTTCTCCGAAGTGCTGCGAATCAGCCGCCGCTCGCCCTTCGCCGCATATAATTACCTCATCTATATCGGCGGCCTGGCGCTGGGGATTCATTTGGTCAAGATCGTCAGCGCGGCACTCCTGCTGCTGAGTTTTTTGGGCGGGCTGGGCGCGTTGCTGCTGGATGACTTCGTGCCGCAGGGAACTCTCGGCAATCCTGAATATTTCACTGCTGCGATCACCAGCTATCTCGCGCTCGGCGTGATCGCGCTCTTCACCTGCGTGCCGAAAGCGGAGCGAGCCTATACGGCGCCCATCGTCCCGCTGTACCTGTGTTACGCGGTGACGCATATCGTGCCGATGACGGTGGGCTTCGGTAATTATTTCGCGCTCTGGCTGTTTCGGCGGCGCATTTATCAGGATCACTACGAGAATGGCGTGGAACTAGCTATTGCCGCGGAAAAAGCGAGGGTGGTTGAATGACCGTGCGAGGCGTTCCCGCTCCCCAGCTGTATAGCCCCAGCTTGTATTGGGAAGATCGCGCGCGGCGATTCGCAGCCGAAGGTGACGGCCTGGCGGCGGTGTGCGCGTACGGGATGCCCGAATTCTACAATCGGGCGATTCATCTGGAGCAACGGCTGGCGCTCGAGCCGTGGCTGAAAGCCGGCGCAGGAACCCGCGTATTGGACGTGGGGTGCGGGGTCGGCCGTTGGAGCCGGCTACTGGCCGCGCGGGGCGCCGATGTATTGGGCGTGGATTTGAGTCCGACGATGATTGCGCAAGCTCGACGGCGAGCGGTTGCCGAGGGCGTCGCCGAGCGCTGCCGGTTTCGAGTCCAGGACGTGTCGAATCTCGATGTGGGCGAACGGTTCGACCTGATATTGGGCGTCACCGTGCTTCAGCACATTCTCGATCCCGTCGCGCTGCGTGCCGCGCTCGCGGCGATGGCAGCCCACCTCGCCGCGGGCGCACGCATGATTTTGCTCGAGGCGGCGCCCACCACCCTGGTGAACCGTTGTGATTCGACGGTGTTCAGGGCACGTCATCGCGACATTTATCTGGATCTGATCCGCGATTGCGGTCTGGATCTGACGGCGCTGACGGGGGTCGACCCGGCACCCTTCAGGACGCGGCTATTACCGTATGTCCGAAAGCTGCCAGGCACGCTGTCGCTCGGTCTGCTGGCGCTCGCGACCGCGCTCTCATTGCCCGTCGATGCGTTACTCGGGCGCCGCGCGGTGACCCGCTCGTGGCATGCGGTGTTCGTACTGGAAGTGAAGAATCGGGGAGAGTGACCATGGAAATCAGGCGTCGCTCGATGGCAGCTGTGGGTGTTTTCGTATTGCTGGGAGTCGTGGTCGCACTGGGCCATTGGTACGAAACACAACGGGCACGGGTACAACCACTGCCACTGCGGCCCACCGAGAAAGCCGTCCTGGTGCACGTCACCAACGCCGGCGACCGAGGACCCGGCACCCTGCGCGAAGCCTTGTTCGTCGTCGCGACCGCAACCGGCCCGGCCAGTATTTCGATCGAAGTGCCCAAGATCGATCTCGAGACCGCGCTCCCGGCGTTCGTCAACGGGCATGGCGTCAAACTGTTGGGTCAAGCCCCGGGGGCGCAGATCGATGCGCAGGCGCTCGGCGCCGGACCGGTGTTCGATGTCTCGGGCCCGAATACTTCGATCGATGGCATTATGATCAGAAATTGTTCCGGCGCCGCGATCCTGGTGCGCACCGTGCGATTTCGTCTTTCCGCATCGACGATCGATTCGTGCGACGTTGCTGTGGAAGTTGCCGAAAATGCCAGCGGCATCCTTCTCGAGCGCAACCACTTCGTCAAGGACCGCCTCGGAGTGCGCTTCGGGGCAGCCGGCCACAATTCCGCAGTCGTCAACAACGAATTCGTGAAAAACAAGGACGCCGGCATTTGGGCCGTGCGCAGCGCGCCCGATTTGCACGATGATGTCATCGGCATCCACGACAACAAGTTCACGGAAGACGGCATCGGGATCGTCGCCGGCAATATTTCGGTGCTGGTGGAGCGCAACGACTTCATCAATGCCCGTGGGGCTGACGTGCACTTGGTCGGCGCAGGGGCGGTGATCCGGGCGAACCGCATCCATGGCGGAGCCTCGATGGGCATCGTCGCCGAGAACGCCCGCGGCGCCGTCATCGATGACAACGAGATGGAGGGGCTCGCCGCGTATGGCGTGATGGTGCGCGGGTCGTCCAACACGCTGGTGAGGGGCAATCGGCTGCACAACTGCGGATACGGTCTCGCCTTCGTGCTCGGGGATGCCCGCGGCGTCAGCACGGCGGTCGGCAACACCATCATCGAGCCGAAGTTCAACGGAATCGATGTGATCGGCGACTCGCCGATCTTGCGGCGCAACCAGGTGTTGCGCGCCCATGCACTCGCGCTGCACGTTGAGGATTTCCAAGTACCCGATGGAAAAAAGGTGCAGTCGCAACCGTTCCTGGAGGACAATAACTTCGGCGGCGGTCCGGTCGGTGGAAGCAACGCGACCGTGGCCGGGCAGGCCAATCCGCACTAAGGGTGATCCGGTGAGAATGAACGTCGGCAGCACGCAGTTGATACCGCGCCCGGGCTGGGAGAACCCGCGCGTTCATCTGCTCTGCGACATCTGGCTGTTGACAATCGTCGTCATTTTGACTGCCACGGGCGTTCCCTGGTTTGCCAGCGGCTTCGAGGTGGACGTCGGAGGAGCGAGTTGGGGTTTGCTGGCACTGGGCGGGATTCACATGGCGTTCACCATCTTGCCGTCTCGAACTCTATCGCGCGGCCGGTGGCACGATCCCGTGTTGACGCTCTTGGATGTGCTCGGCGTCATCCTGATCGGCTTCATCTGGCAGCACGTGGGTGCGCTGCAAAATCCGGCGTTTCTGGTGGTATTTGCGCTGCCGGTGATCGGTGCAATTTTTCTTTCACGCTGGCACCCCTATCTCATCGCCACGGTGAGTGTCTGCGTCGTCGGCGTCGTGGCTCTCGTCCAGGCTCCGGAATTGCGCTGGTACGCGAGCGGGCTGCTCGGCGGCGACGCGTGGCTCACCTGGTTGTTCGGCCGTCAAAGCACGGTGACACAGCCCTCCTTCTCGGGATTCTATGCGCCATCGAGTTATTTGATCGTACTGCTCGAAGTATTCTCGTTCGGACTGTTCGCCTGTGCGGCGGCGGCCGAATATGTCGGTATCCTGTTCGAGCGGCTGAACGCGCATACCGCCCGGGCACGAACCGAAGCGGAGCGCGGGCAGGAACTGTGGGCCAGCCTCATCGAGCAGCTGCCTCTGCCGGCTCTGCTGATCGATCCGGCCAGCCTGCGGGTCGTCGCATCCAGCAGCGTCGCGACCACTTATTTGCGGGGCGGAGACACGCCGCTGGAAGGCCGCAATGTGTTCGAAGCGCTGCGCTTCTCGTATCCCGACATCGTCCACGAACTCATCGTCGGTTCGGACGGCGGAGCGCCGTCGACCGTCATCCGCGTCGCGGACCAGCTGCGAGTGACGCAGGTGCGGGTACTGCATGTCGTGCACGAGAGACATCGCCTGGCGCTCCTGACCATCGAGGACGGAACCGAGGTTTTTTGCCTGAAGGCGGCGTTGGACACGTCCGAATATGCCGCCCTGGTGATCGATGCGCAGGGACGTCTGCTTGCGTTCAACAAACCTGCAATGTGGCTGTTTGGCGGAGCGGAAGTCGGAGCGGATGCGGCGCAATTGCTGTCTCTGCCGAATTCCCGCCCGCGTTGGTGGGAGCCCGGACTGACTGACCGGCGCAAGATGCACGTCGAGATCGATCAGCGGGTCTATCAGGTCACGAGTTCTGCAATAACGCTGGCCGGAGAGCAGGAACGTATCTTCTCGGTGTCGGTTCTTCCGGTCGCCAAGGGAGGCACAGCCGATCCGTTCGGGGCGAGCTCGACCGTGGTGACGGGCACAGTGAGGCAGCTGCGATGAGATTTGCGCAGCTCATTGCGATGGCGGCCGCCTGGCTCGCGCCGTGCACGGCATTGGGTGCGGATTCCACCCCGGCCTCGGCTTCCGACGATCGGATCGCACTCAGCGCCAATGGTTCCACTCTCCCGGGAACCAACGGCGGCGGTGGGGCGTCAGTCGCGTGGCTGCACAACTTCGATGCAGATACGCTCGCGGGAGTCGCGGTGGAACACCAGGTGATTTCCGTTGCCCATTGGACTTTCGGCTCAGTCAACGGTTCCCTCACTCGTGAACTGGGCGACGCACGTTATAGCTTCTACGGCGAAGCACACGAGGGCGCCGGTGATAACGGACCGCATGCTTTCAAATATTCGATCGTGGCGGCCGGCTTGATCGGTACGTATTTCCATCGATTGTCCGTGCAACTGGAAGATCGGCAATTCGACGTCATCACGACGCACGGGAATCTGCCCAAGCTCGGGCTCTCGTACTTGTGGAATCCGCATATCTTGACGACGGTCTCCTACGCCGACACGGTGGGCGGCAATCTCGGAACGCATCTGACGTCGGGCCGAATCGACCTCAATGGTTCCCAGCTGAACTTTCTGGCGGGCGTATCCTTTGGCCAAGTCTCACCCACCGTATTGAACCTGAACATTAGCCTCCCGGGAAAAACGCTCAAGGAAGGCTATGTGGGCGTGACCAAATTGCTACCGCATCTGCGCAGCACCCTGACTCTGGTCGTCGACTATCAGGATCTCTCGGGCAGCAACCGCGTCGCGGTGACGCTCAATTATATTTTTCATTTCGGCCATCAAGGTAAGCCGACGTGACCATGTCGCTCCGCCAGGCGACTACGTCGATCCTCCGGGTGACTACATCGATCCGCCAGGTGACTACGTCTTTCCTCCGGGTGACGACGTCGATCCGTCAAGGCAACTTCGCTTGGCTGCCGGCGGTCGTGGTGCTGGGCATCGTGCTGATTGCCGGATCGCGCCTGATCGACCTCAGCGCGCGGCACCACGCTGCCGTCGCTCACGAGACGGCCGCCACCGTCGCAAGCACCTCCGTCAGGAAGATCGAGCTGCTGCTGCAAAAGGTGGCCGATCTTGCCGAGCTTCGGGCCGCATCGGCCGCGCAGGTCGTGTCGAACAAGGATAGTCCCGCGTGGCTCGAATCGGTGCCGCCGGCGGCCAACACCTTCTGGATGACGAGCGACGACAAAGTGCTGGGCTCCCGGCCGGAAGAAGCTGCGACCGCAAGCGGCATTGCAACCGAATGGCAGTCGGCGGAGTCCGCCCACAACCTACCTGGCTCCGCCGTTCTGGGTCCGGTGCGCCTGGGCAGCCGTTGGCTCATAGCCGTACGCTTTCCAATAACGGCAAGAAGCCCGGCGCAGGTACCCCGATCGCAGGGTTGGTCGGTCGCCTACACTGACTTGGATCAGCTCATCGCCGCAAGCCGGCTGGCGCGGCTGACCGGCATGGGTTACGACTTCGAGCTATATCAGGTCGAGCCCGGCAGCGCCCGCACGCGCAGCTTCGCCGGTTGGCGTACCGAACGCTTGACCGACGCGGTCGCGGCCAGGATCCGGCTTCCGGCGACGGCGGCCATTCCAGGAAGTTATCTGGAGATGGCGATCCGTCCACGTGCCGGTTGGTATCCCACCACCCTGTTGGCCTCGGAAATCGGCCTGCTGGTGTTCCTAGCGTGGCTCTTCGCCTTCGGCACTCACGATTTGAGCCACGCGTTGCAACGCTCACGCGCGGCCTTGGCGGCCGCGCGCCGCCGTCAGCGATCGGTGAATCAGCAGCTCGCGGAGGAGATGCAGCAGCGGCTGATTCTGCAGGGGACCTTCGACCATGCGCGCTTTCATGACGCATTCACGGGGCTGCCCAACCGGCGCTATTTCATGGACCAGCTCGACCGGGCGCTGCGCGACGTGCGCACGAGGCGGCGCCAGCGACTCGCCGTCATCATCGTAGACATCGTCCGATTCAAACTCATCAATGACATGCTGGGTCATACGGCGGGCGACGAACTGATGGTTCAAGCCGCGAGCCGCTTCGAAAAATCAACGTCGGCGGTCGAGAGGGTGCTGGCGCGCTGGGGCGGCGACCAGTTTGCAGTGTTGATCCTGGACTTCGATTCCTCGGAAGCGGCCCTGAATGTTGCCGGCCGTCTTCAAGAGGAACTGCGCTCGCCTTTCGAGTTGCGCCGCCACCGGCTCGTCGTCTCGGCAAACATGGGCGTCACGTGCGTGGATTCGGGTCAGCAGCGTGCCGAGGACATCGTCCGGGAGGCCGACATCGCGCTGTCGGCCGCCAAGCGTCACGAGACAGCCAAGATCGTCTGCTATGCGCCGAGCATGGCGGGCCAGACGGCAAATCTCGTGAGCTTGGAGGCGGACCTGCACGTTGCGACGGAAAAGCATGAGCTGCAGCTGCTGTTCCAGCCGATCGTCGATCTGCAAACGTACAAGATGGTGGGTGCCGAGGCGCTTTTGCGCTGGCGCCATCCTGTGGAAGGTGTGCTCGCTCCGGATAGATTCCTAGGCATCGCGGAAGAAGCGGGATTGATGGCGACGATCACGCGTTGGATCATTCTCAGGGCGGTCAAGGTCGCGGGGAATTGGCTGCAGCGTCTGGCGGTCAATCAGAAGTTCTTCATCAGCGTCAATCTCTCCCCGACGGCGTTGCGGGATCCCGGGTTGAGCGAATACATCGCCACGCTGCTGCGAGAGGCGCAGCTGCCGCCCTCGCTCCTCAAGTTCGAGCTGACCGAGGCAGCGCTCATCAGCAACGTCGGTGCGGCGCATGAGACTCTCGATCGGCTTCATGGCCTGGGACTGCAACTGATGCTCGATGACTTTGGAACCGGTTATTCATCGTTGAGCTATCTGCAGCTGTTTCCGTTCGACTTCGTGAAGATCGATCGCCCCTTCGTGAACCGCGTGGCCTCGGATCAGGCCAACACGGGGATGATGGCCGCGATGGTGCAGATGGCCGGCAGCCTGAATCTCACGGCGATCGCTGAAATCATCGAGACCGAGGCCGCCGCGAAGGCTCTTCAGGAAATGGGCTGCGAATATGGGCAGGGCTATTATTTCAGCGAGCCGCTCGAGGCCGAGCCGGCGCTGCAACGACTGCGCAGCCAAGAGCCCTTCCAGCCTCCGCAGGAGACATCGGCAACTATGAAGATTCGTCCGCTGGAGGAGACTTCGGCAACTATGAAGATTCGTCCGCTCGAGGAACCTTCGGCAACCGTGAAGATTCCTCCGCTCGAGGAACCTTCGGCAACCGTGAAGATTCCTCCGCTCGAGGAACCTTCGGCAACCGTGAAGATTCCTCCGCTCGAGGAACCTTCGGCAACTATGGAGCTTCCTCCGCTCGAGGTAACTTCGGCAACTATGAAGCTTCGTCCGCTCGAGGAAACTTCGGCAACTATGAAGCTTCGTCCGCTCGAGGAAACTTCGGCAACCGTGAAGCTTCCTCCGCTCGAGGAAACTTCGGCAACCGTGGAGCTTCCTCCGCTCGAGGAAACTTCGGCAACTATGGAGCTTCCTCCGCTGGAGGAAACTTCGGCGACTACGGAGCTTCCTCCGCTCGAGGAAACTTCGGCAACCGTGGAGATTCCTCCGCTGGAGGAAACTTCGGCAACTATGAAGATTCGTCCGCTGGAGGAAACTTCGGCAACTATGAAGCTTCGTCCGCTCGAGGAAACTTCGGCAACCGTGAAGCTTCCTCCGCTCGAGGAAACTTCGGCAACTATGAAGATTCGTCCGCTGGAGGAAACTTCGGCAACCGTGAGGATTCGCTCGCCGAGGAGAGCGCGACGAGACTGAGCAGGAAGAAGAATCCCAGCATGACCGCATAACCGGCCGGGTTCCGAGTTCCCGCGCCCGCTTGGTCGGCGAGCCAACCGGCGGCGAGATTGGATGCGGCCATGCCGAGTGCTTGAATCAGCGTGATGAGTCCCAGCGCCGTGCCCAAGCGTGCGTCGCTCAATGCACGCCTATTTATCACCCCATGCGCGCGCGAATTCCTTCATTAGGGCCCGGCGGCGCCCGCTGTCGATCGTGCCATACAGCGCCACGTGCGGAGGTAACGCCAGCCCAGGGAGCACAATGCAACCGGGACTCAGCGTGCTAGACGCGCCAAAGTGAACGCCGTCGCCGATGAGAGCGCCCAGATTGGTACGGTTCGAGTTGACCCGAGCGGCGCGATAGCGCAAGCCCACCCGTCCTTTTTCGACAAGTGTGTTTGCCATCATCACGTTGCCAGCGACTATGATGTCGCGCCCCCCAATGCTGTCCCCCATGTAGACGAAATGTCCCAGATAACTGTGCGGACCAAGAATGACCGATCGCACCACCTCGCAGTGTGCGCCTATGAGGCAGTCGGCGCCCACCACCACTTCATGCCGTAACACGGCACCGGCGCGCACTACGCTACGCGCACCCAGTATCAGGCGGCAGGAGTGATCAATCACGGCGCCTGCTTCAATCACGCTGCCTTCACCCATGGAGACGATCTTGCCGCGTACCAGGGCGGCCGAATCGACGGTACCCTTCATTTGGAACGGCGCCGCGGCGACGAATTCGCGCAATCGCGGGAGAAACTCCTCCAATGAGGCACGGTCGAGTGGCAGCAAACGATGCCGCGGATCTTGTGGGGCCAGATCCCAAAGCGA
>WNFR01003807.1_pt1 | contig 15581 bp, 17 predicted proteins | sample 5400221 | NCBI WGS metagenome assembly WNFR01 (sample SAMN13153357, study PRJNA577476) | soil metagenome | isolation source: 40 cm soil under Madrone tree | place: USA:California | collected 2016-06-14 | reverse complement strand
GTTCCCCTGGGACGTCGGACTCACCTTCCAGGACGGGGGCCCGACGAAGTACGACAGCGGCGACTACCCGGCCGGGCTCGAGATGGCGCTTGAGCGCGCCGGCTTCGCGGACTTCCGCGCGGGCCAGGCGGCCGCGCGGAGCGAGGGCCGCTATCTCGGCTTCGGGATCGGGTGCTACGTGGAGGGCACGGGCATTGGCCCCTACGAGGGCGCGCACGTCCGGGTGGAACCGAGCGGCAAGGTATGGGTCGCCACTGGTCTCACCACTCAGGGGCAGGGGCACTACACGACCTTCGCGCAGATCGCCGCGGAGGCGCTCGGCTGCGATCCCCGTGACGTCACGGTGGTGACCGGTGACACGCGAAAGTTCAACTGGGGCGCGGGGACCTACGCGAGCCGCGGCCTCGTGACGAGCGGCAACGCGATTCACGCCGCCGCCACGAAGGTGCGCGACAAGGCGCTTCGCATCGCCGCCGAGTTGCTCGAGGCATCGCCTCACGACCTCGAGCTGGCGGACGGCCACGTGCGGGTCAAGGGCGTGCCCGGGAAGGGGCTCGGGCTCGGCGCGCTCGCCACGGTCGCCAATCCCATCCGCTACGCCTACGCCAAGGAGGCTTCGGAGGCGGCGCTCCGGCTGGTCAAGCCACGCGTGGGGGCGGTGCTCGGACTCGGCGAGGAGCCGGGGCTCGAGGCCTTTGGCTACTACGCGCCGTCCCAGGCCACGTTCGCGAGCGGCTGCCACGTGGCCATCGTCGAGGTCGACCCCGTCACCGGGGACGTGCGCATTCTCCGCTACGTCGTCCAGCACGACTGCGGCACGATGGTGAATCCGATGGTGATCGAGGGCCAGATCCACGGCGGCGTTGCCCAGGGCATCGGCGGCGCCCTCTACGAGCGCATCGTCCACGACGAGACCGGCCAGCCGCTCAGCACCACCTACATGGACTTCCTGATGCCGACCGCCATGGAGATCCCGGAGATCGAGATCGTGCACAAGGAGACGCCCTCGCCGCTGAACCCGCTCGGGATCAAGGGCGTGGGCGAGGCCGGCGCCATCCCCGGCCCGGCGGTGCTGGCCGAGGCGATCGAGGACGCGCTCCGGCCCTTTGGGATCCGGATCCGCGAGATGCCGCTCAACCCCAATCGGATCCGCGAGCTGATCGATGAATTGCCCCACACCAACACGAGCGGAGGTCGCTGATGCATGCTCAGGCGTTCAAGGTGGGAATGCGGGCTCCCGACGATGTGAGCGAGGCCGTGCGGCTCCTGGACCAGGGCGCGTTCCGCGCCGAGCACGTGGTCGCCGTGCTCGGCAAGACCGAGGGCAACGGCGGTGTCAACGACTTCACGCGAGCGTTCGCCACGCTGGCGTTCCAGTTGCTCATCGCCGAGCGCTCGGGCCGGGACTACCGAGAGGTGGCCAAGCGCGTACCGATCATCTGGTCGGGCGGCACCGAGGGGCTGATGAGCCCGCACGCGACCATCTTCACCCGCGAGCCTGACCGGGGGACGCCGACGGGCCAGAAGCGATTCACGGTCGGCGCCGCCTACACGCGCGACCTCCTCCCCGAAGAGTTCGGCACCGCCGTCCACGCCCAGGTGGCCGCCGAGGGCGTGCGCGCGGCCCTCGCCGACGCCGGCATCGCGGATCCCGGCGACGCCCACTTCGTCCAGATCAAGACGGGCGCGCTGACGACCGAGCGCATCAACGACGCGCGCGGACGGGGCCGGGCGGTGGTGACGAGCGACACCTACAAATCGATGACCTACGGCCGGGCGGCGGCCGCCCTCGGCATCGGGATGGCCACCCGGGAGATCGACGCCGCCGTGCTCACCGACAAGGTGATCGCGGGCGACTACTCGATCTTCTCGGATGTGGCCTCGACTTCGTCGGGAATCGAGCTGATGAACTGCGAGGTCATCGTGCTCGGCAACTCGGCGCGCTCGACCAGCGAGCTCGTGATCGCCCACGGGGCAATGAAGGACGCCATCGACGGGGCCTCGGTGCGGGAGGTGCTCCGCCGGGCCGGCCTCGCCGTCGAGTGCGAGCTCGCCGAGAGCGACCGGGCACGGCTCGTCAACGTCTTCGCCAAGTGCGAGCCCGATCCGGCGGGCGCCACGAGGGGTCGCCGGCACGTGATGTTCGACGACTCGGACATCAACTACACGCGGCATATCCGCGGCGTCGTCAACGCGGTGGTCGCCTCGGTCACCGGAGATACGATGTGCTATGTCTCGGCCGGCGCCGAGCACCAGGGGCCGCCCAGCGGCGGCGTCGTCGCCGTGCTCGCCCGCGCCAAGTGAAAGGGCCCGCGCTCGCGACGGGAGGTTGGAAGTCGTCGCGCAACCGGCCGGCGGAGCTGGCCGAGCAGGGCCAGTACGGCGAGGCGGGGCGGGCGTGCGGGACGGGGTTGTCGGCCAGGCTAGCCAGCGGAATACCCGCCGGGGGGAGGTGGCCGACTAGGTCTTTTACGGTATCCGCGACAATCGCTTCTACATCGAGTCGGCCCAGCCCGAGCTAGAGGCGCTCATCGGCCTTCGAGCGCAGGACCTCCTCGAGCTCAGGAACCCGACCAGGCCGATGGGGTAGGGCGCCCGGGCCGGCACGCCTCCTGCCCCGCGTTGTAGAGTCAGAGCCTCGACGCGGGTCCGGAGGGGCGTGCCGGGCGCGAGACCGTCTACTTTTTCTGGGCCATCTCCCAGATCTCGTGGGTATAGGCGCCGGGATCGGCTGCCTTCTTGATCACACCGAACTTGAGGGCGATGTCGGCCGTCTGCTTGAACGCCGCCGGGTCCATCTTGCCGAGCGGGCTCTTGGGCGCGGGCGGACCCCACACGAGCTTGTTGATCTCCGTCATCATCCAGACCTGGTGCTCCCGGCCGAGCACGGGGCTCTCCTTGAGCACGATCTCCACACACTCCGTCGGCTTGTCCCGACAGAACTCCCAGCCCTTGAGCGAGGCGCGCAGGAAGCGGGCGGCGATCTGCTTGTTCTTGGCGTCCCGGAGCCAGTCACCGCGGACGAAGATCCCGTCCTCGAGCATCGCCGTGCCCTCGCGGTTGAAGTCGATGACCACGAGGTCGTCCGGCTTCACGCCGGCGTCCAACACCTGCCTGTACTCGTTGTAGGTCATCGCCGCCGCCGCGTCGACCTGCTTCTGGAGCAAGAGGTTCATGTCGAACGGTTGCTGGACGAGCGTCACGTCCTTGTTGCGGTCGATCTTGTACTTCTCGAGGGTGGCGAGCAGCTCGAACTCGTTGCCGCCGAACCAGACGGCGACGCGCCGGCCGCGGAGGTCCGCCGCTCCCTTGATGCCGGAGGATTTGAAGGCGATCTCGCGCATGCCACTGTGGGCAAAGACCTGCCCGATGTTCACCAGTGGCGCCCCCTGCTCGCGCGCGGAGAGAAGGCTCGGGAGCCAGTCGATGCCGAACTGAGCCCCGCCGCCCGCCACGACCTGCTCGGGGACGATGTCCGGCCCGCCCGGCCGGACGGTGGCGTCGAGATTCTCGGCGGTGTAGAAGCCCTTGGCCTTCGCCGCGTAGTATCCGGCGAACTGGGCCTGGGTCACCCACTTGAGCTGGACCTGGACCTTGTCCATGGACTGGCCACGACCCACGTCGGCCGTCGCGTTGATCAGCGCACATCCCGTCAACAGCACCAGCAGCGCCCGTCTCAGCATCGGTGTGATCCTCCTTCAGTGATCTAGATGAGCCCTCGTTCGACGCGCCACGGCATGACGAGGCGTTCGGCCAGCGCCACCGCGAAGTAGAAGATGAGCCCTAGCGCGCAGGTGACCAGGATCGCCGACCACGCCTGCCGCGTCTGGAAGAGGCTGGCGGTGCTCTTGATGTAGACGCCCAGCGACTTCATCGGGCCGCCGAAGAACTCGCTCACGACGGCGCCGATCATAGCGAGCGTCGTGCATCCGCGCAAGGCGGTGAACACCAGCGGCAAGCTGTGCGGGAGTCTGAGCTTCACGAAGATCTGCCACTCGGTGGCAGCGTAGCTGCGCATCAGCTCGAGCGCCGCGGGCGTGATCCCGAGGAGCCCCCGCAACGCGCTGATGAAGGTCGGGAAGAACGTCATGAGGGTGACGATCGCGATCTTCGAGCCCTGCGCCACGCCGAACCACACGATGGCGAGCGGGGCGAGCGCGATGATCGGAACGGACGCCGACGCCACCGCGTAGGGCAGTACGAGGTCGGCGAAGGTGGGTGAGCGGCTCGCCAGCATCGCGGCGGCGATGCCACCCCCGCAGCCGAGGGCGTAGCCGATCACCGCCTCGGTGAACGTGTAGCGGCCCGCCTCCATGAGCGTGGGGTAGGTCTCCCGCAGGCTCTGCACGATCACGTGCGGGGCGGGCAGCAGGTAGAATTCGATCGCGAAGGCGAAGACTACCGCCTCCCACAGGGCGATGCCGGCCGCGAGGACGAGGGCCGCCGGCGCGTAGTCGCGAAGCCGGCGCATCCTAGATCGCCCGCCCGGCGGCGCCGCCGGCGGCCAGCGCCGGATCCTCGCGCAGGCTCTCGCGCACGGTCGTCACCAGCTCGAAGAAGCGCGGGTGCGCGCGGATCTTGTCAAGGCGGGGGCGCGGCAGATCGATGTCCACGATGCGGTCGATGGCGCCTGGGCGGGGGCTCATGACAACGACCCGGCTCGACAGGAACACGGCCTCGGCGATGCTGTGGGTCACGAACAGCGCGGTGGCGGCGCTCTTGCTCCAGACCTGGAGCAGCTCGAGGTTCAGGCGCTCGCGCGTCATCTCGTCCAGCGCACCGAATGGCTCGTCCATGAGGAGGATCGAGGGGTTCAGGGCCAGCGCCCGTGCGATCGAGACCCGCTGCTGCATGCCGCCGGAGAGTTGCCACGGGAAGTGACCACGGAAGTCTTCGAGGCCGACCAGGCGCAGCAGCGCGAGCGGGCGCGCGTCCCGCTCCTGTCGCGAGCGTCCCGCTAGCTCGAGGGGGAGCTGCACGTTCTCCAGCACGGTCCGCCAATCGTACAGCACCGGCGTTTGGAACACGATGCCGTAGTCGCGGTCGAGCCGGGCTTGGCGCGCGCTCTTGCCGTTCACGCGCGCGACCCCCGAGGTGGGCTCGACGAGATCGCCCACGATGCGGAGGAGCGTGGACTTCCCGCAGCCCGAGGGGCCGATGACCGAGATGAACTCGCCGGCGTCGACGGACAGCGAGACGGCCCGGAGGGCCTCGGTGGGGCCCGTGCGGCCGCTGAACGACTTACCGACGTCGACAATCTCGATGATCGGCACTCCCATGCCGCGCTCGCCTAGATCGCGGGGGCGCTCGGGCGCCAGCCGGTCACGCGGCGCTCGACGAGGACCACCGCGTGGTAGAAGGCGATCCCGATCAGAGCGGAGACGAGGATGGCGGCCCAGAGATTGGCGGGGCGCCAGTTGTAGTACTGGGCGGCGTTGATGATCACCACGCCCATGCCGAAGCGGCTTCCGACCGGCAGCTCTCCCACGATGGCGCCGATCACACTCGCGGTGGCGGAGATCCGCAGCGCCGTGAAGAGGTAAGGCAGGGAGGCGGGAAACCGCAGCTTGACAAAGACCTGGCGCGACGTCGCGGCAAGGGCGCGCATCAGGGCCAGCGCGTCGGGGTCGATGGCCCGGAGCCCGCGCGCCATGTTGATGGTGACCGGAAAGAAGGTCAGATAGGCGGCGATCACCGCCTTCGAGAACCAGGACGTTCCGAGCCAGACCACCACCATCGGCGCGATGGCGAGGACGGGCACGGTCTGGGACGCCACCACGTAGGGGAGCAGGCCGCGCTCGAGCAGCCGGGAGTGAGCGAATCCGATCGCGAGAACGAGGCCGGTGAGCCCGCCGAGGGTGAAGCCGATTAGGCTTTCGAGCGCCGTGAAGGCCGCGTTCTGCGCCATGATCGAGAACCAGCGCTCGCCGCCCGCGCCCTGGCGCAGAAAATCGACGAGGATCTCGTGCAGGTGAGGGAGTTTGTAGCCCGGTATGGCGAAGAGTGCCTTGCCGCCTTCCCAGACCACGGCGATCGCGGCGCTGATCACCAGCGAGCCGAGTCGCCGGCGCGGAGATCTTCCCGCCCGGTTGTCGCGCGTTGAGTTCACCCGTTTTCGCCACCCGGATGTAGCAGGCTTCTGGGCCCTGTTGGTATGGTCCAACTCGTGCGGCGGCTGGGCCCAGACTGCTGCCCTTCGGCTACTATAGCCCCGCCATGCTCTCCCGCGCCCAAGAGGCCCGGGTTCGCGCGAGGTCCTCTGGAGTAGCCCGCCCGGGACGGTCCAGACCTACTGCCTAGAGCATCTCGCGACCTCGGCCAAGATTCCAAGTCCGGCCTCCTCAGAGGTCTCCCTCCCTGTTTCCGGTCGTCTTGACCGGAGTATAGTCGCTGGGGTAGTCAAGTGGGGGGCTATACCCGGGACCCGGGCCCCGGAGAAGAGGGACAGAGCCATGGACGACAAGGTGACCCTGCTGAGCCGGCCGCTCACGCGACGCAGTCTTCTCCGGGGCAGTCTGACGGTCTTCGCCGGTTCGGCCGCGTTCGTCGGTCGGCCGGCGGCCGTCCCTGCCGAGGCGGCGTCGCCGGTAGCGCTCCAGCTCGGTTGGTTCGCCAACGCGCAGATGGCCGGTGACTTCACCGCGATCGGGAAGGGCTATTTCAAGGAGGTCGGTCTCGACGTGAACATCGTGCCCGGGGGGCCGTCCATCGATCCCGTGGGCGTCGTGGCAAGCGGCTCGGTACTCATCGGGAACGTCGCGTCCATCGGCGTGCTCGTCAGCGGCCGCAGCCGCGGTGTGCCGCTCAAGGCATTCGCCACTGCGTTCCAGCGCCACCCCTTCGCGTTCTTCTTCCTCCGCGACTCCGGCATTAAGACGCCGGCGGACTTTGCCGGCAAGACCATCGGAATCCAGGGCACGGCGCGGCCCCTCCTCGACGCGGTACTGGCCAAGTACCAGGTGCCGCGTGACAAGGTGAACGTCATCATCATCGGGGGCACAACAACCCCGCTTCTCACCAAGCAGGCCGACGTCGTCACCGGCTGGGTCATCAACTACGCGCAGAATCTCCCCATCGAGGGCAAGAGCAGCCACTTCCTCCTGTGGGATCTGGGGATCCGGATGTACGCGTACACCTACTTCACGACCGACCAGGTTTACAACACGAAGAAGGACGTGCTCACGCGCTATGTCGCGGCGGCCGCCAAGGGGTGGCTCTACGCCAAGGATCATCCCGAAGAGGCGGTCGACTATGTGCTGAAGAGCGCGAGCGGGCTCGAGCGGGACATGGAAGTGCCCACCTGGAAGGTCAGTATCCCGTACATCTCCTCCCCAGCCACCCAGCAATGGGGATGGGGTTACATGGATCCCCAGGTGTGGGGCAGCCTCTCCGACACGTACGCTTCGCTCGACCAGATTCCGCGGAAGGTCACGCCCGACGAGATCATGAGCAACGAGATCGTGCTCGCCGCGAAGACACCCAAGTTCTGACCGTGGCGACGGTCGACATCGCCTGCCGCGCTGTCTCGATGGTGTTCGGCACGGCCGGCGGTCCCGTGCCGGCGCTGGGCGACGTCACCCTCGACGTCGCGCGTGGTGAGTTCGCGGCCCTGATCGGCCCGTCGGGCTGCGGGAAGTCGACGCTCCTGCGTCTGATCGCCGACGTCCTGCAGCCCACGGGTGGCACGATCGAAGTCCGGGGCGGTCCGCCGATGCGGGCGCGCCTGGCGCGCGAATTCGGCTTCGTCTTCCAGCACGCCGGCCTCCTGCCCTGGCGCGACGCCCTCGCCAACGTTTCGCTGCCCCTCGAAGTGGGCGCCTGGGGACGCCGGCACATGTCGCCCCACCGTCCGGAAGCGCTGCTGGAGCTGGTCGGCCTGAAGGGCTTCGCGCACGCGTTCCCGCGGCAGCTCTCGGGGGGCATGCAGCAGCGTGTCTCCATCGCACGCGCCCTCGTGACGGGGCCGTCGATCCTGCTGATGGACGAGCCGTTCGGCGCGCTCGACGAGATCACGCGCGATCACCTGAACCAGGAGCTGCTCCGCATCTGGGCCGCCACCGGCACCACGATCATTTTCGTCACCCACAGCATTCCCGAGGCGGTCTACCTCTCCAACCGCGTCTTCGTGTTCGCGCCTCGGCCGGGCCGCGTGACCGAGGAGGTCCGTATCGATCTCCCCTCCCCGCGCGATCCCGCCGTCAAGGACACACCCGAGTTCGGCCGGTACACGGCGGCGCTGCGACGCGCGCTCGCCGCGAGCGAATGATCGTGTCCGCCGCCGGGCCATCGTGCCCGAGTGTCCTGCGCCGAGGGACACCATGATCGCGACGGCGGCGGCGAGAGGCGTGACCACCGGCGGCGCGGTCCCGGCGGGGCCGGCCCGCCGGCCCGGTGGCGCCGTGCTGCTTCGGCGCGTGCTGCTCCCGCTCCTGGTGATCGCCCTGCTCATCGCCGCGTGGGACGTGGCGATCCGCGTCCTTGCCATCCCTGCCTATGTGATCCCGGCTCCGGCCGCGGTGGGGCAGGCTCTGGTCAAGGAGCGGGCCCGCCTTCTCGAGAACGCGGTCCCGACGATTCTCGAGAGCCTCGGCGGCTTCGCCCTCGGCAACCTTGTTGCCATCGCCGGCGCAATCGCTTTCGTTCACAACAAGACGCTCGAGCGGGCGCTATATCCGGTCGCGGTGGCCGTCCGCACGCTGCCCATCGTGGCGATCGCGCCCATCTTCGTGCTGATGCTGGGCAACAGCTACGCACCCAAGATCGCGATCGCGGCCCTGATCACGTTCTTCCCCACGCTGGTCAACATGGTCGAGGGGCTCGAGTCGGCGGATCCGCAGGCGCTCGAGCTCATGCACGTGCTCTCAGCCAGCAAGACCGAGACCTTCCGCTACGTCCGCTGGCCATCCTCGCTGCCGTACCTCTTCTCGGCGATGCGCATCGCCTCGACCTCGAGCGTGCTGGGCGCGCTCGTCGCGGAGTGGATCGGGACGAACAAGGGGCTCGGCTACCTGATCGTGCTGACGACCTACGACTTTCGGACCGCGCTCCTGTACGCGGCCATGGTGGTAACATCGGCCATTGCGCTCGCCTTCTTCTTCCTGGTGAGCGTGCTCGAATGGCTCCTGGTGCGCTGGGAGCGCTGAGGTCAGAGGAGGGGTCGATATGCAGACGGTGACCGAGCCGAGCCGGCAGACGCCGGTGGTGGTCGAGACCGATGTGTTGGTGGTGGGGGGCGGGCCGGCGGGCCAGGCGGCCGCGGTGGCCGCCGCACGCGCCGGCGCCGAGGTGACGCTGCTAGAGCGCTACGGGTACCTGGGCGGCCTCGCCTCGGGCGGCATGGTCCTGGTGCTCGACGACATGTGCGCCGAACGAGAGGTGTCGGTCGGGGGACTCGCGCTGGAGATCGTGGAGCGCATGCGACGGATCGGCGCGTGTGTGGCCCCTCCGATGGAGGACTGCTTCCGCAACGAGCCCGAGGTGCGGGACCGCTGGGCCCGGTGGGGGTTCGAGGAGCTCTACGCCCGGCGGAAGCCCAAGCCCATCGTATACTCGGCCTCCTTCGATCCCGAGGGCTGGAAGCAGGTGTCGCAGGAGATGGCGCTCGAGGCTGGCGTGCAGCTGCGCTTCCACTCCTGGTTTTCGAGTGCGCTAGTCGAGGATGGCGCGGTGCGGGGGGTGATCGCGGAGACCAAGGCCGGCCGCCAGGCCATCCGGGGCCGGGTGGTAATCGACGCCACCGGCGACGGTGACGTCTTCGGCAGCGCGGGCGCGCCGGGCGTGCACGGCTCGTACATCATGACCCTGGTGCACCGGCTTGCCGACGTGGACACCGACGCCGCGCTGCAGTTCGAGCGCCGGGATCCCGAAGCGGCCCATCAGCTCGACACCGAGGTCAAGCGGATGCTGGGCGGCGCCTGGGACATGTGGTGGCTGCTGACGCCGCGGCCCGGTGTCGTGTGGTGCAACTGCCCGCACATCCCGGGCTACGATGGGCTCAAGCCCGAGCATCTCACCCACATCGAGATCGAGTCGCGGCGCCGTTTCATGAAGGTGATCGATTTCGTCCGGGTAAACTACCCGGGCTTCGAGCGCGCCTACATTCTCGACGCGGCTCCGCAGGTGGGCGTACGCCAGACGCGCCTGCTCGAGGGGGAGTACGTGGTGACCAAAGAGGACGTGCTCGAGCGCCGCACCTTCCCCGACGTGGTGGCGCGCGGTCGCGACTACTTCACGCCCTACCGGAGCCTGCTGCCCCGGCACGTCGAGGGCCTGCTGGTGGCGGGCCGCTGCTACTCCGCGACCTCGGAGGCGCAGCGGATCAGCCGGGAGATCCCGCCGCTCATGGTGATGGGGGAGGCGGCGGGGACAGCGGCCGCGCTGAGCCTCGAAGCGGGCGTGACCCCGCGACGGGTGGACGTGCCGACGCTGCAGAAACGGCTCATCGCGCAAGGTGTGAACCTCGGCGCCCCGCTCGCAGTGGCCTGAGCGGTATGGAGTTCGCCCGCGTCGAGCGCGACGAGCACCTGCTCGTCGTCACCATTGACCGCCCGCGGGTGATGAACGCGCTCCACCGCGCCGCCTCCGACGAGCTGGACGAGGTGTGGACGCGCTTCGAGGCCGACCCCGACCTGCGGGTGGCCATCCTCACCGGTGCCGGCGATCGCTCGTTCTCGGCCGGCTACGACATGCGCGAGCCGGCGCCGCTGGGTGAGGAGCGCGGCGGCGGGTTCCTCGCCCACCGGCACCCGCGCGGGCTGGGCGGGCTCACGCTGCGCTACGGGATGTCGAAGCCGCTGATCGCGGCAGTGAATGGGTTTGCGCTCGGCGGCGGGCTCGAGCTGGCCCTCGCCTGCGACGTCATCGTGGCCGCCGAGCACGCCGAGTTCGGCTTCCCCGAACCGCGGGTCGGGCGCATGGCCCTCGAGGGCGGCATGCACCGGCTGGCCCGGCACATCCCGCTCAAGATAGCCATGGGTATGCTGCTGACCGGGCGGCGCATCTCCGCGCGCGAGGCCTATCGGCTGGGCCTCGCCAATGAGGTGGTGGCGTTCGCCGAGTTGCTGCCGGCCGCGCGGCGGTGGGCGGCCGAGATGCTGCAGTGTGCACCGCTGTCGGTGCAGGCCACCAAGGAAGCGGTGACAGCGGGCCTCGACCTGCCCCTGCCGACCGCGGTGACGCTGATCCCGCCGACGATGGCGCGGGCCTTGGTCTCGGACGACCAAGTGGAGGGCGTCGACGCGTTCCGCGAGAAGCGGCCGCCGCGATGGTCGGGGCGATGACGAGCGAGCTCCCACTCGCGGGCGTCACGGTGCTCGACTTCACGCAGATCGAGCTGGGGCCCTGCGCCACGCAGGTGTTAGGCGATTTCGGGGCCGACGTCATCAAGATCGAGCGCCCCGGCGCCGGAGATCTCGCGCGCGTGCACATGAGGCACCCGAGCGGCGAGAGCGCTATCTTCTGGAGCCTCAACCGCAACAAGCGCAGCGTGGCGATCGACATGCGCGCGCCCCTCGGGCGCGAGGTCATCCTTCGCCTAGCCCGGAAGGCCGACGTGCTCGTCCACAACTTCCGGCCGGGCGTCATGGAGCGGCTGGGTTTCGGGGCCGCCGAGCTGCGCGTGATCAACCCCCGGCTGATCTACGCCTTCGGGAGCGGCTACGGGCCGACGGGGCCCTACCGCGACAAAGGCGGGCAGGACGTCCTGGCCCAGGCGATGAGCGGCATCGCCTCGCGACGCGCGGAGCCCGACGCGCCGCCCGAGCCGAGCGCGACGCCGATCGCGGACTTCACAGGCGGGATGCTGCTCGTGCAGGCGATCCTCCTAGCGCTCCTGGCACGGGCGCGCACCGGTCAGGGCCAGGTCGTCCATGTCTCGTTGCTGGATGGCATGCTCGCCATGCAGCTGCAGGAAGCGGCGGTGTGGCTCAATCTGGGCGAGCGCCTGAACTGGGGCGCATTTCCGCTGTCCGGCACTTTCGCGACGCGCGACGGCCACATCGTCATGGTCGGTGCGTTCAAGCAGAATCCGCTCCAGGAGATCTGCCGGGGCCTCGGCATCGAGGACCTCTCGGCTGATCCCCGCTACGCGACCCACGACGCGCAGGTTGCGCACCGGGACGAGCTGCAGGCGCGATGGCGCCAGGAATTCGCCGCGCGCACGACGAAGCAGGCGGTGGACGCGCTGGAGGCGGTGGACATCCTCTGCGCCCCCGTGAACTCCATCGAGACGGCGCTGGCCGATCCCCAGGTGGCCAGCAACGAAATGATCGTCGAGATGCATCACCCCGTGGTGGGCGCCATCAAGGCGGTGGGAATCCCGGTGAAGCTCGAGGGCACGCCCGGCTCGGTGCGCCGAGCGCCGCCGTGCCTGGGAGAGCATACGCGCGAGGTGCTCGCCGAGTTGGGATTCTCCGAGGAAGAGATCGGCGCGCTCGGCGGCCCGCCCTCATAGCGGGAGTGAGAGCCCGCCTACGGGCTCTACTCACAATCCATGACAAGGAGGAGGCACGCATGGCGCGCACGGCGATTCAACCCGTCGGCATGGCAGATCCTCGGCCCCGCTACACTCATGGCTGGCGCGTCGGCAATTCGGTCTACGTCGCGGGTCAGCTTGCGCTCGACAAGGACGGCAATCTCGTCGGGCCGAACGATATCCGCGCTCAGAGCCGCCGTGTCCTCGAGAACATGCGCCGCGTCCTCGAAACCGCTGGCGCCGGCCTCGGGGATGTTGTGAAGATCACCGTGTTCGTCACCGACATCCGCTATCGGGAAGGCTACGGCGAGGTCCGTCAGGAGTTCTTCGCCGCTAACCCGCCTGCCAGTACCCTGGTGCAGGTGGCCTGTCTCGCCATCTCGGGCGCGCTGATCGAAATCGAAGCCGTGGCCGTGATCGAGTGAGGCACGAAGAAACCTAGGTGGCCTTCGTTGACGATTCAGGAGAGATTCGGTCTTCTGGGTCTCCCGTCATAGTTGGTCGGCGGTGTCGTCATCTTCATCGCGGTCCGGATCATGCGGTCCTTTCCCGTGGCCACAATCGCCAAGGCAAATACCAGGGTCATGCGCTTCTGGCTGGAGTAGGTGGAGGCTAGGTGAGCAAATTCAGATAAGGGAGTTGGTACGATATTTTGTGCCCAAGTTGTGCCTAACTGAGGCGCATTCCTGGTCATTCCAGCGCACTCCAGCGCACGACGACGCCGGCAGCTACTCTTTCGGTGGCAAGCAGTTACGCATACTTACACGGACCGTGATCTAGGACTGAAAATCCTGTGCTCTTCTCATGGTCTTGGCTGGCGACGCTGAACACCGTGATCATGCGGCAGGCGGCCGACGTTTCCCACTAGGTCCCTACTGCAGCACAGGTACGACGATCGCACCGGAAGCCCGGGCTCATCGCGAGAGCGGAAGGAGATAGCGATCATTGACGCAGAGGGTAAGATAGGCCGCCGTCACCCAGCCGCAGGACTCACGACCGCGCTACAACGCTACTGGGGAACCCTAACCTGGCCCGAGGCGACCAGCTCCACGATCACGTAGCGTGTAGTCATGTTGGGGATCGTTGCCCGATCGTCTACGCGGCGCTCCTCGGCTTCGTAGTGCACCCAGAGCAACTGCCATCAACGACTCTCAGCTACGCGCGGACCGCCCACTTGTCAGCCCCTCGGGTGACCGCGGCGGTGAAGCGCGCCTCGCCGAGCGGGGTGATGACCAGGCGGCCGCACGCGTAGGGGGCATCCGTTCGGGCATGGCATGTCGGACAGAGCGCCACCAGGCGGTCGAGATCGAAGTCCGAGCCCCCCTGGGCGCGCTTGACGACGTGGTGGACCTGCCGGCAGGTAAGCATGCCACGCGCAATGCCGATCTCGGCTGTGTCGCCTTTGATCACCGGTCGCTTCCGCGTACTTGCAGGGTGAGCCGACGATGTCCTTACTGCGTGAGGGACGCCGGGCCGAAATAGGAGCAAAACCCCGAGACCGGCGTCGGCCCCTTCGGGCAATCTTCCGCGACTTCAGGCACGATGCCCGTCCGCAGTCCAAGCGGTGGCAGCCGAAGTCTCGATATACCCATGCTTGCGCGACATGGCATTCCCGATGCTGCCCGTTCAGGGTTGATGTCACCTGGCCGAGGGCCGATCAGGACACGGACCTGGACACGGGAGGGCACGGAGATGAACGCAACGTGGATTCCGGTAGGCAGCGCGGTGGCCATCATTCTCCTGAGCCTGGGCGTCTTGGAAGTCATGAGTGCAGGGATTCGAGTGGAGGAGCCTGGCCCCGCGGCTAGGTGGGGCTCGGACGCCCCAATGCACTCCGAACTGACGCCGGACGATCTCCTAGCCCTCGACCTCGGCCTGGAGACCGGCGAGACGGTGCACGCCGCCGACTGGGGCGATCGTTGAAATTCTGAACGCTGGCTAACGTGCGCAGTAGGTCACGGTCGAACCAGACGGACCCGACCGGGACCTCGCTCCAGTCCGGCGATCTGGCCGACTACGCTTGGACCACGGCCCCGCGGGGGTGGACCTCGATGACCCCTCAGTGGCTGCTGTGTCCGAGGTTCAGAGCATGATGGTCGGCACCGCCGCAGCACGTGCTACGATCATCCCGGCAGAAGGGTAGGTGCTGTCATGTCTGCAGGCGCAACACGCGGCGTAATCGGACTCGTGGTCGGCGTTATGCTAGGCGCCCCGCTCGTGCTGGCGTTGCCCGGTCCCGTCATGGCCCAGCAGGCCTTACCCAGCGCAGAGCTCAAGCGGGTCGTCGGTCGAGTGGAGATCCTCTCCAAGGGGCAGACCCAGTGGATCCCGGCGGTGGTCGGAACCCGGCTGGCCGAGGGCGACGACATCCGGGCCTATTCGGGGGCCACCGCCGAGCTGACGCTGCCCGACACGAGCACCGTCGTGGTGGCCGAGAACAGCCGGCTTCTCCTAACGAAGATGGAATATGACCCGCAGAGCCAGAGCCGGCTCATGCTCCTGCACCTCGTCGTGGGGAAGGTGCGCGCGACGGTCGCGCAGGCCGCCGTCACCTTGGCCCGGGTCCGCCAGTCGAACTTCGCCATCTCCACCCCGACCGCCGTGGCGGCAGCAAGGGGAACGATCCTGTGGGTCTTCACGGACGGCCAGAAGAGCATGATGGCGGTCGAGCCGGAGTTCGGCTTCACCGAGGGCAGCTCCCCGGGTGTCTGGAGGCAGTAGCCGGCGCGTCTTCCGCTCGCGATCGTGCTCCTGTGCCGGCCCGGGGCAGCTCGGCCGGCCTCCATCCTGTCAGACCTCCTCCGGGCCCTGCCCACGCTTTGGGGTGACGGGCCGGTCGTTTGATCTGCTGCCGTGGATCGCCCACTTATCAGCCCCTCGGGTGACCTTGGTGGTGAAGCACCCGCCGCCCAGCGGCGTGATGACCAGCCGGCCGCGCGCGTAGGGGGCATCCGTCTGCACATGGCACGAGGGGCAGAGCGCCACCAGCCGGTCGAGGTCGAAGTCCGAGCCCCCCTGGGCGCGCTTGACGACGTGGTGGACCACTCAGCGGTTGCGGTATCCACCCCGTTCACATGACCGCTTTGGCTTTGTTTCGTAGAAATGCGTT
>WNFR01003806.1_pt1 | contig 15582 bp, 13 predicted proteins | sample 5400221 | NCBI WGS metagenome assembly WNFR01 (sample SAMN13153357, study PRJNA577476) | soil metagenome | isolation source: 40 cm soil under Madrone tree | place: USA:California | collected 2016-06-14 | reverse complement strand
GTAACTATCACCTGCACTTTTCAATCTCGCTGGTGTCGGATCCCAAACGATACTGGGAGGGTACGAATATCAACCCGTACCCTTTACTCACAGGCAAGCAATAGCCGTTCGCTAATCATTCACATTGTCCAGGGACTTATGGCGTTTTCCTGGCATTTCTCCGGTATTTTGCTCACCAATATCACGGAACGAATCTTGCACTGTTGAATGAATGTCAATGATTCCTCGACTTCTGACGTTGGCTACGTCCAGGGCGTTGGAGTAATCGTTAATCTTTTGTTCTGATAGCTGTTATGAATCGCAGAAGAGGTATTCCGTAATATGAAGTCGTCCCATCGTTTGTTAGTAATTTCTTCGATATTGTTTACTGTCGGTGGGTGCGTTCAGGGGCCTTCAGGAAGCGAAAACTCCAATGTGCCGACCGTATCGACCGACGTTTCGAATAGCACGGTGACAGCATCCCCAACTCCTTCAGCGTCAACTCTACCTTCCCCTTCAAGCGCGGCTGTGACCAACGCATCGCCGGTCACATTTCCGGTTTTAGATGCCTTCTTCGCTGATGAAGACTTCGCCAGGGAGTTGAAGGACAAATTGGCTCTGAATGACGATCAGATCGATCGCCTGCGAAACGCTGCACGCGAAAAAACGGCGAAACTGCGTGAAGACGCATCCGGTAGCGGAAGAGGTTCGACAGCCCAGGCAACTAAACTTGCGGATCAGGAAGTAAAGGAAGTTATCGGTGAGGACAAGGCCAAACAGTTATATGCGCTGATTCAGGAGCGCTGGGGAGGCGAACCCCCAATAATCGCAGTGGCTCGGCAACCAAACGCAATCCCGACGGACACCAGGATTGTTGTCAACATTCCGGCCTACAGGATGGACCTTTTTCAAAATGGGAATCTCGTGAAGAGCTATCAAGTTGGTATCGGTTATCCTGAATTTCCATTGCCGACAGGCATGCGAAAAGCCGAAACAGTAATCTTCAATCCAACCTGGACACCGCCGGACGAACCATGGGTCGAAAGTTCGAATAAGGTAAAACCCGGACAAAAAATAGCTGCGGGCAATAAGCTAAATCCCCTGGGGCCGGCTAAGATTCCAATCGGGTTGCCTTCGCTGATTCACGGAGGCAAACAGCCTGCAAAGATCGGCGGCTTTGCATCCCATGGGTGCATCGGGTTGACCACACCGCAACTCAATGAATTCATTCCAATCCTGGGCAATCTCTCGGGTTCACAGATAAGCGAAACTGACGTTACCGAATACGAAAAGGACAAGACCGATACAAAGAAAGTCAAACTGAATCAGGCCGTACCTGTGGAACTGCGGTATGAAACTATTGTTGTTCAGAATGGAGCTCTGCACATCTTTCGCGACGTTTATGACAAGGACACGAACAATGAGCAGAATCTGGAGACTGTGCTGGCAGCCTACGGCGTTACTCCAGACCAACTCAACGACAAGGAGAAGACGAAGATCGCCGCTGCTTTATCAGCGATGTCACGAGATGCGAATGGAAAATCAACCGAAGAGAAGGCCGATTCCGGCAAGATCGCTTCTAAAAAACTCGCAAAGAACAAGGACGGTAGCCCAAAGATTACTCGCAGCGTAAAAGGAAAGAAAGAGGTTATAGTCGAGGTTGCAGCCCTGAAGGGAAAAGGATACCCGGAACCCGTGCAGTTGAATAACGGGGGAGCGCCACAAAGGACCGGAAAAGCCTCAAAACAAGCTCAAAAGAAGTAGTGAGCGGACCTCAGACAGTCAAATAAAAAGCTTACGGCGTTTCAGCGGCGGTCGATTGATCACGGTCTTACCCCTACGGATTGCTTCCCTACTCTGACTTGAAAACGTAATAGACCACTCCGGCATTGTCATCGGTCAAAAGAAATGCGTCCTTCCCAAATCTCATGATATCCGCAGGACGGCCAAAGACCTTCTGCCTTGATGAATCCTGTGAAGAAATCTTCAGGAGTGCCCGACATGCTGTCGATTCCGGGCACCCTTGAAAAACCTGTGTTTCATGATCGGGTAAGCGGGATTGTTACCAACGGCCCTTGCCGAGGAGCGAGCACAGTCGGTTGAATTAGGGAAGAGGTTTTGATCCGCGTTAATCCACGGCTAAATTGTCCTGGGTGTACTTAATGTTCGGTGGTGTGATTTAAGGGACAGTGCTCATCACTTCACACGAATCGAGTTCCGGCGCCATTTCTTCTTCGGCCTCGGCGCTTTGCCCGTAAGGTATTCCCGCTGCAACGGTTTCAAAGTATTCTGCAATTCGATCGAGTATCTCTTCAATCGAGTGTGAATGATATATCGATTGCCTGAACGTGGCTCCCCCCTGTAAACCGCGCGTGAACTGGCCTGCAAGTTGCTTCATTCTACCGATTGCCGGGATGACAGGCATGTCATCGCGCAACATGTCGAAATATTCAAGCAAGACTGCCCGCTTGTCATCCAGCGATGGTTGAAAGGCATCGCGCCCCGCCAAAGTATCTTCAATTTGTTTGAAGATCCAGGGGTTCGCCATCGCGCCCCGTCCGATTAGAATTCCGTCACAGTTTGTCTCGGCCCACCGGTCAAGTGCGTCCTGCACGGTGACCACGTCTCCGCTTCCGGACACCGGCACTTTTACTGCTTCCTTCAACTGCCCGACAAGTTCCCAATTGGCGCGACCCTTATAAGCCTGCTCTTTGGTCCTGCCGTGCAAGGCAATATGTTCGACGCCGCAATCTTCCGCCAGCTTTGCGGTCTCAATCGCATTTATGTTGTTGTCGTAGAAACCTGCCCGAATCTTGATTGTTAGAGGAATCGTAATGCTCTTTTTAATCTCTTTCAGGATCGTTTCCAGCCTCGGCAGATCGCGCAAGAGTCCTGATCCGCCACCATGCTTTACGACTTTTGGAGCAGGACAGCCACAGTTGACATCCAGGATATCGGCGCCAATTTCTTCGGCCAACTCCGCAGCCATGCGCATTCGTTCCGGCTGGCCCCCAAAGATCTGCACCGCATAAGGGCGCTCCTCTTCGAAGAACCGCATCTGTCGCTTCGATTTCGGATTGTTTCGCGTCAATCCTTCGACCGAAATAAACTCGGAGACAGTCAGACCAATACCGCCACGCCGCTTTAGTAAACGACGGAACGAAATATCCGTTACTCCTGCCATTGGCGACAGCACCAGCGGTGGATTGATCTCGATATCCCTAATCTTGAATGGTTTCATCTAACTGACACCAGAGTGTTCATTAACTCTGTTTACTTTCGCAATTCCACTCCGGTAGCCACGAAGCTAACCTGATTCACGGTGCCGTCCGGATTGCGCTTTAACCTGGCGCCTTCTCCGATCAGATGATCAGCATGTTCCTTACTGATTGACTCGACGGCAAACTCCCCTTCCGCGGTGGCCTTCATGCCCTTCGAATTCAGTGGGATAAAGAAACCCTCGTCCTTGAAGACAACGCGAAGCCCGGCAGCGCCCAGTTTAGGTGCGATTTCCATCCAGCAACCCTTTTCAGTGCAATTACGTTCGACAACGCCCTCAACTCTAACGGTCCGACCCGAAAACAACTTGGGCGCCGCGAGCGCATCCGCCAGCTGCACGACCGGCGCATCTTTAAGCGCAGAGCCGCGCTTGATCACTTCTCCATCAGAACAGGCATCCTGCTTAGTAGTTCCCGTTTGTCCCTGTGCGGCCAGCGACACAAGCAGTCCTGCCAAAATAAGCAAATAAGGTATGTTGCGTTTGTACATAAATTGACTCAGTGCTCTCTTTCGTTAGACTATGACATTGACAGGTGCAGATTACCCTGGCGGTGGAGTATAGCAATGCAGCCCAGACACATTCAAAGTGCAGGAATTCTTGTGACCTTGCTTTACGGGCTGTTTATCGTCTGGGTATATGTGACTGCACCCCGATCGTTCAGCGAGGCCGCAGCTCAAACCCGAGTTACAACAGGCACTTACGAGATTGATCAGAAGCACTTCCAGGCTGGAGTGGACTTATTCCACATCGACCAGTTTCGAGCATCGCGAGAGGAATTTGTCCTGGCTGACCCACTTCAACGGGACGCGCGCACTCAGTTTTATATTGCTTACAGCTTTTATCGAGAAGGCTGGGGGCGTACCTATGATGACGATGCCTTATTCAAACAGGGCCTTGAAGCAGTCAATCGAGCTATGAGCCTTTCCAGCGGGGTCTTGTCGGTCGACGACACCAACCTTAAAATGCATTCCGCGGCGGAACTCAAAACGGAACTTCAACAGGGATTAGAGCGGACATGGAGCGACCTGAACCCGTTAAAGGTGTTTCGTGAAAGAAAATGACCCTTAACGCGAGATCACGAAACCTTGCACTTTTACGTTATTTAGTGCTGCCGTTCATCTTCCTGACCGTTGTATTGCTGGGCGGGCTCAGGGTGTCGGTCGAGCACCACGCGTTCCTTTTTCTTCCACCCTCACTAATCGATTTAATCCTGGCGGTGATGATTCTTGCTCTGACAGTTCGCGGTGGGCTTTTGAAGCTGCATGCCTGGCTGTCGTTGGACCAGCCAACACTGGCGCTAATCTCAAATTTTCTTACGCTTCTGGCATTCTTTTTTGCTTCTGCGCAATCCTTGAATTCGGTGCTGCCCGAACAGGGTCTGCTCCATTGGATTTTTGCCCTGTTATTCCTCTGGACACTTTGGAACAACCAGTTTTCCGGGTTAAACGCGGAGCGTACTGTCCGGAGTCTGGCGGTATTGTTTGGCACCACATTTCTTTTGAAACACATAATTTTCTCCGCTCTGAATGCATCTGACGACAGTTGGATAAGGCAGCTTGCAGCGGGGCTGATTCAAGGTCTTGTGATGGCCAATGCTGACGATGCCAAATATGCTCCAGCTACGGGATACATTTCCTTTTTCGCTATCGCGCTGTTTGTTTGCGGGCTCGCTTTATTGCCCGCAGGACCAGATGAATTTGAAGTGGGTGAAGGTAAGGTGTCGTTGAACGAAGCTCCACCAGCCACTTCTTTGGTTAGGCACGAACAAGGTATCCCAATGATTGAGGGACAGATCGTGTCCGACGAAGTAACAAAAAACAGTTAAGCAGCAGGATTACCCACCCTTGTCATTCGAACGGTAATGGCGCTCGCGTCTCTCATCAGTTAAATTCTTTCACGAGAATGCTTGCACGGGCTGGTCCTCAAAACAAACAATGGCCGCGGGAGTCTTTCGACTCCAACGGCCTATCATCCCCGCACTATAATCGCCGGGGTGAGAAAAGCATTTCTACCAGTTTACAACCAGTTCTTCAGAAGCCTGCCAGACTGGAACGTCCTCTCGGATTGCAGCACGCTGTAACTTCAGAGGATTGTTCAGGAGACGCCCACCACCGACCGCCACTGTCGTCAGAGGGTCGTCGGCGACGACGACCGGAAGCCCGACAGCCGACTGAATTCGTTGGGCCAATCCTGTAAGCAATGCGCCTCCGCCCGTTAAAATAATGCCGGTGTGATAGATGTCGGCAGTAACATCGGGCTGTGAATCCTCGATAGCGCGACGAACCCCATCAATGATCCCGGTTATCGCAGGCTCAAGAGCTTCACATATTTCGGTAGCTTCAAGAGTTATCGCCTGAGCTCCGCCGTCGGCCAATCGTTTGCCCACAATTTCCAGGGTTTGACGGCCCAAACTTCCTTTTTCATCTAAAATTGCGGCGCCCAGCTCTTTCTTAACCAGTTCCGAAGTGCGTTCTCCGATCTGAAGCGAGTGTTTGCTTCGAACAAAGTCACGAATCGCACTGTCCATCGAGTTGCCGGCTTCGGAAAGACTTAACGAGGATACGACCCCTCCGGAAGCGATTATCGCCACGTTGGTAGTGCCGCCGCCGATATCAACAACCATATGAGCCCGTTCATCCTCAAATTCGAGCCCGGCTCCCAAACCCGCAGCCAGACCTTCATCAATCAGGTCGACTCTTGTCGCCTTTCCATCACGACCAGCGTCCCTGACGGAACGCTGTTCCAGGTTGGTTGAAGACCCCGGAACCCCAATCACCATGTGGCACCGCCGGTGATGATTTGTACTTATGCGTTTTATAAACGCCTTGAGCATCTTTTCCGTAACTTCATAGTTATCAATGGTGCCGTTTCGGATTGGCCGGTAAACGTTCGTATCATGGGGCTCTCTGCCCGACAATTTCTGAGCATCGAGCCCAACAGCGAGTACCTCGCCAGTATATTTATTGATTGCCACTGCCGAAGGTTCGTTAAGAACTATTCCGCGGTCAGGAGCATAAATAAGCGTGTTAACCGTTCCGAGATCAATCGCTAATTCGTCAGTAAAAAGACTTGTCAAAATTCTCATGGTCTTTTGCGTCCTCCCGAACGTGTTCCGCTTCGATACGAGAAGTAGTCATTAGTAAGCACTGTGAAATGTCGAGCAAATTTCGTGCCAACCAACGAGTGCAATTGTGCCTGCGAAATGAGAGGTTAGAGGTGGCGGAAAGTATGCAAATCAAACGTCATTCTGCACCCTCCTTTCTTGCTTGCGCTCGAAAAACGAACGCCGGGTACGAATCGTCTATTGATACCAAACGGCTAAATATGCTGAGTTTCCAATTACTGTTGGTTAATCAGGAATTTGTTGATTTTTCGTCTTCGACGATGGTGTACAGAGAGGGTGCGTTGGCGCGGGCGACCTGTTTTGAAGCCGGGATCGTATTTACGACGACTGTTAAAATATGACCACGTCGCCGGATTTCGATTCGATCGTTGACGTGAAGTTCTTTGGCGGGTTTGGCGACGATTCCGTTCACGAAAACAACGCCGGCGTCACACATTTCCTGGGCGACAGATCGCCGCAGACACAGCCGGCTAGCCTTTAAAAATATGTCGAGGCGCATAAACGAAAGTCGATGGCAGATCCCTTGAACTGGCGCAGCGTGGATAGTGCTCGGGCAGCCCTTTCAGGCTAACAAATTTAAAATGGGTCCCGTAGAGTATCGCACATCCACCGTTCTGGATTTGCATACAGATTTAACAATCAAAATCGAATTGGCAATTACTTTACCAGAAAAAAATGAGTACCGAGCATGTTCTGCCCGGTGCTCATTTACGCTCACTTGCTCGCTTACGAACAGTGTTTGGTGACTAAAAAGGGTGAAACAAGCTCTTTTTCTTCTTCTCTTTTGCTGCACCTGCCGCGGTTGTATCGGTTACCGAAGCCGTTTTAGGCGCGTCGATTTTCAGAAGGGGAAGTACCGCCGCACTATAATCGTCGGCAATCTTGATGTAGGCGTCGTTTCGAAGGTTCTGCAGATAGGTTTCGCGCTCTTTAGGGGCACGTTCCATCATCAGGGCTTCGCGGATGGCGTTCTCGTTGAACGTGCTTGCAGTGCTGCCTGGGGTCCGCTGGTCGACATGAATTATCTGGATTCCCTCGTCTGTGACAACCGGCTCCGACACATCGCCTGCCTTAACGTTCTTGATTGCATTTGCAATGTCCTGTCGCAGATTAGGTACTTCGAAGGTTCCAACCAGGCCTTTTGTCTTCACGGCAACGCGCGCACCGCCTTCCGAACGTTCTGAATTTGCCGCTGCCAGTTCCCCAAAATCCGATCCCTCTCTCGCCATTTTGATTAGCTGGGCGGCGCGCGACTGAACATCTGCCGGATTCTTACCGGCGAGACTAAGAAAAATCTCCGACAAAACCACCACTTCCGGCTTTGTAAACTTACCGGGGTGAGCATCAAAGTACTTGTGCAATTCCGCGTCGGTCAGCGCATAAAACAGCTTGCCATCGACTTCGCGTTGCATCACCGCATTCTTCATCAACTCGACGCGCATCGTCGACCGGATACTGACTGGGTCAAGCTTACTACGACGCATGGCTTCATCCAGTTCGGCTATCGTCTTGATGTTTTGCTCTTTGGCGACCTCGAGCATTCGGCGGTTTACTTCGGCTTCGACATCGTTTGAGAGATCGAGTTCCTTTCCCTTTTGAAGCAACAACTGCTCGTTCACAAGGGTCGCGATGATCTCCGACTGCCGTTTAGTCACTTCCGCTGTTGCCTGATCAATCGGCTTCCCATCCTGCTTGCTGAGCGCATCCGCGGCTTCTTTCATCTCGCGCCTAAGCATCGAGAGCATAATTACGTCGTTATTGACCTGTGCAATAACTTCGTCAACAACAGTTGGCTCGCCTTCCTGTGCATGAACGTTCGTGTAACCAAACGATGCCAGCACAATAGCGAACGCAAACGCCGACGAGCGCGTAATGAATTTAGATTTCACAGATTTACTACTCCTTAATCGAACAATGACAGACGAATGGAGACAAGAAAACGAAAGTACAACCTAAAACGTTGTGAAAGCCGGGTTCTTATGTCGGGTTGTCTTCAAGCGAGCCGAGTCCAGCAAAAGCTTCGTGAAATGCTTGAAGTACTAATTCCGAGCTTTGACCCGTAACTCAATATCGAATTCGCCCTATTCTAATCCGTGTTGCGGATTTCCAGCAACACGCGACGGGCAGTGGCAATGACTTCCTCGCGTTCATTTTCAGCCAAATCGAGTTTCAATATCCCGCTCGGCGTAAACGAAGCACCCGTAGACCCGGACACAAAAGCCATTAATTTTTCTGGCGAAACACGAGACTTTTCGGTCAACTTGACGGCGACACCAGTTGGGGTTCTGTCGATTGAGAGAACGCCAACGTCCTCTGCCAGTCGCCTTAATCCAGCGTACGCAAAGAGGTTTTCCACGGTTTCCGGCAATCGTCCATAACGATCCCTGGTTTCGCTTGCAATCTCCTTAAGCGCAATTTCATCACGGGCCGAGGAAACGCGTTTGTAGGTGCGGAGCCGCTGGCCCATGTCACCTATAAATTCCTCGGGAATTGAGACATCGACCCCCAGATTGATTGTCACACTGGCCTCGTCGCTGACCTCTTCTCCACGGAGTTCAGCCACCGTCCGCTCAAGCATCTGGGTATAAAGATCGAATCCAAGGGCATCCATATGCCCGGACTGTTGGCCACCCAGCATGTTGCCGGCGCCCCTCAGTTCCAGGTCGAGCGCAGCAATTCGAAACCCGGCGCCAAGATCCGAAAACTCGCGAATTGCCGCCAAACGGCGGCGGGCAATTGGCGTTAACCCCTGTTCCGACGGAATTAAGAGATATGCGTAAGCCCTGCGGTTTGACCTGCCAACCCGTCCCCGAAGCTGGTAAAGCTGAGAAAGACCATATTGATCGGCGCGATTTATGATGATGGTATTCGCCCGTGGGATGTCTATTCCATTCTCGATAATTGTGGTCGCGACAAGGATATCATGCTTAAAATCAACGAATTCCAGCATGATTCGCTCCATCTCCTGCTCGTTCATCTGTCCGTGTCCAACTGCAATACGGGCTTGGGGCACCAAACGGTTCACTAGCGCAGCGATAGTGTCGATGGTCTCGACGCGATTATGAATAAAGAAAACCTGTCCTGAACGGGCCAGTTCCAGCTCAATTGCAGACTTTATTACCTGTTCACTGAACTGCACCACCTGGGTTTGAATAGCAAGGCGGTCGCGCGGAGGAGTCTCAATTACCGACATGTCCCTCAACCCAGTAAGCGACATATTCAGGGTACGTGGAATCGGCGTGGCCGAAAGTGTAAGTACATCCACACGTTTCTTTAACTGCTTTAAACGCTCCTTGTGGGCGACGCCAAACCGCTGTTCTTCATCGACGACAACCAGCCCGAGCTCTTTAAACCTGATATCTTTTGAAAGCAAGCGATGCGTGCCAATCACAATATCGACATCGCCTTCTTCAATGCGTTTAACAACCTCTTTCTGATCTTTGGCGGCACGAAAGCGCGAAAGCAATTCGATCTTTACCGGAAATGCCGCAAATCTTGTTCGAAAAGTCTCGAAATGCTGGTATGCCAAAACGGTCGTCGGGGTCAGGATGGCAGCCTGCTTACTTTCCATCACTGACTTAAAAGCCGCGCGCATCGCGACCTCGGTTTTACCGTAGCCAACGTCGCCGCACAGCAGGCGATCCATTGGCACCGCCTCTTCCATATCGTGTTTTACGTCCACGATCGCGGTCTCCTGATCCGCGGTCAGTGTGTACGGAAAGCCTTCTTCAAACTCAGCTTGCCATGGAGTATCCGCCGCAAACGCATAACCACCGACCAGTTTCCGTTCCGCATAAAGCCGCAGGAGTTCATCGGCCATATCGCGCATTGCGCGTTTTGCTTTGGCCTTGGTCTTTTGCCATCCAATCCCGCCCAAACGGTCAAGGGTTGGCTGTGTGCCTTCGCCGCTGGAATATCGCTGGACGAGATCAAGCCGTTCGACCGGCACATACAGTTTGGCCTCGTCGGCATAAAAGAGCAGCATGAATTCGCCCTTTTTCCCGCCCAGGTCCAGCGTCTGCAGCCCGGCAAAACGCGCAATACCGTGGTCAATGTGGACAACATAGTCTCCGGACTTAAGGTCTCTGAAATCCGATAGAAAAGCGGCTGTTTTGGACTTCTTCCGCTTTGTTGTCTCTTTCTTTATTTCGGTCCGAAGGGCGGCGTCGCTTGCTTCGTCAAACAAGTCCGTTTCAACATGAACCAGCAACCCCGCGGAAGGCAGTTCGAATCCTCCCGACGGCTGGCCCACGGTTACGATGGCGCCGGGCCCCGCTTCGCCGCTTTCAGTGCCCAGCACAAGGCGTGCTTCAACGCCGAATTCGCGTAGGATTTCCGAAACCCGTTCGGCGACGCCAAGGCTGTTCATGGCGAACAACGTTGATCCGATATCGGAATTTCGCTTTACATCCTTTGCAAGGTCAACCAGGCGCCCGTGATAGCGACGCACAGACCGCGAGTGGAGCTCTATTTCCGGAACATCGGCAAGATTGCCCAGCGGAAACAAAAACAGTGGTGGTGCGGCGCCAATTCGACTGCGGCCAATCTGCACCTTAGGCTGTTCGGCATCCAGACGAATCTGCTGGTCCACGGAAGCAGACGAGCGACCAAGCGTTCGCAATTCGATGCGGGTCATTGCTTCGATCCGCGAATGTAGTTCTTCCGGTTTTAAATAGAGTTCGTCCGGACGAAGCGCCAAATCGTCGCCCGCCTCGGTGGCTGCATAATTCTCGGCTAAAGTCGCGTAGACGTTTGAGAGATAACTATCGACACCACCAGGTTCATCAACCACAAGAACGCTGTTGCGCAAGTAATCAAAGGCACATGAATCGGTCGGCGCAACCAGGGACACCAGCCATTCCCAACCTGGAAACGTCTCGCCATCATCAGCAAAAACGGTTCTGTCCCGAAGCGCACGGTCATATCGTTCATCGCGCCATCGGTCTCGGGCGAACTCCGCCCACAGTCGCAAATCGTCCCCGGTAACCGCAAATTCGCGCATCGGAGCGATTTCAACTTCTTTTAGCTGCGCAGTTGAAAGCTGGGTCTCGGGATCGAATTCACGGATTGAATCAACTGTGTCACCAAAAAACTCCACCCTTAGCGGCGAAGGCCGCCCCGGCCCCCAGACGTCAAGGATGCCACCGCGAATGGAGAACTCGCCGACCGCCGCAACCGGATCTTCACGGACGTAACCAGACGCAACCAACCGTTCGGCCAACTCTTCCGGAGAAAACTCTTCGTCGCGGCGCAAATATGCACCCATCCGTTTCAAACCATCCGGCGAGGTCGTTCTGCGGGCCAGCGACCGCGCCGTCAACAACGTGAAATCATGGCCGCCGTTGGCAAGGCGCCACATTGTCAGTGCGCGTTGTTCGAGCGTTTCGGCGTGTGGAGAACTGCCTGCATATGGATCACTTTCCGATGCCGGAAAGGTAAGAACTGTTTCTGCGCAATCAGACACACCGTGAACGGCGCAATACCAAAAGCGGATGTCGCGCTCCCAGGCCTCGAGATCCTGATTTGCCTCTGCGACAATCGCAAAACTGCGGCGGACGTCACGTTGAAGTAGCGTCAGAATCAGAGCACGCGCTGGTCCTCCGATCAGTCCGCTAACAGAAATGACTGGAGCTCCACGACGGATCGCTGCCAGTAAATTCTTGTATTCTTCGGTCTCCGCAACCCGGCGAAGCACACTTTGAAGTATTGAATTGGATTCTATGGAACTGCTCATGAAACTTCTTTTAATTGTCCAGCAATCTGCAACTAGTCTCTGATGCGCCGGATTATGCTGGTTGTCGACGCACCCTCAATGAACGGCAAGGCGACAACGATCCCGCCCGCAGCCTCGACCTCTTCACGGCCGTGGATCTGCTCAGGGGTGTAATCGCCACCTTTTACTAAAACATCGGGCAACAGCGAAGCGATTAAGGCACGAGGACTTATGTCATCGAATACGACGACGAAATCGACACACCGAAGCGCGGCAAGCATCTCGGCGCGCTCACCTTCGCCGACCACCGGCCGGGACGGTCCCTTCAGTTCCCTGACCGAGCGGTCGCTGTTTATGGCCACAACCAGCGCATCGCCCAATTTGCGGGCTTTGGAAAGATATCGAACATGTCCGACATGAAGAATGTCGAACACTCCATTTGTGAAAACGAGCCGTTTGTCTGCCTCGCGCAAGTCCAAACGCACTCGTTGAAACGATTCTATCGGCAATATCTGGCCATTCATTCTTGCATGTGACTCTATCACGTCTCGCGCCTATGGTTAAACGTTCGAAAGTCCTGATTCGCCCGAAACAACAGCTCGCCACTTACTATTTACCTTTTACTATTTACTATTTACCTTTAACAATTTACCTCTCCCGGACTTGTCACTCGCCACTCGTCACTTCATAATCCTCGTTTTCACCGAAACGGAGAACTGACAGCCTTGAGTAGCACCCCGATTATCGAAGAAAACGATCAAACCCGCGTCCGCCAGCAGCATCTGGAGGAAATTCGTCAGATTGTCGGGAATGCGTATCCGAATAAATTTACTCGGACGAATGTTGCAGGCACGCCCGAAGGCGAGGACACAGTTTCAGCGGTTTTGGCCAAATTCAAAGATCGCGAACCAACCCTGGGCGAGGACGGAAAGCCGTCTGCAGAGGATTTGGAACATACGAATGTGGAACTGCACGCGATAACTGTTCGCATTAGCGGTCGAATCGCGACACCGCCACGTGTGATGGGTAAGGCGGCGTTCGTACACTTGTCTGACGGAAAGCAACGACTTCAGATCTATGTCCGGAAAGCCGACGTCAATGCGGTTAACAACAGCACCGGAAAACTGATCGAAGAAGAGGGCAAAGCCTGGGATTTGTTCCGCCTGCTTGACCATGGCGATTTTATCGGAATCGAGGGCTATCTGTTTGTCACAAAGACAGGTGAGTTGTCAGTCCACGTTACGACATTGCAGTTCCTGTCCAAGGCCCTGCTTCCCATGCCGGACAAGATGCACGGCATCGCTGACCCTGAGATTCGACAGCGCCAGCGATATGCAGATCTGATTGCCGGCAGCCTGAAAGTAGAACATGAGGAAGGCGAGCTGAACACGAGAGAAGTGTTTGAACGTCGCGCGCGAATTATTCGCGAAATGCGAACGTTTCTGGATAGTCACGGATACATAGAGGTGGAGACGCCGATGCTTACGCCCAAGGCGACAGGCGCAGCGGCGCGTCCGTTTGAAACGCATCACAACGCGCTGGATATTAAATTGTACGCACGGATTGCACCGGAGCTCTATCTAAAGCGGCTGCTCGTTGGCGGATTCGAACGTGTCTATGAATTGAACAGAAACTTTCGTAATGAAGGATTGTCGACGCGGCACAATCCGGAGTTCACAATGCTGGAGTTTTACTGTGCCTATATGGACGTAAACGGCATGATGGACTTTTGTGAAGAGATGCTTAGCCGTGCCGCGAAACAGGCTCTCGGTACGGGGCTGGCGCAATTTGGTGAGCTGGAAATAGATTTTGAGTCAAAGTTTGAACGAGTGACAATGGAGCAGGCAATACGACGTCATTGGAATCAGGGATCGCATCAGTTCTCTGATCGCGAGGTTGACGAAGTATTGCACAAACACGCATTGCAAGATGTTTTTGAAGCGGTTGCTGAAAAGCATTTGATCCAGCCAACATTTATCACAGGATTTCCGAAAGCAATCTCGCCACTTGCCAAGGCAGCGCCTTCAAACCCCGAGATTGCGGAACGATTCGAGCTGTTTATTGCCGGCATGGAGGTCGCAAACGGATTTTCGGAGTTGAACGATCCGCGCGAGCAACGGGAAAGGTTCGAAGATCAGATGCAACTGCGCGAGCATGGCAACGATGAAGCCATGATCCTCGACGAAGATTACATCCGTGCTCTATCTTACGGCATGCCTCCGGCGGCAGGTATCGGCATTGGGATTGATCGAATCGTGATGTTGCTTACCGGCAAGCGAAGCATTCGCGACGTTATTTTGTTTCCACACTTGCGCCCGGAACGGAAGCTTGAAGACAGCATAGCGGAAAACGACAGAACGTGACAGGTGACGAAGGATCGTGACAGGTGACAGGTGACAAGTGACAGGTAAAAACCGGAATCCTGTCTCTGTTGAAATGGGGGAAAAGTGGAATGTGGTTCTTCAACGAGATTCGACAATATCCTGTCACCTGTAGTCACCGTTTCAAAGGCTACTACTAATCATTCAGCGATGACAAGATTGCGGATTTTCTTTTACCTGTCACCTGTCACCTGTCACCTGTTACGTTTTTCCCCTGCTCACTTCGCCGGTGTTTCCTGATGAAAAACTGCCAGCCACTTGCCGCCGCGGCGCGCATACGTCGACGCTGCCCAAACAACTGTCGGAAGCGCAGTTCCTCCACAAGTTCCGTCTTCCGTGGCCTTGTATGTCAGCAGCGCGACGTTGCTGTCTAAACTGACCAGCTTGTAATCGCTCAATTTGAACGATTTGATATCACAACCCTCAGTTGCGATCGCCTTTATAGTTTCCGCTTTGCTGCTGGTCCCCTGATCACCGACCGTAACACCGTCCGAGGAAAGCCGCGCCTGGAACGGCTTGCCGTTTTTGTTCTTCCAAGCCTCCCAGAGTTCGTTCTCGTACTTGATCAATTGTGCTTCAATCTGTTTCTTACTCATGACAGGTTTCGGTTTTGGCGATGCAGCCGGCGAAGGCCCCGGGGTTGCATCCTGCGCAAAACCGATCGCCGCAATTGTTAAACTCATAATGAACACACAGAGGAGTTGTTTCTTCATTGAATCGTTTCCTTTTGAAAACCGTCGAAGAGGATGGTAGATCGTATAGCCTTCTATACTCCTACTCGGTCAAAGTCAACTAATTTTGAGCGATTCATGGAAATGTTCGCGGGCGAGAGGCAACCGGCAAGTCAATGAGGATACTAAATTTAAACCTCTTCATCTCGGTCTGAAGCTGCGGAAAAGCGTTTGGCGTAGCGCGAACGCATTACTGTGGTCGAGGACGTCTTATGTCCAATTTACGCATTCGGGTGTTAAGCGTGCTTCGATTCAGTCCCAGCCGCGCAGCGGCGCCGTCAGGCCCGCCGATCACCCAACCAGAACCGCGTAACGCCTGTAGAATATGTTCTCGCTCAAAAGCTTTGAGTGTCGATCCCCCGTTGTACTCATTA
>WNFR01003805.1_pt1 | contig 15585 bp, 9 predicted proteins | sample 5400221 | NCBI WGS metagenome assembly WNFR01 (sample SAMN13153357, study PRJNA577476) | soil metagenome | isolation source: 40 cm soil under Madrone tree | place: USA:California | collected 2016-06-14 | reverse complement strand
TAAGGCGACGGCAATCGATCCCTCACCGACGGCTGACGCCACACGCTTGAAGTTGCCTCCCCGAACGTCGCCGACCGCGAACACTCCGGGCAAACTGGTTTCGAGGAGATAAGGAGCCCTCGCCAGCGGCCAATGGGCGGCAGCCAAATCTTCGATCGACAGATCCGGCCCTGTCTTGATGAATCCTTTCGGGTCAAGCGCAACACATCCATGGAGCCAGAGCGCATTGGGAACGGCACCTGTCATTGCGAAAACAGAGCCTATGTTGTGATTTTCGACGCTTCCCGTCTTACTATCCCGCCACTGCACGCGCTCCAGTTGGCCATTCCCCTCGAGGGCCGTGAGTTCAGTGTGTGTTCGCAAGGCAATCTTAGGGCTCTCTTCGATACGACGGATCAGATAGCGCGACATGCTCGTTGCCAGCCCGCTAGAGCGAACCAGCATGTAGACACGCCTGGCTGTTTGAGCCAGGAAGACTGCGGCCTGGCCGGCAGAATTTCCCCCTCCCACCACAATTACCTCTTCACCGTCACATAACTGCGCTTCGAGATGTGTTGCGCCGTAGTAGACACCAGCACCTTCAAACTGAGACAAGTTCTCGAGAGGCAGTCTCCGGTATTGGGCGCCGGTCGCAATGATGACTGTGCGTGCCGGTACTCGCGGACCGTTGTCGATCTCGATCGCATATGGTCTCCGGTCGCACGCCAACCGTTGGGCATCCTTTGCGATCAGCACTTGGGCCCCAAACTTCTGCGCTTGCGTATATGCGCGTGCCGCGAGCTCCTGCCCCGAGATACCCATCGGAAAACCGAGATAGTTCTCAATCATCGAGCTCGAACCGGCCTGTCCACCCGGCGAGTTCGACTCCAGGACCAGGACATCAAGTCCCTCCGACGCACCATACACCGCAGCCGCCAAACCCGCAGGTCCGGCGCCGACAATCACCAGATCCCGTGCCTTCGTCTGATCGATTCCCTCGTTGAACCCGAGACAGTCGGCGATCTGCTGATTGTCCGGGTTTCGGAGTACGACATCGCCGCGACAGATCAGAACCGGCAGGTCAGAGATCGCAACGTTGAAGCGATCCAGTAAATCCTGAACGCCTGAGTCACGGTCGAGATCGATGTAGGAATACGGGTGACCATTGCGCGTCAGAAACTCTTTGATGCGTAACGTACCCAGGGAATGACTCGACCCTATGAGAACTACATCACCGACTCCACGCGCAATTAGCTCTAATCTTCGGAGGATGAAAGCTCGCATGAAAATCTCGCTCAGCTCGCTATCAGTCTGGACAAGTGCCAGCAAATCCTCGCGATCGATCTCGATTACTTCGCTGGGTTCACCTGCGCGTATTCGGACGAGTGCGCGACGACCGGAAAGCATGTTGAGTTCGCCGGTAAAAGTCCCCGGCCCATCGACGGCAACAACTTCCTCAACATCTCCTGACATCCGAATAATATTGAGATGACCCGTGACGACGAGGAAAAACTTCTTGCCATTGTCATCTACTTCGACAAGTGTTTCGCCAGATTGAACCTGCCGCACTCGTCCGTGCGCTGCAACGCGTGCCTGTTGCGCCGGCGTCAGCACAGGAAACAACTGGTCAGGAGATGAAGGGGTTTTTTGCGGTGTCAAATACGCCATAACTATCTCCAATTCCCCATTACCAGCTCATTTGTTAATGAACGCAACGAGCTGCGGAATGACCTGACTTCGAGCTTCTTCCATCAGCCAGTGTCCTGAGCCTTTAATGACAACTCCCTGCACGTTCGTATCAACCAGGCGCGCTTGCTCAATCAAGAACTCTCCGGACGCCTTCTCGCCTGTCAGAACCAGCATGGGCATCGTCAGTTTGGTTTGCGCAAATTGCGCGAAGTCTTTGGCATCCTGCTCAAAAGCGCGGAACACTTCAAAGCCCGCTCGCATACCGCCGGGTTGTGCATAAGCCGCCGCATAGAACTGGCGGTCCGCTTCAGGAACTGAATGCTTTGGATCTGCGGCAAAATCATTCCAGAAGTGCTCTAAATAAATGCGCTCTCTTCCGTCGACCAGCTTGAGTGGTGTTTCGCCATAAAAGTGAAAGTGCCACAAATCTCTCAGTAGCCAAACATTTTTCCACTCGCCAACGCCCGGAAGAAACGCATCCATCAAAGCAATCCGATCGACTTCCGTGGGATATTGCGCAGCGTAAGCGTAGGCCACCATCAGTCCGATGTCGTGACCGACGATGCTCGCGCGCTGATATCCCAGAGATGTTGCGAGGGCATGAATGTCCTGCGCCATTGTCTTCTTTTCATAACCCGCAGTCGGCTTTGAAGACTGGCCGAAGCCACGCAGATCGGGCGCGATCACCGTATGGTTTTTCGCAAGTTCAACCATCAGCGGCCGCCACATGCGACTGGTTTCGGCGTAGCCGTGCATGAGGATCACCGGGTCGCCCTTTCCGGCGCTCAGATAGTGAAGTCTAACTCCGTTAACTTCTGCGAAACGATCTTCGATGCCGATCCGGCTCTGTGCTTGAACGGTGATGTTGGTTGTCGACACAAGAACCAGCACTCCTACAGCGCTGACCAACGCGCTCATGAACATTTTCATTGACGCTCCTTTAGTTAGTATTTGGGGATCAGCCGTTGGAGCCGTGTCGCAGGCGAGCGAGCTTGCCTCGTATTCCGCTAGTCCTCTTCGGCAATGTGATGCGCCCTTCGGTGTCCGCTTGTTTGATCGCATCCAAAAGACTCTCCACATCAGTAGCGCCCGTATAGAAGACCTCATTAATGTAGAAAGTCGGAGTGCCGGTCACGTGCTCGTCAAAGAGACTTCGGTTGTAGCCAGTTTCGATTGATTTGAGAAAGGTATCCTCCGCCATGTCGCGTTCGAATCTCTTACCGTCAAGGCCGATGCGACTGGCGTAGCGCGAAAGATGATGATCCTCCAAAGACTCCTGGTGCGTGAACAATTCGTCGTGCATCTCCCAGAACTTTTCTTGTGCTCCGGCGGCTTCCGCAGCTTCGGCAGCACGCAGAGAATGTGGATGAGTGTGAACAGTTGGGAAGTGACGGAACACAAAACGTAAGTTGTCGCCGAGAAGTTTTTGCACTTCCTTGATTATTGGATAAGCGCGTCCGCAGTGGATGCACTCGAAGTTGCCATACTCTACCAGCGTTACAGGCGCGCTTTGTGGACCCGCAACGTGGTCTCGATCGGTCACGACGTTCTTGAGTTTAACAATTGGTTCAGTATTCATAACAACCTTCTGACGCGCATTGGTGGAATAGTTTGCTCACCACTGGTACAGACTATCCACAGATTACGCCGATTACACAGACAAGAACGACAGGAGGCACGAGCAGGGAAAGAGATCAAAGCAATACCCTCTGTCCTGCCACTGTTTCCTGCTCCCGCCTCCTTCTTCATTTTGTCTGTGTAATTTGCGTAATCTGTGGATGAATCGGCCCCAGTGATGAGCTTGAGTGATCAGGCGAAAGTCACTACTAAAGGGTGGCTTATCACGCCGATGCTGATCTCTGCTCCCCCTTTATGAACGCGAGTAGATCAACGTTGACCTCGTCCTTGAGGGTCGAACACATGCCGTGCGGCGCGGCAGGATAGACCTTCAGTATTGCTCCTTTGACAATCTTGGACGAGAGCAGGGCCGCGGCGCCGATCGGCACGATCTGATCGTCGTCGCCATGCATGATGAGCGTTGGCACGTCGAACTTCTTTAGATCTTCCGTAAAGTCTGTCTCGGAGAAAGCCTTGATGCAGTCGTAAGCGCCAGGAAAGCCGCACAGCATCGCCTGCAGCCAGAAGGAGTCACGCAAGCCCTGCGAGACCTTTGCTCCCGACCGGTTGGCGCCATAGAACGGCGCACTTAAATCCTTGAAGAACTGCGAGCGATCGGCTTGAACGCCGGCGCGGATCGCGTCGAACGCTTCCATCGGCAAGCCCCCGGGATTCGCGTCTGTCTTTAGCATCAGCGGCGGTACCGCGCTGATCAACACAGCCTTGGCGACACGTTTCGTGCCATGGCGGCCGATATAGCGGGCGACTTCGCCACCGCCGGTGGAGTGACCAACGTGGATTGCGTTCTTCAGGTCGAGAGCTTCTGTGAGTTCCGCGAGGTCGTCGGCATAGGTGTCCATATCGTTGCCGTTCCAGGGCTGGCTCGAGCGGCCATGACCGCGGCGGTCATGTGCGATGCATCGATATCCCCGAGAAGCCAGAAAGAACATCTGATCCTCAAAGGCATCCGCGGAGAGCGGCCAGCCATGGCTGAAGACTATTGGTTGACCCTTCCCCCAGTCCTTGTAGTAGATCTGCGTGCCGTCTTTGGTCGTAATCGTCGGCCCGAGGGTTGGGTTTTTCTGATCGGTCATAAGAACTCCTTTCCTTTTGTCTCCGTTGAAATTGGTCTCATCGGTTGCATTCTTGGGGGATTGCTAAAATCTCTCTACCTCTTTGTTGCTTGCGCTTCGAGATGAGTGCAGGCCACTGGGCATTATCGTCTTCCTATTATCGCAAAGTATGCGCCAGCATCATCCTCCAGTCCATCCCTTGCGGCGTGGCAACAGTTTGAGTCTTGTCTAGATCGATCCGCTCCGGCAGAATCCCTATGAACCTGGCGCTGGAGTTTGTATCATTCGACTTCTCTATTCCAACACGAGGCTCGCAAAAGCCCGATTGTGTACTCGATGAATCTATTGACGGTTAAAAATCTGTACGTGCCTATCGAAGGCAAGGTCATTGTCGAGAATCTCAGCTTCAACTTAGGACCGAGCGACCGATTGAGTATTGTGGGTCCAAACGGGGCAGGCAAAACGGTACTGCTGAAGGCCCTGCTTGGGTTAATTCCTTATTCTGGGGAGATTGTCTGGGACCCAACGGCGAGGATTGGATATGTCCCGCAAAAGATTGACGCCGATCGACACCTCCCGCTGACCTACACAGATCTCTTCAATTCGAAATGTCGAATTCTGAAAGTCGCGGCTGAGCAGATCGAAGAGATTTCTCCGAGCGTAGGCCTGACAAAAGAGGTCTTGGCAACGCCAGTGGGCCATCTCTCGGGCGGGTACTTCCAACGAGGGTTAATCGGGTTTGCCCTGATCGGGAAACCAAATGTACTCCTGCTCGATGAACCCACCGCCAGCCTCGACGAACCGGGTGAGGAGCACATCTACGAACTGATCCATCGTCTTCAGGAGCAATACAAACTGGCGGTCATCACAGTATCGCATGATCTAAGTTTCGTTTACCGGTACGCCAGCAGCGTTCTATGTTTGAATAAACAAAGTGTTTGTCTCGGCCCGCCGCAGGAAGTGCTGACAACTGAGATTCTCGAAAAGCTTTATGGGCCATCATTCAGTTACTACTTACACGACCATGGCGATAAGGTCCACAGTGAGGCCGAGTCCACTTCGTTTCGATGACGTTCATGATTTCCGAAACTGAATTCTCTCAATCACGATGACCGCGCCCGCTTTGTATTCCATCATCCTAGTGCTTCTGACAGCTCTTGCCGCCGGGCTTGTTGGGAGTTTTGCTCTGATGAAGCGAATGAGCCTGGCAGGAGATGTGATCTCACATATCGCGCTCCCCGGCTTAGGGCTGGCGCTGCTTTTCCACTTCAATCCGCTGTTTGGCGCTGCGGCAACCCTGTTTTTGGGAACGCTACTAATCTGGCGCCTGCAACAAGGTGGAACACTTACTACTGACGTGGCAATCGGTGTGATCTTCACTGCGGCGCTGGCAATTGGCACATTGGTGACGCCAAGCGAGGATTTGATCGAAGCACTGTTCGGAGGTTTTCAAAGTTTGACGCTTCCGTGGTTCCTACTTGGAGTGTTAGCAGTCTCGGGCATCATCACGTTTATCTACGCTTTTCGTCATAAGCTGATTCTGGCGTTGTTTTCGCCGGAGCTTGCAGCAGCGACTGGCATCAATGTCGCCCGCCTCGATCTCTATTATCTTCTCATTTTCAGCTTGACGATACTCTTGGGCTTGAGGTTTCTGGGCGCTTTGCTGGTCGGTGCACTAATCATTATCCCTGCGGCAACTGGGCGGCAGTTAACTCACACTCTCCCTGCGTTTCTAACCGCCTCTTCGACGGCAAGCGTTTTATCGGTGGCAATTGGATTTCTTATTAATAGCTACTATTCGCATCTGACACTTGGCTCCGTGACTCTCAATCTCTCGCTTGGTCCAGCAATAATTTCAGTCGCGACTGTTTTATTCCTGCTTAGCTTGCTGCGCAGAAAAGTTTGAGCTGACCGCAAGGTTCATTCCGCTCCTCCGAACGGCGCAGGAGGTTCCACTCCAGCCGCGATGCGACAAACATCTCACTGCTACCTAGTGAAGAACCTTGTTTCGAACGACTCTCAAATTGCATTAGCCAGCGATGAGCCTTACATTTGTAGAATCTGAAGACTGTATTTATCACTGGACCGAATGAGGAAAATAATGCGCCTACTAATCACTTCATATCTCCGCTTGCGAGTTATCGCCTTCCTGCTTGGCCTTGCCTTTTTTGCGCCAATAGGCTTGCAGGCGCAGAGACAAATTCAAATTCAATCCTCACGAGAACTTGCCGCTCCACGATACATTCCCAGCCACGACTTCGACACACAGAATATTAAGTTGGACCTGCGATTTGATTGGGAACGCGAACAGGCTTTGGGTACAGAGACGATTACCCTAGCGCCGTTGCTCACAAATCTGCGTCAGGTTGAATTAGACGCAGCCAACATGACCTTCAACTCCGTGAAGCTTTCTTCCGGCGCTCCTCTCAAATTCGAAACCGACGAGTCGCAGGAGAAACTCCGCATCACACTCGACCGTCCCTACCAACCTAATGAAACCTTGAATCTTGTCATTGACTACCACACGAATGGGGTTACGACAGCTCGAGGCATCGCCGGCTTCGGACGAGGACTGACGTTTATCAAACCGAATCCAAATGACCCTAAGCGACCTCGCCAAGTTTGGTCGCAGGGTGAAACTGAATACAATCACTATTGGTTCCCTTGCTACGATCATCCAAACGACTTCACTACAACCGAAATCATCGCGACAGTCGAAAAGCCATTAATGGTGATCTCCAATGGCAAGCTCTTAACCACGAAAGAAAACACGGACAACACGCGCACTTTTGATTGGAAGATCGAACAACCGCACGCAACGTACCTGACCTCGATAGTAATCGGTGAATATACCGCCATCGAGAGTAACTATGCGGGTATTCCCGTTATCTCTTACGTCTATCCGGATCAGCTAACAGAAGGGCGGCTAACAACATCGCGATTGCCGGAGATGGTCAAGTTCTTTTCCGAGAAGACTGGAGTTAAGTATCCTTATGCGAAATATGCGCAGACAATGACCCGGGATTTTGGCGGCGGCATGGAGAACATCTCAGCGACTACGCAGACTGACAATATGATCCACGACGCACGCACTGAGTTGGATCAAACGAGCGACGGTTTGCAGTCACACGAACTTGCTCATCAGTGGTTTGGCGATTATGTCACTTGTCGCTCCTGGGCGGACATTTGGTTGAACGAAAGTTTTGCGACTTATTTTCAAGCAATGTGGGACGAGCATAGTCTGGGTCACGACGACTTTCTTTACCGCGATGTAAGAGGAAATCAGGATACGTATTACCGCGACTGGGCGCGCGGCCTGAGGCGACCCATAGTTACCGAGAACTATGCGAATCCTGATGCCGTCTTTGATAACTACGCTTATCCCCGTGGCGGTGCCGTGTTGCACATGCTGCGCAAAACGCTTGGTGAAGAAAACTGGTGGCGAGCAATCAACCACTACCTGACGAAGTACGCCCATCAGCCTGTTTCGACGGAGCAGTTCCGTATCGCCATTGAAGAGGCAACCGGCCAGTCGATGGATTCATTCTTTGACCAATGGCTTTACAGGATGGGCCACCCCGTCTTTCGCGTCACTCAGACTTACGATCCAGCGCCTAAGACTTTGACGCTTAAGATTAAGCAAGAGCAGAAATCCGATTCCAATTATGCTTACCCGCAAGCGACACTCTTTCAGACTCCAGTTGAAATTGAGATCGGCACGGCGAGTGGCGCTCGCGTCGAGCGAGTGATTATCGAGCCGAAGGAGGAGCAGTCATTCACCTTTCAAGTGGACGCTGAGCCTCAACTTGTCAATTTCGACTATGGTGACACGTTGATCAAAGAGCTGCATTTTGACAAGCCTACTAATGCGCTTATCTACCAATTGAATCGCGATGAAGATGTGATGGGGCGCATGTGGGCGCTGGGTCAGCTCTCAGAGAGAAGAAAAGACAAGTCAACGGCGGCTGCTGAAAAGGAGCTAATCGCTAAATCCATTGCGACTTCTCTCGCTCAAGATAAGTTCTGGGGCATGAGATTCGAAGATGCGGCGGCTCTGCAGGATGCCACTGGAGACGCCGTGAAGACTGCCCTTCTCGCAGCGACCAAAGACAAGAACCCACGAGTGCGAGCACGCGCTATCCAGGCGCTCGGAGCTCTTAAAGACCCGACGTTGGTGACTGCTTATCAAGATGCACTCGACGATGAAAGCTATGGTGTCATCCGCGCTGGAGCGGAAGCACTGGGCCAGACTAAGAGCTCGTCAGGCTACGACTCACTTATGAAACTGCTCGATACTTCGTCCTGGCGCGACAACCTTCGCGTGGCTGGATTGAATGGCTTGGCTGCGCTTGGTGACAGTCGCTCGCTGGACATCGCGCTAAAGTATTCCGCCAGTGGCAACTCGGGCCAAGTACAAGCCGCGGCGATCACGGTCTTGGCTGCGGTCGGCAAGAATGATCCGCGCGTGTTCCCGCTCATTTCAGAAGCACTGCTGAAATCGGTGTCACCTTTCAATGCTGCATTGTTCGGCGCATCCGGAAGGGCGTTGGTCGAACTGGGCGATCCGCGTGGCGTGGAAGTTTTAGAGCAGGCCAACCAGAAGCTCATTTCTCCAAGGGCTAGACCACTTCTGCAACAGCTGGTAGAACAGCTCAAACAAAAAACTCAAGCGGCGGCGCCCAAAACTCCAGGTGAGTGAAGCGAAGACGCGATTCGTGTTATTTAAGAACGGCCTCGCCGGAGCAGAAGCGCATGAGATTCCAGCAAAAACTAACCTTAGCCTTAGCGACCTTTGCCCTCTGTTCACCCACCGCTTTTGCCCAACAAGTAGTGAGGGTAAGTGATGTCGACGCAATCAATCCGGCTGAAGTTTCGATAGCAATCAATCCGAAGAACCCTGACAACATCGTTGCTGCGTCGTTCCAAACAGGTCAGCCACCGCGAGCGCGCGCTGGAAGTTATAACTATGTCTCGTGGGACGGCGGCAAGACCTGGAAGACGATTCCGGTTGCAGACCCAAAGGGTCTGACGCAAGGCGACGATGCCGTCTACTTCAGCAGTGATGGCTCGGTCTACCATGCTCATCTTTCCTTTGTAGGAATTCGCGTTGCCAGACCGCCACGCGCTGAAAACGGCATTCTGGTTGAGACATCAAAAGACAGCGGACTGAACTGGGATGCATCCATTCCCGCGATCAATCACATAAACTCCGTCATTCCCTTCGAGGACAAACCAAGCATTGTGGTAGACAACGCGGCTAGTTCGCCGCATAAGGGAAATGTGTATTTGGCCTGGACCCGGTTTGATATCTACGGCAGCAGCGACCCAGACTGCCACACTCAGATCTATTTCTCACGCTCGACTGATGGCGGCAAGACTTTCGCGATGCCGTTTCGCATTTCAGACAGGGGAGGCGACTGCCGTGACAGCGACAATACAGTCGAAGGCGCAGTTCCCGCCGTGGGACCCAAGGGCGAAGTGTACGTCGTCTGGGCCGGGCCGCTGGGTCTTATTTTTAAGAAATCGCTTGACGGTGGTCTGACGTTCGGGAAAGACAATGTAATTGGATCAATACCGGGCGGTTGGGACTTCTCAGTTGAAGGTCTCGATCGCGCTAATGGAATGCCGGTTACCGGAGTTGATTTAAGCAGTGGCCCGAACCAGGGGACGCTCTATGTCAACTGGATTGACGCCCGCAATGGAGATCCTGACGTCTTCGTGATGTCGTCACGCGACGGGGGCGCGACTTGGACTGTACCTGTTCGGGTCAATGATGATCCAATCAAGAACGGCAAGGTACAATTCTTCACCTGGATGTCCGTCGATCCGATTGACGGCTCAGTCAACGTAATCTTTTACGATCGGCGCGACACCGAACGCGCCTTGACGAACCTCACCATGGCCCGGAGCGTCGACGGTGGGCGCACATTTCTCAATCACAAAGTCGACTTGCCGGCGTTCGCCTGCGATCCGAAAGTATTCTTTGGCGACTACAGCGGCATATCTGCCTACAACGGTCACGTGGTTCCAATTTTCATGCACTTCAGTAACGATAAAAAGCTTGCGGTTTCGGTCGCTCTCTTTCACTTCAAACCAGGCACACAAGAGCGACTCGAATAGATCTTCACGAGCGGCCTGGAATTGCTGGTGAAGCTCGATGTCTCGATCGGGCGCAGGAGATAGAGCGCAACTCTGTCAGCGGACTGCTGCCTCTTTGATATCAAGCGTCCCGTTGTTAGCGTCCAGGGTCGCTGTTACTCCAAGCGGTAGCGTAAGTTGGTCGTCGGTGTGCCCGATTGTCAAACCATAAAGGACTGGCACCTTCAGATCACCAAGAATGTTGTCGAGCACCTCACCTAAACCAAACGGAATCGTCGAGGAAGGTTTGTAATCCTTAGGTCGACAGTCCTGGCATTCGCCAAAGACGATACCGGAGACACCCGCGAACTTTCCTGCCAGTCGCAAGTGCGTCAACATCCGATCAATGCTGTATGGCTCTTCGTCGACGTCTTCAAGAAACAGAATCTTTCCCCGCGTCTCAATTTCGTAGGGCGTTCCCAGCGTGTGCGAAATCAGCGTGAGATTGCCGCCAATCAAGGGGCCAGAGGCAGTGCCGGATCGAATCGTCCGCAGGGGATGATTTGGCCGCAGCGCGTTGCTCTCTGGTGGATTCGTGAGCGTACCGATAGGACGACTCTCGAATAATGCTTTGCGGAAATACTTCTGCGTGTAGTCCGTGAAGCGAGACAGCGTTATTGGACCGTGAAAAGTCACCAGCTTCGCTTGCTTGTTAATTGCCAGATGCATCGCTGTGATGTCGCTGTAACCAAGAAAGATTTTAGGATTACGACGAATGAGATCATAGTCGATGCGATCCAGCAAGTGCATCGAGCCGTAACCGCCACGAATGGCAAAAACCGCGTCGACGTCCTTATCGCGAAACATTGCATGCAGATCGTCCAGACGCTCGTCAATAGAAACGCGGTAGTCATTCATTCGCTTGCCGGCGTTTTTTCCCATTTTCATTCGCAAGCCGAAATACTTGATGGTGCGTTCTGCCAGCGCCAGGCGATCAGGATCGGGAACATAGGTAGCCGGAGTAATCAGGCCCACCGTATCGCCAGCTTTCAACGCCTGCGGGCGAATGAGTTCATCGGTGACAGGTGTTGCACCGATGACTCTTGCCATTAACGGAAGCGCGAGACCGGCGCCGAGATTCTGCAAGAAATTCCTGCGTTCCATACTTAGTTCTTCCTCGAGTTGAGCGACAGCAGTATACGCAGTAATCATCTAATTGAGCAGCCGTTTTTGGCGGATCAAAGCCACTCATTTATGTGCGGGTAACCAGTTTCATTACTGCCTAATCGTATTGAACCGTATATCTGTGCAATGATATCGTTGACTAAAGTGACAAAGAAAGGTTAATAGGAACGATGAGCGAGCTACTAAAACCTATGGACGCGGCACAACTAGCTGGCGTTAGTTATCCGACGCTGAAGCAATGGATTTATCAGGGCAAGATTCGATCGACGAAGACTGCCGGCGGGCATCATCGAATTGCGCGAAGCGAGATCGAGCGCGTAATGGGGACTGCTAAAGGTAAGCGATCAGGAGGAGGTAAACCGGTCGGTCTTGACGCTATCAGTGGTCGCAACAAGCTGCCTGGAGTAGTCATTGAACTCCGCTACGAGGGCTTGTTGGTGCAGGTAACGATCGACGTGGGTGGACACGAGATCACCTCAATTATTACCAGCGATGCAGCGCGATCTTTAGGTTTGAAAGAAGGGATTCAGGTCTACGCTTTGATCAAGGCTACGGAAGTCATGGTGATTCGGGGTTAGTTTGATCTCGCTGAATCCCTGTGGCCTTCCGAAAAGAGTTTTTTCCAAATAGGGGATTCATGCAATGCGGCTAAGAAGTCATCCGTCGATCCTTTTTCTTGTTGTCTTTTCTTGCTTAGATTCAATCGCGTCGGTTTACGCACAAGCGGGAAAAGCAGAGCTCACCGGCGAAGTACACGATCAGAACGGCGCGATCATTACGCAGGGGCGCGTCGTCGCTACCGAGATCGCCACTGCCCAAACGCTTTCGGCGATCGTTACCGACGGTGGCAACTACACGATCACTGGTTTGAAACCGGGTACGTACAACGTCGCAGCCGAAGCGAATGGATTCAAGCGCTTAGTACGTGAAGGCGTGCGAATGACCACCGGCGAGCGCGTGCGATTGGATATCGTGCTTGAGCCGGGAGCGGTGGCGGAGACCGTGACGGTTATTCAGGACGCTTCGCTGCTCAGGGCCGAAACCGGAAGTCTTGGTCAAGTAATTCGAAACCGTAAGATCGTCGACATACCACTAAATGGCAGGAATTTCCTCTCACTGGTTACGTTGTCAGCTGGCGTCGCGCAACCGCCGCCCACAACCGCCGGGCCATCTTTTCCTCGCATCAATGGCGGTCGACCGCGAACAAATGAGTATCTTTTCGACGGCATCTCTGTCCTGCAACCGGAACCGGGACAAGTGGCGTTCTTTCCGATTGTCGAAGGCATTCAGGAGTTCAAGGTAGAAGTTAATAGCCCGTCGGCAGAGTTCGGACGCTTTAACGGCGGCGTCGTCAATCTGTCTACTAAGTCCGGAACCAACGACTTTCACGGCTCGGCGTTTGAGTTTTTAAGAAACGAAGCACTGAACGCGCGCAACTTGTTTGCGCCAGCCACTACTGCAAATCCTGGCAAGCCCGTTTTCCGGCGCAACCAATTCGGCTTTGTGGTTGGCGGGCCTGTCATCAAGGATAAGTCATTCTTCTTTGGAGACTATCAAGGGACGCGTCAGTTGATTGCGCGAGTGCGTATTTCAACCGTCCCGATACTGGCTCAACGGCAAGGTGACTTCTCGGCCAGCTTCGGTGCGTTATTGTATTCACAGCCAAACGGTTCGATTAGTACGACGGTTAGTGCTAATCCGGTCAGTATCACGGACACGAACGGCAACACGATACAGGCGCGCGTGGGCCAGGTCTTCCGCCCTTCTGATCATCGCGCGTATGTGGGCAATCTCATTCCGACAAACACATTCGACCCTGTAGCTGCATCGCTATTGCAGCGCTACCCGATCCCAACCTCAAGCGGTTCGGCCAACAACTTTACCCGTATCGGTAACGAGCCAGACAATCAGGACCAGTTCGACTTTCGTCTCGATCACCGCTTCTCAGCGAACGACCAGATCTTCGGTCGCTTTTCCTACGCGAGGGACATCACCAGTCCAGTGAGTCCACTGCCCGATGGCGGTGGGAACATTACGTCCGGAATTACGGGTCCCACTGACACGATGGCCCAATCGATCGCCGGGAACTATGTGCATATCTTGAATCCCTGGCTGTTGAATGAACTGCGGATTGGCTATACGAGAAGAAAAATTGACCGGCAGGCGACGCAACTCAAATCGTCACCATCGCAAAGCCTGCATATTCCCGGTATACCTACGAACGGAGCTTTTCAGAACACGCTGCCAACATTTTTGATTGCTGGTCTGCAACAGCTCGGTCCAGCGGCAAACACGGCCTCGGACTTTCGCACCGACGTGACTCAAGTCTTCGACGCGTTCTCAAACCAACATGGCCGGCACTCTCTCAAGTTCGGGATCGACTGGCGCTGGGAGCGACTTGATGTGATCCAGCCACCCTCGCCAACCGGGAATTTTAGCTTCAGCACTCTATTCACTAACTCCCAGGCAATTCCGATCATCGGCTCGGCTCTATCAAGTCTTAGTGGAAACTCTCTGGCGAGCTTTCTCCTTGGTCAGGTACAAGCCTTCTCGATCGACATCCAGCAAAACGTCTTGCGCCCGCGCGCGCACATCCAGGAGTATTTTGCGCAGGATGACTTTAAGGTTACGTCTCGACTTACTGTTAACGCGGGCCTGCGCTATACGCTGAACTTTCCTTCCACCGAAGCGAACAATCAGGGCGCAGTCTTCAACCTGCAAACTCAGAAACTGGACAGTTTGGGCCAGAATGGGTTTAGCGAATCAGCGCGTCGTTTGCACAAGCTCGATTTTGGACCACGATTGGGCATCGCTTACCGTCTGAATGACAAGACAGTGGCGCGGACCGGTTACGGACTGATCTGGATTGAAATGGCAGGTATCACCACGCCTTTTACGACCCCTCAGTTCCCGTTCATTCAGACGGTTTCGCAACGGACTCTCGATAACATCACTCCGGCCTTTGCGCTTTCGACCGGGCCGAGTGTCGCACCGATTCCGCCTGGGCCTGATGCAGGATTGGGCCAGGGCGTATTTTCTGTCGATGCGAGTCTAGGTAGTGGCTATGCACAGCAGTGGAACTTTGCGGTGCAGCGCGAACTGACGAAGAATATGGTGGTTGAGATCGCCTATGCAGGATCGAAGATCACTCACGTTGGCATTCCCGATACCAACATTAACCAACTCACGGCAAGCCAGCTGTCGATGGGTGCTGCACTGCTGCAACGAGCACCCAATCCGTTTTTTGGGCAGATTCCGCGTTCGTCGAGCCTGGGTGATCCCACTATCCCGCTGGCTCAGTTATTAAAACCATTTCCGCGGTTCACGGCCGTTAGCCTCTATCGCAACAACGTCGGGAACACGAACTACAATGCGCTCCAAGCCAAGCTGGAACAACGATTCTCGCGTGGCCTATCGTTTCTTATAAGCTACACGCGCTCAAAACTGATTGATGATGCTTCTTCCGTTTTCGATGCGTCGATACTGACTGGGCCGATAGCCAATTTCCCGGTAGCCGATAGCCTCAATCGTAAACTCGAGCGGGATGTGTCAAATGGTGATATTCCGAATGTCTTTGTCGCAAGCTTTACTTATGACCTACCGATCGGCAAAGGCAATCGATTCAATCCAGGTGGGATTGCTGGGGCAATCCTTAGCGGCTTTGAACTGGCCGGTGTCGTAACCCTTCAATCGGGTTTACCCTTGGCAGTAACTCAGGCGACAAATTTTAATGCCTTCGCGGGCTTTGGGACGCAGCGACCAAATCTCGTTGCGAATCCGAATCTCCCATCATCACAGCAAACAACCTCGCGGTTTTTCAATGACGCAGCATTCACGGTAGCGCCGCAGTTTACGATCGGCGACAGCTCACGAAATCCGGTGCGCGGGCCGAATTACCGAAACGCCGACATCGCTTTGATCAAGCGCGTTCATTTCGGCGAAACGAAATACCTGGAGCTTCGTG
>WNFR01004592.1_pt1 | contig 15588 bp, 12 predicted proteins | sample 5400221 | NCBI WGS metagenome assembly WNFR01 (sample SAMN13153357, study PRJNA577476) | soil metagenome | isolation source: 40 cm soil under Madrone tree | place: USA:California | collected 2016-06-14 | reverse complement strand
GACCGCAACAATGCTGATGGCCGACCGCAAGGGCCGGTGCGCCAGATTCGCGACGATCATTTTGTTCATCATGAAAGAAGCTTTTAGCTCCTAGCTTTCAGCTGTTAGCTTTCCAAACTCAATCGACGCCACCGCCGTGCGTTGGCGGCTTGGTGCCGTCTAAATGGATCACTTGCGCTCCCGCCGGCTGGTCGAGCACGAACTTATCATCGGCGAGCTGCGGGTTCAGATCGAGTTTCACAATGGTGAGAGTTATATCGTATTCCTCTTCTGGACGCTTGATGTCAATGCGGGAGGGGAAATTCAAGCCGTTGTAGTCTTTGTAGTCCGAGTAGTGAGCATCGGTGACCAGCGTTCCTAATTGGTCATAGATGAGCTGGCGATTTGGCAGGAGGTCGATGCGGCTGAAGACGATCTTGCGGGAGAGCCAGGCGTCGTTTCCGTCGTTACGGATAACGTCAATGACGTAATCAGCCCGAATTTTCTTGTGGGCCTTCTCGTCCACTATTGTTTCGGTGTCATTCTCCAGGACCGCGATTTCATGCTGCTGGTCAATTTCGCGAAGCAGCAGTGCGTCGTAAATACTCTGCGGGCGGAGGTTTTCCAAAGGTTGGGCGGGATTGGGAGTTGCCAGATCATTGCGTCCGACCACAAAGCGGTTCTTGGTGGGGATCCAAACTTTGAAGTCCTTGCCGTCGCTAACCATGTCAAACGCGCGGTTCCGAAGGATGGGAAAAAGCCCGATCATGCGCAACATGGCGGGTTTGCGGGCGAGCACGTAGCCGCGAATCTGCTGGTATTCGGTGACTCTGCCCTTCTTGGCGCCACCTACCGCGGTGTCGATGTCCACCGTAGCCTGGATGCTCTGGATTTTTGCGGCCTGGGAATTGATGTAGGCGATCAAATCCTGCTTGGTGGCGGTTTTCAGCGTGGCGGGATTGATCTGCGGTTCGACCTTGTGAGAACGAAAGAGGCAGCCGCCGAGGGGGAGCGATCCCAAAACAATGAGGACGGTGAGTAATCGGGAATTAAAAGACATTCTGCTTCGTAGATTGGTATCTATCTGAGTATAAAAGAAAGCCGGAGGATTCTGTTTTTAGGGGATCACTTCAGCCCGACTGCACGTCTGAGGGCGGCAACATTGCGATTGTGCTCTTCGAGAGTATTGGAAAAGCGATGGTGGCCGTTTCCGTCGCTCACAAAATAGTAGAACTTTGTCGCAGCGGGGTGCATCGCGGCCTGGAGCGAACTCTTGCCGGGATTCGCAATAGGCCCGGGTGGCAGACCGGGGTGGCGGTAAGTGTTGTAGGCAGAGTCAAATTGCATGTCGTTGTGATGCAGGGTGCCGCTGTAAGTTCCCTTCAGCAACTCGGCATAAATCACGCTGGGGTCGGCCTGCAACGCGATCCCGCTGGCGAGGCGGTTGGTATACACGCTGGCGACTTGCGGACGTTCGTCGGCGACCGCCGTTTCTTTTTCGATAATCGACGCGAGGGTTACGGTCCTCTGAACGTCCTGGGTTAAGCCGATCTCTGTTGCAACCTGCCTGAATTGCTTGACCATCTCTGCGGCCAGATCGTGCATGCTCTGAGTGCGGGTGAACTCGTAAGTGTTGGGAAAAAGATACCCTTCGAGCGAGGTCGCTTTGGGGGCGAGGTCGGAGATCAGCGTGGCGTCCGTGGTGGCTACTTTCAGGAAATCCTTAGCGGGGCCGAGGCCGGCGTCCTCGATGGCTTTGGCAATTTCGAACATGTTGAAGCCTTCGGGAATGACGACGGTGTGGACGTAAATGTCTCCGCGAGCAAGACGGTTGTGGACTTCGGTGGCGCTGGCACCGTGGTCGAAAAGATATTCACCGGCCTTCAGAGAAGGGCGGCGATGAAACGCGTGCCAGAGGACAAACGCGCCGGCGCTGCGGATCACTCCGGCGGATTTGAGTTCGCGCGCGATGTGGCGGGTGGAGTATCCGGGGCGGAGCAGGACGAATTTCTGTCCTGCGGGAGAGACGGGCAGCCACAAGGCCCACGCTAGCCAGACGGCGAGGGCGAGGATCGCGATCAGTGTGATGGAAAGTAGTTTCCGCACCTTACAAATAGTTTAGAGGAAGGGTGAGGGGAGGCTGGTTTACCAAAGGACTACGGCGAAGGTTAGCACAGGGGCTGAAGGCCCCAAATCTCTTTGCTCGAGTACGGGGCGCTCGAAGCGCCGCTCTTCCACGGTTGTGCGCACTTCAGTGGTGCCCAAACTTATCGTCGGCTTGTTTGTTTTCCGGTCTCCGTGGATGAGTACCGAATAGATCGTCGATAAGTGGCTGGAGGTGTTTGTGAAGTGCACGTTTGGCGGGAATTGTAGACCAGATGTATAGGCCCAACATAATCAAGACCACAGCTCCAGCAGCCCATTCCATGCAGGTCAATCGTAGCACCGAAGCTTAGTCTGCAATGAAGGCAATTCCTCAAGTGACCATATTTGATCTGAAATACCAGCTTCTATTCCTCGCGTAACACGAAGAGTTCCCAATTCTGAGGAGGCCAAATGGAATGCTCAATTGTGAGCTTGCTCTCTGGCTTCCATCCAGTTTTGCAGGATCAGCATTGCGGCCATGCGATCTACCGCGCCGGCGCGCTTTTTGATTGAGAGGTCGGCCTCGCGCAGGAGGCGGTTGGCCTGGCTGGATGTCAGGCGTTCGTCCCACAAATGGACGGGCAATCCGAATTTCTGGCGGAGTTCCTCGGCAAAAAGCTGCATTTTCTGGGATTGGGTCCCCTCAAGTCCGCTTAGGCGCAAAGGGTACCCGACGACGATTTCGGATACTTCGTAACGCTGGATTACGTTGGCAAGCTGCTCGAAATCCAGGCGCTTGTTCTTGCGGCGGATGGTATCCAGGCCCTGGGCAGTGATGCCCAGCGGGTCGGAAACAGCCAAACCGATGGTCTTCGAACCGACATCTAAGCCCAGGACTCTCGGCCGAGGTCGTAGTGTGTCGCCGTCAGAGTGCATTGGGGAATTATATGGCTGATGCGATCGTAAGCCGGCGAGACCAGCGTTTTCGATCACGTGGAATCGCTGAAAGCGCTCGGAGTTTGGCTGGGAGAGCCTTCGAAAACAAATGAGGGAGAGCGGTCGAGCCGCTAAACTTGCAGCTCGCCGGCTTCAGGAAATTTAAGATTTGTCCGGGAGAGAGTCTGGGCCAGCAGAACCTCGATGTTTGCCTCTTCGCAGTTGCGGGCCAGGGCCAGTTCGCTGACCAGCAAATAGCGGGCCCGCTCCAGCATCTTTTTTTCGCGGAACGAAAGGCTCTTGGATTCCTTCAGCACCAGAAGGCCTTTCAGCACAGCCGCGACTTCGAGCAGCGACCCGGTCCGCATGCGGTCCGAATTTTCCTTGAAGCGGTCCTTCCAATCGACCGCGTTTTCGCTCTCGCCGTCTGAAAGGTAATCAAGGATTTTCTGGATCTCGCCATTCTTGACGACGCGGCGTAGACCCACCGCCATCACGCTGTGGAATGGGATAGTGACTTTGAGATTGCTGGATTTGATATTGAGGAGGTAGTACTTCTCGACCTGCTCGCCCATGGTGCGGCTGCCGATTTGTTCGACGATTCCGACCCCGTGGTTGGGATAAACTACCCGATCACCGATGTGGAAATCACCGTTGCCATTGATGCCCATAATGAGAACGGCCCCGCCCGCGACAGTTTGTATTCTACCTCAGGAGGCAGCCAACAAACAATTTACTTAAACGGTGACCGCATGTTTTCAATTACTTAGAGAAACTAGCCTTGAAACGGGCTCGCGATGAACCGGAAAGTCTTACCTGCATCTACAAAGCGACCGAGCAGTAATCAGTTTATAATTCGGCCAGAATGACCGAGCAAATCAAGAAAAAACTGCGGGATGAGATCGAGGCACTCGAGCACGAGTTGATCCACGAACTCCCGAAGGAGATCAAGAAAGCTGCGGCCCTCGGCGACTTGAGTGAAAACGCCGAGTACCACATGGCCAAGCAACGCCAGGAGTTTGTTAAAGCCCGGGTACGGCAACTCGGCAGGCGGCTCGCAGACCTTTCCATGGTCAACATGAACAACATTCCAAAAGACAAAGTTGGCCTGGGCTCAACAGTAAAAGTTTTGGACAGCACCAAGAACGAAGAAATCGAGTACAAACTGGTGACCAGCGAGGAATCGGATGGCGCCACCAACAAGATATCGACGACGTCTCCCATTGGCCGGGCGCTGCTGAACAAGAAGGTGGGTGAGTCGGCGATCGTGGTCACTCCGAACGGTAACCGCGAATTGGAAGTGCTGAGTTTGAGCACGATCCACGACCAGGCTGCGGCGGAATGACGGGGACGAGATGACCTGGACCAGCGCATTCGGACGGGCCTGCGGGGTCCTGCTGAAGACCATTGTTCGCTGGCTGGCCCTCACCCGAATTAATCCGAATGTACTCACGTTCATGGGCCTGGTGGTCAACACCTGGGCGGCGTTCCTGTTCGGCTACGCTACGGCGGAAAACCAGGCGCGGATGTTCTTCTACGCCGGGCTGGTGATCATTGGTTCAGGATTCTTCGACCTTGTGGACGGCGAGGTTGCGCGCGCTACGAATCGGGTGACACGTTTCGGAGCGTTCTTCGATTCAGTAATCGACCGCTACAGCGACGCCTCACAATTTTTTGGATTGCTGGTTTTCTTTGCGCGTGGCGACCGATTTTTCTACGTCGTCCTGACGGCTTTTGTGATGGTCAGCGCCATCATGGTCAGCTACACGCGCGCCCGGGCGGAATCTTTGATCGGATCGTGCCGGGTTGGATTCATGGAGCGTCCGGAACGCCTGGTGCTGGTGATTATCGGAGCACTGTTCAACCGCATGGCTCCGGTGCTGTGGGTCATTGCAGTTCTCTCGACCATCACGGTGATACATAGGATTCAATACACCTGGGCGCGGACTGGTGATGTTGTACCTGCCAAGAGTGGGCAGGCTGCTTAGTCTCCGAAAGACTGTTGAACTGTTAGAGTTGCGATTCTCGCAACGGACGGACGCGAAAAATGGGGAGTCCGCCCCTACATCGTTAGAGCAGTGACGTTAGCCAGCATTCGCAATTCATTCAGAGTTTCCAAGTCCGGATTTACTAGCCCAATTGTAGGGTGCCGCGAAAACTGTGGTGTTCGAATTGCTGCGATATCGAGTGCTTTCTGGGCGAATGCGGCCGCATCGTGTGCCGAACCGGAGGCCTTCGCCAGCTTCGCTGACGCAACACAAAATCGGAATCGCGCCAGGTTGAATAGTACAAAGGCACCGCTCTCTGCAGCCTTCCGTAGGAGCAAGGCCGCTTCCGGATATTTCGAAACTTGTTTTGTTTTAATAATTAATTCAGCTAGAGCAAAGGCACAGGTGCCGTCGTCTCCCCTCCTGTACTCCTGCTCGGCTTCAATGAGCCGACCTGCCCTTTCGTGTATACGCCCAAGTTCCTCTCGGGCGAAGTTTACCTCAAACCTCGAAGAACTGTAGTCGCGCAGGAGTCGTTGTAAGAGAACCGCGGCAGTCGAATCCGCGTCGCGAGACTCCAATTGCATTAGAGTTACTACCTTAATGCGAAGATATTGCGAGCGGTTGTGCTCGCGAGCACGACGAAGACGTTCTTCGAACTCCCGCATCGCAGTGGCGGAAAACTCTGGCGATCGGTACCAAATCTGCGTCATGAAGATAAAAATATAATGCAGCCCACTGCTTGACTCCAGTGCGCGAACAGACAGCTATTGCTTGTTACATCCGCAAGCCGTTCGGCATCACCTTTATTGCGGGCTTGCGCCCATCTGGAACGGGAGGTTGACCTCACGCACTGGTTTGTCGATTCCGCCTGGCTGTGAAGGAGCTTCGAGGCCGTCCGTCAGCAAGTAGGATTGCAGAGAAAGTGAGCTGGTGACGAAGTTCTCCAGCGCAGTGGTGTAGGAGACTTCCAGCTGCATAAGGGTCCTCTGGGCGATGAGGACTTGCGGGAAAGCTGCAGCCATCTGCTGGTATTTTTTCGTGTACATCTCGTACGCCTTTCGCGCCCTCGGAATCATCTGGTTCTTGTAGCGGTCGATGGCGGTTTGCGAGAAGGCATAGCTCTGGACGACGCTTGCCGCCCGCACCCGCAGAACCAGTTTCACGCGTTCCACTTCGCGCTCCGCTCTTTCCGCATCAGCCTTAGCGGCGGCAATATTTCCTTGATTGCGATCAAAAATGGGAATGCTCACGCCAACTTCCGCAAAGCCCTGCAAGCCGACAGCTCTCCCGTTATTCAGCAGCTCGCCATTCTGCTGCATGCCGCCACGGAGTTGCAGGTTGGGAATCGTTTCCCGTTTCGCGCGAGCTAAGGCAGCTTCGGCCCGTTTGACACCGAGTTCGGCGATTCTAACGGCTGGACTCTCGTTTACGATTTTCTCCACCAGTTCATCCGCATTGACCGGCGGGGTGTCCTCGAGTTTTCCTTCGAGCTTCATCAAGGGAAGGCGTGGATTCCCTACGACGGCGGCCAGCGCTTTCCAAACCCGGTGCTGGTTCTGTTCGGCCATGCTGACCGCGAGTTCGGCCTGCTGCGCTTCGACTTCCGATTCGAGCACGTCGGGAGCGTCCGCCTGGCCTACATTCGCGAGCTGACGGGAGGTTTCAACGGCGTCGTTGGCAAGCTTGCTGAGGTTTTGCCGCAACTCCAGAGTCTGCTGGGCTGCCAGCGCCTGGGTGTAGGACATCCGCACGTTTGTCACTACGCGCATTTTTTGCTCCTCGGCCTCGGTCTCTGCCTGTTTGAGCTCCTGATCAAAAATCTTTCGATTCAGGCCCAGCTTTCCACCCAGCACGATGTCCTGCTGAAGGAAAAACCCTTGCTCGCCCCCGTGAAATGAACCGCCGCGGATCTGTTCGCCCTGGTAGCCGACGGTTGGGTTCGGGTAGGACCCCGACTGCCTCCTCCTGCCCTCCGCCGCTTGGATGTTGGCGGCAGATTGCTTAAAAGTCGGGTTGTTCTGTAAGGCCATCTGTTGCAGTTCTTCGAGGGTGATCGTTTTCTGCTCGGAAGCTGGAGTTTGCGACCGGCCCGGCAAGGACACCAGCAACAAAGCGCAGGAAAAACACAGGACGAATTGGGTTACGCGACGGATTGGCGACATTGTCTTGACCCTCACTTCCATAAACTTCACCGGCGCAGTCCGGTTATTCATGTTTGTGCTCCATGCCCGGCATGTCCATCTTCATTGGCTCGTTGTCTTTTTGCTTTTTTCGAAGTTCCATGATCTGGTCGTACTTGTCTGGAGGCAGCACGCGGACGAACGTCATCATTCCCGCCATGAAGCCGCTCCAGCCGGGACGCAAGCCGAAGTTTTCAGGTTTGTCGACCATTCGATCCATTGCCATCAGGGGACCTTCCATGAAGGCATCCTGCGGAAAGCCGGGCACGGAATTCGCATCCTCGCTGACTTTGGGTTTGCCCATCTGCATACCTTGCTGCTGCATGCCGGGCATGTCTTGCTGCTGCATCACACTGTCGGCTTTGAGCGGCGTGTTGGACATCCGTTGTTCAAAAGTCGAACCCACACCCAATCCCCGACCCGGGCTTGGCCCGTTTTCTTCCGACGTCGCGCTGCCTTGCCGCAGCATTCCCATGCCGCGCTCCATGTCGAGACCCGCGGGCATTCCATTTCTCCGTGTCATGGGACCGACATTGGACGACATCTGGTTCATCATGTGGTGAGGAAGGTGGCAATGCAGCATCCAGTCACCGGGATTGCTGGCAACGAACTCCACATCGCGGGACTGTGCGACTCCAACCAGAACCGTATTGCCCGGCCCCCAAGTTGATTGGGGCTGACGGCCTCCTTCAGTCCCTGTAACTACGAACTGGTGCCCATGCAGGTGGATGGGATGGTGGTCCATTCCGAGGTTGATGAGGCGAATGCGGACACGCTCTCCGTGTCGTACGATCATGGGTGTGGTTGCCGGCCCGGCCTTGCCGTTGAAGGTGAGCCAGTTGAACTCCATGTTCATGGAGTTTGGCACCTTGATGTTGGGCAAGATGGCGTACTCCTGCATAATGATTGCGAAATCTTTATCGGTGCGCGGCTTGTATGGATCTTTGGGATGCATGATGAAAGCGCCGATCATGCCCATCATTTCCTGCATCGCCATGTGCGAGTGGTAAAAATAAGTGCCTTCCTGGTGCAGGGTGAATTCATAGACGAATCGTCCCCCGGGCGGGATCGGGTCTTGACTCGAACCGGGCGCTCCGTCCATCTCGTTCGGAATTTCGAAGCCGTGCCAGTGCATCGACGTCGCTTCGGGAAGGTGATTGTCGACGATGATCCGAACGCGATCACCCTGGTTCACTTGAATCGTCGGGCCCGGAGCGCTGCCGTTGTAACCCCAGAGGTCAACGATCCGGCCAGGAAATATTTCCTGTTTAACCGGCTCGGCAATGAGATGGAATTCCTTTACGTTTCCATTCATGCGCCACGAAAGCTGGGCTACGTCCGGGGTTTCAGCAGGCAGCAGGGGAGAAGCGTGACCGCGCTCTGGTTGCCTCTTGCCATTCATTTTCATTCCGGGCATCCGCTGAGACATATCCATCTCCTGGGCTGAAAGCGCTTTCGCGGAGGCGATTGCGCCGGCTCCGGCGAGAATATTTTGCAGAAAACCACGTCTACTGCTCATGTTTCCCCCTTCAAAACCAATCAACGGAATAAGGACTTTAGACGCAGCCAGTGGTCACGTAGAAATCCCAGCGCCACCTGCGGCGAAAGAATAGATGGTTATTTGAGGAATTCGCTAGATACGAAGGGAAACCAGAATAGGCTCGAAACTCGAAGAAATCAGCAGGTTGGAAGGACTCTGGATCGCACGCGGCGCGATCAACGATTCCGGGCGATCCGCAACTAGCGAGACGTGTGCCGGGGGGGGCCGTAACTCTGTGGTTTCCTGCACGATCGCGGTTTGGTGTCCGGCCTCGCAACATTTATGACTGACTGGAACAGGCGAAGGAGCGGGTTGGCCGTGCTCGTGGCAGCCAGCAGGATGCCCGGAAACAGGCTGCAGCATCGGCGTCGTCCCGGAAAGGGCGGTGGTCACCGCACTCAATAGCAAAACTGCGATAACCTTTTGGGCAATACGCATGTCTTGATACTCTGATGTTCCAAATAACAAGATGGTTTAGCGTTCCCGCCCTGCTGAAGCGGTTCTACCTGGTTACAACATTATGAGATCAAGCGCACCATTCCGTTAAAAGAATATTGTGTCGTCCCTGGAAGGGACTCCGAAGTTTCTGCTTGCCTAACCCAGGGCTTACGCCCTGGGCTAAGATATGCCGCCGCTCCGCGGCTGGTATTTGCTGCAATGCGAAGCGCGGTGTAATCCGCGCGATTGGCATACACGGAGTTCATCTTTTCCGTCGGCGTGTTTGCCGCAATGCGAAGCGCTACAAGCCAACGAGAAGTTGCAAAGTGAGCTGGAAGCAGGTGAGGGCCCATCTAAGTTCGCGGAGGGCAAATCCATCCTGCAAGCCACACCGTCTCACTCTTTTCTTCTCACTAAGCTAAATCCCACCTATGAGATCAAGCTTCCTGGAGTCATGTCGTATGAGAGCCAGCTAGCGGGAGGAAAGGCGGGCGAGGGCGCCCGCCCCACACATTTGTCTATACACCCGTTCACATACACCCGCCCCAAGCGCTGCCTGTCCAAACGTTCCTTTCACTAAAAGTTAAATCCTATTTGCGCGGTTAGCGTTCGCGGCGTGACGTAATGGGTTCCGCTGAAGGTTGAAAGAAAGTTGTAGAGCGCGACTTTGTTGGTCAAATTAATGACTGTGAATTGTGCGGTCCATTTGTATTTGTCGCCGTGAAAGAGGTTGTCATGGCCAATCGAGAGATCGAACAGGTGACGGGGAGCGATCCGTGGCGGATTCTTGTCGTCGTTTTCTGTGCCCGGCGCCGGAATGCTGACTAGCGTTGAGCTGAACTGCGTTGCCGGACAAGGGTTCGGCAAGGCCACGAAAGGCGTCGCATGGACACCGTTGCAAGTAAGCCCGGCCTGAAACTGTTGATCTGCGGTGAGGTCGCTCAAATCAACCGGGGTGTTTGGACCGCTGGCGAAGGGCACCGCGCCTGCGACCAATCCGCTGTCGTAACGCCAGTTGAATCCGAGCCAAGGACCACGTTGCCAGGGCTGATATTGCAAGTGCGTGGTCTGATTGAATTTTTCATCATGATCGATGCGGAAAACTCCGGTCGGGGCGGACGGCACAGCCCCGGCTCCGCTGAGTTGCGGGGTGAAGAACCTTGCGGCCACGCTGGAGAAGACCATGAGGGCGGAGAATCCATGGAAATTCGGGACGCTCACACGACCGGCAAATCCGGGAATCTTGGATCTTTCCCACGCGATGGGGAAAAAGATGGGCGTGTTGCCGAGAATGCTGAAATCGTATGCATTGTGGGTGTATTTCCAGATGTACTCGCCCGAGAAGACCAGATATTTCCCAGCCGCTTGTTGCACCCCAGCGTGGAATTCATTCCGCCATCCGGGAGCGAGCGGCGGATTTGCCGCGGCACAGCCGAGAAGTGGGTTCAACACTGGGCTATCGCATCCAATGCTGGAGACGATCAGGTTCTCGTTGAACGGCGTTTCGAGTACGCGCGCGTAAGAAACGCGCAGCACGGTGTTGCTCTGCTTTATGTTGTAAGCGATGCCGACGCGAGGCTCGGCTTCTTTGTGAGTGGTCAAGCCGTTATAGAAGTCCCCACGCAGGCCAACGTTGAATGCCCAGTTCCCTTTGGTGATCTGGTCCTGTACGTAAACCGCGAGCTGCTTCACGTCGGTGTGGCCGCGGAAGGTAAACAGACCTGCGCCGCGGGTCAGATCAAAAGGTGCGAGATTTGGATCGAAGGTGGGACTGGCGGGATCGTTGAACGCGGGATCAACAATCCCGAGCTTGTCGTTTTCGTTCAGGAAAGTCTGTTGATAAGTCGCACCCACCTTTATGTTGTGTATCCCCTTTACGTACGACACGTCCGAGCGCAGGCCGGCATTCGTCAGGCTTCGGTCCTGAGCGACCGTCTCCTGTTGAATGGGGGAAAGATCGTCGAACAAATTGGGACTGGGATAGTAGTTGTACTGGTCTCGCCGAACGAAGGCGCCCAGCGTGAATACTGTGGTGTTACTGAGCAAGCGAGTCCAGGAGGGAGCAATATTAAAGGTCTTGATCTGAGAGCGTTGGTCAGTTGGACCAAGCGGGTTTCCGGAAGGATCAGTCTCACCAAAGTGGAACACGTTGTCGAAGCTGTTCGGATTCTGGAACCAGGAACGGGTGAAACCCAGGTTGAAGTGAATGGAGTCGGCGGTAGAGAGCTGATAATCCACTCGATCGAACAAGTTTTCTTCATTGCCCTTGGCGTGGATCACGGTGAATTCCGGAGGGTCGAGGAATCGACCAGTGTTGAGACCGCTAACGGAAATGAAGTTCCCCCACTTCTGTCCGCCGTAGCCGAGGTTGAAATCCAGACTGGACGTTCCAAAGCTGCCGTAAGAGGCGGTAAGACTGCCTTTTGGGGTTGTCATGCCCTGGCCGGAGCGCGTGGTGACGTTGATTACCACACTGGTTTTCTCTCCGTACTCGGCAGGAGGAGCACCGGCGATCACTTCCAAGGACTGCACGGAATCAAGCGGGATCTGGTTTGAGAAAACCTTGCTCTGCTGATCGGTAATGGGCTGGCCATCAACCACAAACGAGTTTTCGGCGTGATCGCCAAGGCCGTGGAAAAGGCCGTTCGAATCGGCGGCGATTCCGGGTGTGGCAAGGGTAACCAGCGAACTCAGCGAAGACGACTGGCTTTCCAGCGGGAGTTTGTCGAACAGGCTCTTATCCACATCGGTGTGAAAGGTTGAGCTGTTCTCCAGCAGGTCTGAAGCGCCGGATTCAACGGTTACGGTTTCGGCTGAACTCTCTACCTTCAAAGGTATGCTGACGACTATGGGAACCACGGAGCGGACGTCGATGTCCTGCGAATGAGGAACAAACCCCTGACCGGTAGCCTTGAGGTGATAGGGGTTGAACGGAACGTTGGGGATGGTGAACCTTCCTGAACTGTCGGTGGTTGCGGTGCGCTCAAAGCCGCTCACCGGGTTGCGGATTTCTACCGTGGCATTGGGGACGACCGCGCCCGAAGGGTCGGTAACAGTGCCGGTGACCGATGTGGAATTTCCGGCGGACTGGGCAAGGGAACTGAGCGTCAGGGCGAAAAACGAAATGAATACGAAAGCCGCACGAAGCGACTTCTTGTAAGAAGCCAGCATGAATTCCTCCAATAGCAATGAAGACTATGAAAAATCAGCGGGCGAGGGCGCCCGCGCCACACATGCCTGGTCTTCAAACTGCTGGTGGAGGACGGATGTGGAGAGAGGAAATGACAAGAAGAGAGTGCGATACCTCGGCCGGGATTTCAGCTAAAGCTGTGCTGGTAAAGACCGGAACTGGCGAACTCAGCTCGACGGGGGCGACTCCGGCGTGGGCCAGAGCGCAAGCTGAACAGGAGCGGTCGGGAAGTCCTGCTGCGCGGGCGTGAACGTGTGCTGCAGCGACTACGCCGACGAAGAAAATCAGCAGAATACAAAGGAGCGCACCGACACGTCTTGCCAGGGATACGGCGCGCGGATACACAAACTCCTCCATGAGAACTAACTATATCCTGATGTAAGTTCGATGCAAATTTTTAACTTTTGTTGCGTTTAAGATTACCAAAGGTCAGGGTTTGAGAGTTGTAAAACCTTGCTTCGCGGCTGCAATTGTCTTCTGGATGTCTTCTTGGTATGCGGCTGCGTTGAGGAACGCGGCTTCAAATTGTGATAGAAGAAGGCAGAAAAGCGACCCGAAAGAATCAGCGACGACCCACAGTCAGGCTTCCGACCTGCGCGACAGCAGCCTGGTGGAATTGAGGATGAATGCCAGCTCTGACGCGACATGGATAAAGGCCGCCAGCAGGGGATTGAGCAGGCCGAAGGCGGCCATTCCGACTCCTACGCTGTCCACTGCGAGGGTGCCTAAAAAATTTTGCAGGATGATCCCGCGACACCGCCGCGCGACCTGCAAAGTCTGTACGAGCCTGGAGAGATCACTACCAATTAAGATGACATCCGCGCTTTCCCGCGCAACGTCAGTTCCCGAACCCATTGCGATTCCTACGTTGGCTTCTACCAGGGCAGGGGCGTCATTGATGCCGTCGCCGACCATTGCAACTTTATGACCCTTCGCATGCAGATCGCGGAGCCACTTGGCTTTCTGCTCAGGCAGAAGTTCTCCGACAGCTTCGTCCACCCCGAGCTCCCGGCCTACGGATGCGGTCACGGCTTGCGCGTCCCCGCTCAGCAGAACTGTTTTCAAACCCATTCGCCGCATTGCCGCGACTGCTGCTTTCGCCTCGGGGCGGAGAACATCTGAGACCCGGATACTGCCAAGATATTGGCCGCCACGCGCGACGTAAATCTCTGAGGCCCCATCTTTAGCGTCGTCGTCAATGGCCGAAACGTCTTTTATGTCGTGTTCAAGCAAAAAAGCCCGGTTTCCGACGAGGATCTCCTCGTTGTGGCTAGCCGCCCTGATTCCTCTTCCAGGCGTGTAATGAAATTCATCAGGCTCTACACGAGGGATCGTAAGTTGGGTAGCTCGAGCGAGAATTGCTTTGGCTATCGGGTGTTCCGATTTACGTTCAGCAATGGCAGCCGCCGCCACGATTTGCTGTTCAGCAAAACCATTGGCCGAAAGGACTTCGCGAATTAGAGGAGTTCCGAAAGTAAGCGTACCGGTCTTATCCAACAACACCGTGTCCACGGCAGCCAGCGCTTCAAGATAGAGGCCGCCTTTGATGATGGCGCCCTGATGCGCGGCTCGGCCAATCGCGCCAAGAATTGCCAGCGGAGTTCCGGCGGCGATTCCGCAGGCTCCGGCGACGATCACGACGGAAATTGTGGATCTGACGTTGTGAGTAAAAAGAAATGTTATGGCGGCCGCCCCTAGCGCGAAATAGACGAGATATCCAGCCAAGCGGTCGGCGGTTTTCTGGATCGGCGCTCGCGACGTCTCTGCCCGTTCGACTGCTTCGATGATCCTTCCGGCGCCGGACTGGTTCATGGTTCCGGCATAGACTGCATCTCCCAGGGCCTTCTCAACCGGCATCGCCTCGCCCGTGATTGCAGCTTGTTCCACGAATGAACGCCCACTCAGCACGACGCCATCTACCGGAATGTGTCCGCCGGGTTTCACAATGACGGTATCTCCAACTTGCAACTGGGCGGACGGCATTTCGATCACTTGAGTATCGCGCCGGACCGTAACCGTCGTGGGGAGAAAATCAAGCAGGTCTTGGATCGCGCGCCGGCCTCGTCCGACAGTGAGGCCTTCCAATACTTCAGCCGCGAGTACAAAGGCCGTGATGACCAAGGCGGTGAAAAATTCCCCAATGGCCAGAGCCGAGAGAAGAGCGATGGTCATCGAGAGTTCCATCGTCATCTTTCTCGCAACGATGTTCTCGACGGCTTCCTTGAAGATGGGATACCCGCCGATGAAGGCAGCCGCGATTCCGATTATGCTGATGCGCGGGAACGGCTCCCAAACGCGAAACCATACCGCAACTGCGGCTAATGCCACGAAAGCGATGCGGAGGAGTTCAGTCCATTCAAAAGCGTGTTCTGCGTGCTCCGATTCAATATCGGACTCTGTCATTGGCGCGGACTTTCGATCCAGGGAAACCGGCATTATCCGGGGCTTTTGGTGAGATGTGGAGCGCTCATAATCGTCTCTGGCTCGGCTTCGGTGTTCTATTTCAAATACGACTTCACCATGTTTATGACTTCCTCGGCAGCCACGACCTGCGCCGCGGTCGGCTTTTGTTTTCCGTTGAGAACGTGACTCGTGATATGTCCTTCCAGAAGTTCCGCCATCAGGCTGTTCATGGCCCCTCGGGCGGCGCTCATCAGTTGCAAAACGTCAGAGCAGTCTCGTTCTTCCGTGAGCGCGCGTACCAAAGCCTCGACTTGTCCCTGGATGCGTTTCGCACGCAAGACGAGTTTCTGCTTGTCTTTAATGGTGTGGCTCATGACCTAACTCTATAATACTATACCGGGTATAGTATATACAAAAGTGAAGGTTAAAGATCCCAAGATCGGAGTGCTTTGTGAGCTATGCCTTTACCAAGGTAAAGGCCGCTCTGCCTGCCCCTATTGTCTTCTGGATATCATCTTCTGTGTGGGTTGCGCTGAGGAAAGCAGCCTCGAATTGTGAGGGCGGCAGGAAAATGCCGGCATCGAGCATGGCACGGAAGAAGCGTGCGAAGGCGGCGGTGTCGGACTTGGAAGCTGAATCCCAGTCGGTAATTGTGCCCGGCGTGAAGAACCACGTGAACATCGAACCCACACGATTGAAGGAGAGAGGTACGCCGGCATCTTTTCCTGCGGCCGCAACTCCTTCAACCAGCTTGGCGCTGAGAGCATCGAGCCTGGGATAGATTTCGCCTTTTTTCTCGCGCAAGTGTTTCAGGGTGGCGATGCCGGCCGCCATGGCGAGCGGATT
>WNFR01019377.1_pt1 | contig 15589 bp, 11 predicted proteins | sample 5400221 | NCBI WGS metagenome assembly WNFR01 (sample SAMN13153357, study PRJNA577476) | soil metagenome | isolation source: 40 cm soil under Madrone tree | place: USA:California | collected 2016-06-14 | reverse complement strand
TGCAGAAGGCTTCGATTCTTGACGAGATTTCCTTATTAAATCCGGCATTCAGCGTTGCAAGGCACATCGACAACGCGGCCCGATTATCTACTAAATGATGGTTTTTGGCGGATTTTGTCCGAATCGTTCTCATGGCCCTTGATAGTAACAGCCGGACGTTGCATCTTGGGCTGGCGCGCTGCCGCCAGCGATCGGGACATGTCATTTGACGGTAGCTACGATTGGTGAAGAGCAGACACTCTCACGCGTGGATCTCTAATAGACTGTGTACCAATAGACTGTGCAACGCGTGCACAGACAACGAACTCCCAGGAATATCGACGAGTTATTGGTTGCCCTGCTGGACCGGTTTTGCCTTCTTGACCGGCTGAAGCCAGACGACAAAGCTCAACTTCTGGCCCTTGTAATCACCGGTGATCTCCCAGCAGCCGGGAGTGGGTACATAGACACCTGTCAGCATGGCGGGAGTAGGGCCTGGAGCCCCCGCGTTCGTCGTCGGCAATGTCAGAAGGGGTGGAGCGTCCCCATTGAGCCGTCTTCCTGTGACTTTTAGTTCCGGTGGGTACCCTTCTCTGTAATTAAAATCTACGCTCATCCAGAAAATCTTTCTGGTCAAAGGCTGCACCTGGTGTTCATGCCCTGGTCCGTGCGGTGCCCATAGCCAGACTCCTGCTTTCTGAAGGTTGGTCCACAGCTTTTCCGTGCCCAGCCGAGAGAAGTTCTCGTCCTCTTCCTGCGAATAAGGGCGGGGAGGTTTGAATGGATCCGCTGGTGGGACCGTAACTGGACAGGAAGCCGGTGCTACAATAGGCCATTGAGGAGAATTCTGCTGGGCCATTGCCGTCAAGGCCACCAACGAAATCAATAGGACTTGTCGCAAAACAGTCATTGCAAGATCCTCCTTCATTAAATCTGTGAAAATGGCATTTCGAACCTTCCATGCTGGGGGAGACAGCGAGTTTAATATTCGGCAACCGACGATGCAACAAGTATTCCCTTCCTTCCTGGAGCATGCCCTGGCATGTGCCTAAGCATACCGCTTGGCTACATTTGAATGAGCTATCCCGGCACCCGGGACAGTTATTTAATGAATCAAAATTAGGCGCGCAAGGAGGATATGTGTGGCTACAACCAGAGGGGCAGGTGCCGACCGTCCAGCATTCTTTACATTTCCACTTCTTATGCACCCTGATGACAGCAAGTCCAACAACAACCCCAACGTCACTGACCCTTAACCTGGTATTACGTTCCGTTACACCCTAAACCCCAAGAAGCCCGACGCCTTGATTAAACAAGAGTTGCGGGCCTTACGCGAGGAGGATCGCCTGACCCCTGACCTCATCTTCCGTGATCCCTATCTGCTGGATTTTCTGGGGCTGAAAGATATCTACAGCGAGAAGGATATTGAAACGGCCGCTATCGACATCCCTTCAATTGGGCTGCTTTCATAATGCTTCGTCGCTAAACTAAGAGAAACTCAAAGTAGACGAGTAGGGGCCATACGGAACTCATGCAATGGCAAGATCGTGTAGAAGACGTAACCGAAGCGAGCTGCTTGAACGACTGGGCGTTTCAAAGTTGGCGTACTCGCCTTCCTCAAGAAAATAGGAACACACAAGCAAACATCTAGAGGTTGACCTCGCTAGTTTGAATAAGATAGTCTCAAGGGACCTCGAAAGTTGGATCGGCACCGCTCAGGGGCAGTCCAGAATCTTTCAGACTCTTCGTTACTACTTATTAATCCGCTGCGACTTAACAGGAGAGCTTCAATGCCCAATACCCTTCGTCTCTTTACTTTTCGGTTTCTCAGCATAGCGTGCTTTGCTCTTTTTCTCAGCACAGTGCCGGCTTATTGTCAGACAAACATTTTCACTTACCAGGGCCGCCTGACTGATACCGGCACCCCGGCGACCGGCACTTACGACATGCAGTTCAAGTTGTACGACACCGCAACTGTGGGTACCGGCACCTTGCAAGGATCGCCCAATACGGTTACCAATGCGGCAGTGTTGGTGACGAATGGCGTGTTTACGGTACTGCTTAATTTCGGCGGCAGCGCCTTTCCCGGTGCAGATCGATTTGTTGAGATCAACGTGCGACACACAGGTGATCCGTCCTATACAACATTGGCGCCACGATACCAGCTCACCTCTACCCCTTATTCGTTACGAACGCTTTCGGCGACGGCCGCGGATTCTTTATCTGCGGCGTGTGTTGGTTGCGTAGTTGACGCAGACATCAATACGGTTTCTGGTAGCAAGGTTACGGGCGCGGTCGCCAATGCAACAACGGCCGTAAATGCCGGCAACGTGACGGGTACCATAGCGGTTGCAAACGGCGGGACTGGTGCCGGGAACGCAGCAACCGCAAGAACAAACCTGGGACTGGGCACATTGGCAATAGTCACGCCGTCTGGCACCGGCAGTTCGTCGAACTTTTTGCGCGGCGATAATGCCTGGGCCGTGCCCGCGGCTGCAGCAAACAATAGTTTCTTTAATCAATTTAGCAATCCTGGGAATCTTACGCCTGTGTTCAGCGCTTTGAGCGGCGGCACTACTAACACACTTTTGGGTGCTGTCGCTAATTCGATGGCAAGCCCATGCACATTCGACGCCATCTACGTATCCGGCGCTATCACTTCCATTGCCGCCGCCGATGCCATAACGTTGACGTTAATCAAAAACGGCAGTGCGACCTCGTTGGCGACCACTATCAATGTGAGCACCATAAATATCACTGTCACCGGTTCTGATACCAACGCGGCACATTCCTTTTCAGTTGCGGCCGGCGATACGGTAGCGATAAAGCTTACCCAGACCAGCGGAACACCAATTGTGAGGCTTGCTACCACCGTTCATTGTCAGTGATTGGAGTGTATTGTCAACTTAACCCAAACAATCAGATAAGTGCCCATGTCCGAACGACTGATTGCGACGGAGACAACTTGTCGATAGATGATGGTTGTCGTCGGACTGCCAGCGGAATACCGATAACATCGTTCCAAACTGCGAATCTGATTTTCATCACTATTCGATCACCATTAGCCGAGTAAAGGTGTCTTCCGACGCGGAAGTGTGATGAGATCAGCCCGAACGCAGAGAGGAAGCGCTGTGCATGGCCCGCTGACTTGAACCGCCTCATCGCTTTCTCTCGCACTCGGGTAGGGCCACGAGAACGATTCGCACGTTTTCCGCCAAATCGCCTAATTTCTGACGAATCGGTTACATACCTCTCCTTGAGGATGATGTTGCAGTCAGGGAAACATTGAGGAATCGGCTCAAGTTGGATGTTGGCGCTGCGACACTTACCCATGTGCGTTCCTGCAGAAGGCTTCGATTCTTGACGAGATTTCCTTATTAAATCCGGCATTCAGCGTTGCAAGGCACATCGACAACGCGGCCCGATTATCTACTAAATGATGGTTTTTGGCGGATTTTGTCCGAATCGTTCTCATGGCCCTAGTCCAAGGACGAAGTGAACCGGCTCAATCAGGTGGCTACCTGATCGACAGGCCTCTATATTGGCAATACTCCAGGTGAGTTGCACCGAAGGATCGACGTCTATCGAAAGCATATCTTGAGGTCTCGCCTCGTTGGTCTATCGGCCTGACAAAGTGAGAGCTATTTTCAGGAACATTTCAGGTGAAGTTACGGTTGTTTCGAAACGCCTCGTATTTCTTTAACTGCCTGCCGGAAATGGAAGGAGAGTTCTTTTTGATTACACCCTCTAAATGTTGCTGCTTGATCCTTGTTCTTTCCTTTAGCGCATTTCTTGAGGCTTCATTGACCAGGAACTTTATGTCGCTGGCCACATAGTAGTTTGTCAGGTCAGCCAACCCGTCAATATCAATGTCTCGCTCAGTCGGTCTGTCCTTCAAGTGTAGAGTGAACATCTCTTTTCTTGCCTGTAAGTCGGGAGGTGGCAAGTAAATGACCTTGTCCATCCTGCCCGTTCTAAGAATCGCGGGGTCGAGTCTCTCCGGCCTATTGGTTGCAGCGATAATAAAAATGCCCCGTTGATGACATTCGGTCATTTGAGCCAGAAACTCGTTCACTTCGGACGCATAGCTTTGGCTAAGATCGCCTTCTCGATTAGGAAGAATGGCATCTACTTCATCAATGAAGATAATTGTCGGCGCTTTTGCTTCTGCTTCGTTGAACACATGGGCAATCTTTTCCTGTGTGCCATGAACATAGATGCTGGCTTTGCGAATCCGCAACGCAACCCTGCTGTTATTTTCTACTGCTACCCTCGGCACGGCAGATCTCCTTTCTGTACTCATTCAAATCGTACAAATTTCCGGTGTATTTGTTAACATTCGTGCGCTTTCAAGACGTACACTTTCACTGTGTTGCTGATTTAAGGTGGCTCCAGCTGCTGCCTAAGACATCGTCAAATCCCCAGCCTCTCCGAGATCCGTCCGCTGTGCTTATCCTTCTTTCACCGCAATTGATTGCACATCAGCTTAGTGCCTGCATGAATTCTTTGAAGTACCGGATTCTCTCTGGAACACCATGGGGATTTTTGCCATTCACTGCTGTAGAGACGGCGGTTACAGTGGCAACATCCGCACCCTTATCACAGATAGCCCAGAGATTATTTGATTGAAAGAAATATGCAGCGGAAGCAAGAGGATATTTTGAAGCTACCAACTCAGGGTTGGCAATACAATCTTCACCAATAAACTGACTGAATCTTGAGTAGTTGCTCTTACCGGTCAGTTGGATGTAGCCCCTTCCACGGAATTTGAACCCGTCACCTGAGGCTTCATTACCATTGCCCATTCTGTCAGCATATACTCTGTTAGCAATTTTGGCAGGGTTGTTGGCATATGGAGCAGTGTCTACACCGCGAAAATATTTTGGGAATACTTCCATAAGTCGCTTGGCGCTGTAATTTAGATTTTCCTCGATAGCTGTAAAGACCCTTGACTCGAGAGCGCATTGAGCCAGGAAGTGTGCCAATCTCCGATTTGTGGTAATGCCAAACTCACTCGCAGTGCCGGGAATCTGTGCGAGAACTGAAGCAGGAACATGCCCTCCAAGACCGTCTAGTTTCAAAGATGCGCTGGCTTTAATGGCGTCAGAGCCCGAAGGCCCGGCATTAGAGTTAACACCATCGAGTTTTAACGCGGCCATTGTCTGCGGTCCGGCTATGCCGTCAGATGCCAGGCCATTACTTGTTTGAAAGGCAACCAGTGCGGCCTTAGTTCCCGGACCAAAACGTCCGTCCACGCCGTTTGGATCAAAGCCGAGTTCCTTTAGTCTCTTTTGAAGTGAAAGCACCTCCGGTCCCGACGATCCTTGTTTCAAGGCTGACATGATTGATTCCTCCTAAGGTAGAACCGCCGATCTGATTTACGATGCCACTCGGCCTTCTGCGCGATCGCCGTATGATAGAGCATAACGAAACGGAGCATAAGACTGTCTTGGGATCCCCGACCAGAGAGCGACAGTCCAAATAAAAAGCGAGTCTGACAGCGCCAACTGATTTAAGGAGAGCACGTTTGAGAGTGCGCCCTGCTTAAGACGTTGAGGACACGCGCCTTATACCCTCCTGCAAGAGTGTTGTCAACATCTATCGCTCTCTCATCGAGGACATTTCCAATATTGAACGTATGCGAATGCGGTTCCAGTAGCCACGAACGAAAGAATAGGGATCAAGTTAAATGGCAAATCAGAACCAGTAAATCTGGCCAGTGGTTCCCCGATTAGCAACAGTAGATTAACGTTTGTGGGAAGGCAAAAGAGCACCGGCGCAATCATACATTACTGCGGCAGCCCCATGCGTCGAAGAAGATTTTGGTAGTGCGGCAGCGGGCGTAACGGCGCGAGCATCGGCTCGACCTTGAAATAGATCATCTCCGTTGAGTGGTCGGCGTAAGCCTTCTCAAGCCATGCAAAGGCTTGCTCGGTATCGCCCAGGCCGATGTAAACCAGCGCGATGTCATAGGGTGGGACGTACTGCCGCCGGGCACGCTCCTGTAGCTCGGCCAGTGCGGCCAGCGCTTCTGTTCGCTTTCCCGAAAGGGCCAGCGCGTGAGCAATGTGCGCGTTGATCTGCGGCGTCTCGCCCGCAATTTGCCGCGCCCTGTGGTACTCGGCAAGGGCCTCCTCGTAACGGCCTTGTTGCACGTAAGCCAGCCCGAGTCGGAGATGTGTGCGCATGAAGTTCTCGTCAAGGTCCAGTGCCCGTTTATACTGGTCCACGGCCCGTTCATAATGGCCTTCGTAGTAATCGATCCGGCCAAGGTTAACGTTGGCGATGAGCAGCAATGGATCTAACTCTAAAGCGCGCTGCATGGCAGCCCGAGCTTCTCCCAGCCGTCCTAATGCCATGAAGTTTAGGCTGCGCCAGTGATGAAGAAGTGGGTAGTTTGGATTCAGGGCGATGCCTTTCTGGAACTCCTCCTCAGCTCCGGCCCAATCCCACTCATAGAATGATTTGACATGACCGAGCGCCGTGTAAGCCTCGGCAAGCGTGCCATCAATCGCCAGCGCCTTTTCAGCAGCTTCCTTCGCCTTGGGAAACGCTTCGTTTGGCGCGGTAAGAGTGAAGAAACTGAGCAGCGTATAGGTGTCTGCCACACCGACATAAGCCAGAGCGTAGTTCGGGTCAAGTCGAACCGCCTGCTGAAAATAGCCCAGCGCTTTGTGAAGGCTGTCCGCCGTGCGCTTGTTCCAAAAATAGCGGCCCTTCAAGTAGGCCTCGTAGGCCTGGCTGTTCTCCGTATAACGTTTGATGAGCCTCCCGTCAGCGACCGAGCCCGTCAGCGTCCGGATGGTTGTCCGAGCAACTCTTTCAGCGATCACATCTTCGACGGCGAAGATATTGGTAAACTGTTCGTCAAAGTGGTCGGCCCAGAGCGATGTGCCATCACTCGTGCGCACTAACCGCGCACTCACACGCACGCGGTCTCCGATGCGCTGAACCTGGCCGTCAAGCACAGCTTCAACGCCCTGCTCGCGCCCGGCCTCGAGCGGATCTCTGCTCGCATTCTGATACTTGGCCACAGCCTCTGTTCCGCGGACGATGACCTGCCTGGTTTGGCTAAGACTGGTGATTAATGCGTCAGCCAGGCCCAGGCTGAGGTATTCGTCACCCTTCTCCGTGCTAAGCACACGAAACGGCAGCACCGCAATCGATCTCACAGATGCTGATGCCGCAACTGGGCGCGGCACAGCGGACTGCCGGTTGGAGCGCCACGTGAAAAACAAAATGGTGCTGAGGACAGTGAAAAGCACACCCGCGCCGATAACGGCCAGGACACGGCGCGTGGGACGGACCCCGGCCGCCGGGACGGCAGCAGTTGGGTCAGGTATCCTGGTCTCGGGCGATTCTGAAATTTCGACCGACGAATCGTCGGGCAAAAAGACCAGATCAGATCTTACGCTCTCTTCACCCGTCACTCTCTTCACTGCCGCCACAAAGCGATAACCACGCTTCGAGATTGTCTCTATGTACTTGCTTTCCCGCCGGTCGTCGCCGAGCGCCTTGCGCAGCGTATGGATGATGACGTTCAGATTACTCTCTTCGACTATAGTGTCGTGCCAGACCCGCTCAAGCACTTCGTCCTTTCCGACTAAGTGCCCGCTGTGTTGGACCAGTACCACCAGCGTCTCGAATGCCTTTGGCGTCAACGCGACGGGCTGCGCGTCGCGCAGGAGTGCGCGCTCCCCCACATCAAGGCGGAACGGGCCGAAGTCATATATCTCGTTCACCAATACGGACATAGCGGGCTGTAACAATTGTTAAAGAATTGTTAGAGAGGTTCCAAGAATTTTACTATTCTTTTCTAAAGACAAATCGCGGCGTGTCAGTCTATTTTTGGCGGGTCGTAAAAACCAGGCCTGGGCGCGCCTTTTCAGGATGGACAAATTCAGCGAGCTGTGCGCCTCCATCCTTATTCTTACGACTCTACCGGAATAACTGTTGCCGACACCTAAGCGCGGGCAAATCATATAACCGCACTCTGGCCTGCGCAAGCTGTCGGCCAAACAGTGACGCGGGAAGCCGCGGCTTTACGCACCTACTATTCCGCCCGGCGCAGCGGTAATTTGTTCGGGCGCCGATTTAATTCGTGAGCTCTCATTCGCTCGCGGATTTCGTAAAGGTCCAAACTCGAACCGGAAAGGTAGCCAAATATGCGGTCTATCAACATTCTTAAGTCTGCCCATGTCGTGGGCCTTCTCCTGATGCTTTTCATGCCACTTGTCGCCCGCGCACAAGTTGCTGGCGGAGCCATTTCCGGCAAAGTAATTGACAGCAACGGTGCGGTATTGCCGGGCGCCCAGGTGACAATTCGGAACAAAGCGACAGGTGTCGCCACCGAGCTTGTCACCAACGAAGAGGGCGTTTACCGGGCCCCTAATCTCCTGCCGGGTGACTACGAGGTCACGGCCACGGCTACAAACTTCAATACGGTCGTCCAGAAAGGGGTAGTGCTGACGGTCGGCGCTGATTTAACCATTGATTTGCAATTGCAGCCCGGCGGCGTAGGCATGACCGTCGTGGTCCGTGACGAGCCCCCATCGGTGGATACCACGACCCCGACGCTCGGCGCCGTCGTGTCGGAGCGAACCATTGTTGAATTGCCGCTTAACGGGCGCGACTGGACGAGCCTGGCCACATTACAGCCGGGGATTTCAAGTATCCGCACACAATATGCCAGTGGAGGGACATCCTCGCGTGGCAATCGCGGCTATGGAGATGAGTTGACTATTACGGGCCATCGTCCACAGGAGAATAACTACCGCATCGACGGAGTTAGCATTAACGATTATACAAATGGCGCGCCGGGCAGTGCAGGCGGCGTGAATCTGGGCGCGGACGCCGTAAAGGAATTCTCTGTCCTCGCCAGCAACTACACGGCGGAATATGGTCGTACGTCAGGCGGCGTCATCAACGCCATTACTCGCTCCGGGTCGAACTCGATTCATGGCTCCGCCTACGAATTCCTGCGCAATGACGCGCTGGATGCCCGGAACTTTTTTGATCGAGGCAAACCGCCGCTGCGGCGCAACCAGTTCGGGGGTTCACTCGGTGGACCAATTATTAAGAACAAGACTTTTTTCTTTGGCGATTACGAGGCTATCCGGCGAACTCAGGGTGTTCCAAGTATTGTTAACGTGCCATCGGCGGCGGCCAGACTGGGCCAGCTTGCTGCCGGAACGGTGACAGTAGACCCTCGTATTATCCCGTTCCTCAAGTTGTATCCCCTGCCGAACAGCGGCCTTTTGGGCAATGGCGATACAGGGATTTTCTCGACTTCGTTGAATCAAAAATTCACAGAGGATTTCATGACAACCCGTATCGACCATCGGGTTTCGAGCTCTGACAGTCTGTTCGGCACGTATATGTTCGACAATGGAAGCTTAAGCATTCCTGACGGTCTAAACAACGTCGTCTTTCCGAATCGCACCCGGCGGCAAATGGTTGCGATTGAAGAGACGCATACGTTCAGTCAAACCTTCATCAACTCTTTCCGGCTCGGATACAACCGGACAAAGGGTGCTGTAAATGTGGCCGGCCCGGCACTCAATTCTGTCGCCGGGGACCCTGCACTAGGGAGCGCACCTGGTCGAGCATCAGCCATCATCACGATTCCAGGCATAAACGATGCCGTAGGCGTCGGGGGCAACTCCTTCTTTCGCCACGTACAGAACTCTTATCAGATCTACGACGACGCTTTCGCCACCAAAGGAAATCACTCATTCAGGTTTGGTTTCGCCTTTGAGAAGATCGAATACAACGAACTCGGACTGCGGCGGCCCAACGGCCGAGTCAGGTTCCGCTCTCTCTCAGACTTCCTGCAGAACAAACCGCGGGACTTTTTCTCGCTCGACCCGTCTCGCACGCGCGAGTTCCAGGCTGTTTTGACGCCTGGCGGGCCGGTCGTCAACGTCAAACAACTCTTCAACCGCAATCCCACCGTGCGCAATTTTGAACCGCGCATCGGTTTTGCTTATGACGTGTTCGGGAACGGCAAAACGGCCTTTCGTGGAGGCTTCGGCATATACGATGTATTGCCTCTACCCTGGATATTCACGCCTAAGGAAGCCCAGGGAACGCCTTTCAATACGGGTACTACGCTGGCGCCTACGGGAGGGCTGCCGCAAGGCTCGTTCCCCAACGGCATCTTCAACACTATCAACTTTAATACTGCTCCTCTTGATGTACCGTTTACCGAGCTGACGCCCAGCCGCAACTACATAATGAACTGGAATTTGACGCTACAGCATCAGGTTGTAGGTGACTGGACACTGATGGCTGCCTACGTCGGATCGCGCGGTGTGCACATGGCATTCGGTACCGACGAGATTAACATCGTTCGGCCAATCGAACAGACACCGCAGGGGCTGAGGTGGCCGACCGCTGCCGAGTGCTCTGCAAACCCGAGCCTCTGCAACCGGCTCAATCCCAATGCCGCGCAGGTGCGAGGCACTTTCTGGGATGGCAATAGCCACTACAACGGCCTCCAGCTTCAGCTCAGCAAGCCTATGAGTCGCAACTTCCAGGTGCAGGGCTCCTACACTTGGAGCAAGTGCATTGACGAAGGCTCTGAGGCTTCCCGTGGCGATCAATTCCTGAACGGTATCATTTCACCGCTGGCCATCGAGAAGGCACATCGCAGGGGACGCTGTGCCTACGACCTGCGTCATGTCTTCGTCGGCAACGCACTCTGGAACTTACCGGGCCCGAAGACCGGTCTCGCATCCGCGCTGCTCGGCAATTGGCAGCTCGGCGGGATACTTAGCGCCAGTTCGGGCGTGCCCTTTTCCGTGATCATAAGCGGAGATCCACTGGGGCTTAAGGGCACGGATGTTAACGGTTGGCCGGACTATGTTCCGGGGTGCAAAATAGAGAATCCCTCTGATCCTCTTCGCTACATCAATACCAAATGCTTCACCGCGCCGAACCCGATCACTCGATTGGGTAACGCGGGCCGCAATATCGCGACCGGCCCGCATCTCTTCAACCTGGATATGGCGTTCTACAAAAACATACCCGTCACCAGGATTTCCGAAGGCTTCCGCGTACAATTTCGCGCTGAATTCTTCAACATCCTGAACCACGCGAACTTCGCACCGCCGTTGAGCAACAACGCGGTGTTCGGAGAGACGGGCGCTCCGATCGGAGCCGCGGGTCGCATCACCTCCACGCAGACCTCTTCGCGCCAGATTCAACTGGGCATCCGGCTGAACTGGTAATTAATTAATGGCGATCGATACACAGGAAAATGCCAGGGCGATAACTGGCAATACTAAGCCTAAGGTGTCCACCGGCTTCTGGCCGCAAGGCTGGTGGAAGTTGATGGAATATAGGATCGGCATTGTGCCCTTGCCGGTCTATCTGGTACTGCTGGGGCTGATGGTGGGCTTTGTCCTCCTGCACAAGGTGCCGGGCGAGATTTGCATGGTGCTCGCCATCATGACTGTGGGTGGGTTCACTTGCGCTGAGTTGGGTAACCGCATCCCTTTGTTGCGCAGCGTCGGCGGGGCTGCGATCTTCGCCACGTTTATCCCGTCCTGCCTGGCCTTCTACCACGTTATCCCCGACCCCTTACTGCAGCCAGTGACGGACTTCTTCAAGTCCACAAATTTCCTTTACCTGTTCATCACGGCGATCATTGTGGGCAGCATCCTGGGCATGGATCGCCAGGTACTCATCAAAGGGTTTCTGAAAATCTTCGTCCCTCTTGCTGTCGGCTCAATGGTGGCTGCTCTGGTCGGTACATTGGTTGGCACGGCGTTAGGGATGGGTGCTTACCACACCTTCTTCTTCACCGTCGTGCCCATCATGGCCGGCGGGGTCGGAGAAGGGGCAATTCCCCTCTCAATGGGCTATGCGGATATCCTGCACCAGAATCAAGCCGATCTCTTTGCGCAGGTGCTGCCCTCTGTGATGCTCGGCAACTTGACCGCGGTGCTACTGGCCGGCCTCCTGAACTACATCGGCAAGCGGTATCCACAGCTAACCGGTGAAGGGCGTTTGCAACCGGGCGAGCGCGACGACATGGATCCAAAACAGGAAGAGATCAAACCTCACATGGACATGAGCCATATCGCCGCCGCCGGCATCATGGCTATTACGCTCTACCTGCTCGGCGTGTTATGTCACGAACTGTTTGGCTTGCCTGCCCCAGTCTCGATGCTCTTTATCGCCGTCGTCGTGAAACTCAGCCACGCCGCATCGCCGAAACTCCAGGAGGGTGCTTACGTCGTCTATAAATTCTTCGCCACGGCGGTGGTCTACCCTTTGCTCTTCGCTGTCGGGGTCGCAATCACACCATGGGACAAATTGGTCGCGGCCTTCCACCCGGCCAACGTCATCACCATCTTCGCCACCGTGGCGACGCTGATGGCGACGGGCTTCGTAGTGGGGCGATGGCTGGGGATGTACCCGATAGAGACGGCCATCATAAACGCAACCCACAGCGGCCAGGGTGGAACCGGCGACGTTGCGATCTTAACAGCGGCCAACCGGATGGTCCTGATGCCATTCGCACAGGTCGCCACGCGCATCGGCGGCGCGATTACAGTCACTCTCGTGCTGATCGCTCTGACACGTTTTGGATAAAGGCTTGTCTGGGATTTTCGTGGTTTCGGCTTCCCGGGTATCATGGATGTTGAGGACGAGAGTTATTCTTCCTCCTCTTCCTCATCCTCTTCATCCCAATCGACATACTGAGGTGGGCTCTTTCCTACGCGCTTGACAACCTTCGGGAACTTGCCTCGCGCGGCCGCTTCCTCAATGGCGACAACGTTAATCTGATGCCACCAATCGTCGCCAAAATCGAACCAGTAGCCAAAGAAATCATCGACTCGCAGCCCGAGCGAGCCGATCGTCGTGTACTTCACGTCACCCGAAGGCCCACCTTTTTCCCCTGAGTCATCCATCAACGCTGAGTGCACGTACCGCCTTGCCTTCGGATCCATCGGTCTCTTGTAGCCAATCTGGAATTCGTAGAGATGTTCGTCTTCGCGATCAAATGCATCGAAGATGGCATAATGCAGATCCTCTAAAGACTGCCCCCCGAGAATCTTAATCGTTCTGGAAACAACTTTGTTCTTCTTTGCGAAAGATTTCGAAATGGGCCCCGTAAGGATAAAAACCTCAAGCGTATAGACCTTATTGGCACCTTGGGTCGTCTTCGTTGCACGCTTCTTCGTCTCTCGTTGCCACATCGTTCCTTAGCCCCTTCTGTAAGGATCTAGCGTCGCTTCAGCTTCTGCTTCGGGATCTTTCCCATTCTTCTTCAGCTTCGCTTTCGCTATAGTTGCTCCCTGCGTAGCTACCCTCGCAGCCCGACATTCGGACATACCGCGAGTGAGTGGCCCCCAGTATCATCACAGCCGTATCGTCCTGCCGGCGTGAAGCGGCCAGCCCGAATTGAGGGCATTGTAAGCCTCTTTTTAGAACACATCTTACCATGTTGACGGATGACTTCCTGGGGATTGAATGAGGAAGAGAAGGCATTGCTTCGAATACCGCGTTTAGAGTACCGGCTTCAGCCGGGTTTTTTATGGCGTCAAACACTCGACTGGAGTCGCAAGTGGAACACACTTTTGTTCAACGATCTAACGGTTCACTTTAACCGGAACGAATAACTTTCCGGAACCTCCGCCATCCCCGCGCGTTAAATCAAAAAAATTCTCTCTCCGGAGGATTAATCCTGTGATCGACAACAAATACATCATTAAAGCTTCAATCCTTATTCTATGCGTCAGTCCCTTGTCGTTTTCACAAAGTAAAACCAACTCGTCTGACGTTATCGCTGCTCCAGAACCCGCTGTGGCCGACGTTCTCCAAACCCCGGACTCGCCGCAACCGCCCCAGGCCTGGAGTTTCACCTTTGGGGGCGGTGAAAATTATCTCGGAGTTATGACCGAACCCGTTACCAGTGAAAATCAAAATACATACGGTGTTCGTGAAGCGCGCGGCGTCGGAATCAGCAAGGTTCTGAAAGACAGTCCTGCTGAAAAAGCCGGCTTGCAAAAGAACGATGTGATCCTGCGTTTCGACAATGAACCTGTTTCGTCTGTCCGCAAACTCAATCGCCTGATCGACGAATCAGGGCCTGACCACACTGCACAATTGACCATACGACGTAACGGCGCCGAACAACAGATTTCGGTAAAGCTCGGGAAACGCCCCGGTTCAAATGCACGGATGCTTAAAAATCAGCCGTTTAAGTGGGACAACGATAAAATCCGGCCCTTCGGACAGGGCGGGATGCTGCAGATGGACCCAAACAATTTGCCACAGATGTTTCAGATTTTCGGGTCGGCTCGGAGGATTGGCGTCAGCACCACGCCGCTAACCAAACAACTCGCCGAATATTTCGGTGTCAAACAGGGAGGCGTTCTTGTTTCTTCTGTAAACGACGGCAGCCCAGCGGCTAAGGCCGGTCTAAAGGCTGGAGATGTTGTTACCGAAGTTGACGGCAACAAAGTCAATTCTTCGATGGATTTGATTCAGGAGATTGGCAAAAAGAAGGATGGCGATATCACCCTGACAATCATCCGCGATAAAAGTCAACGAACGATCAAAGTCACACCCGAAGCGAATGCGAATCCCGACGACCTTCGCAACTTTGATTGGCCGCAGGTTGGCGAACTGGTGGCTCCCAATCTAAAACAGCTCTCGATTCCGGAAATCAAGGCTTTAGTTGCGCCACAAGTAATTGTAGTTCCCCGAATCACAATTCCGAAAATTCGAATTCTTACTGCGCCGGAACCCCCCGCTCAGATTCTTTAGAGAAATCTTAAACGGCATTACTTTACAAACTAAAACAACCGAAGGCGCGGGTTACCACCCGCGCCCTGAGGTTTGGACATTCCGACTTGGCATGGCATCTTGCCCATGTACTTGCGTCACCACTTTGTATCGATCTATCGCGCCCCCTACTCCGTCATGTTTTTCCTCTCTTTGCGACCCCAAAGGCCCTGAAGTTCGGAAATTTGTGAGGATCCGCAAATGGAAAAAGGGATTTTTTGTATTACGTTTTTAGGACCGAATGGCCCGGCATTTAATAGCCGCGCACCGTAAGGTCGCGGTTCAGGTTCTCAAATCGTCGAGAGGCCCGACAGGGCCGGCACTTCATGTTTCGGTAACAGCAAGCGACGAGGGGGAGCATTCATGTTCCCTCACGAAGTAACGACTAACGGTTCTATTCGCAACTCCGCTGCAAACTCAATTTTACGAAACGCAAAATTCAAATCACACACACACCGTTATAGGCTATGTTTCGATTACGGATGCACATATCTGCGTAATAAACGTCCAAACTTCAGACCCATCGATTCATCTGTGGGTCTGAAGTTTGGACATTTGCGAGGATTTTCCAGACTTTGACTCCGCCACCCCACGTGCGCAAATGCTCCGCCTCCCGTTCTTTGCAAGCCGAACCAAATCCGGCAATGCAACCTGACCTCTTTAAATCCCCCCAAATCCCCCCAACGGCAGTCTGATCTTGTCCCACATTTCTGCTGGACACGGGGTAACGAAGAACGCTAGTATGGGAGACATGCTAGCAGCGGGGCAAGAATTCTCCGAAGAAATAATCGAGCGGATACGTAGGCGCGTA
>WNFR01018184.1_pt1 | contig 15589 bp, 13 predicted proteins | sample 5400221 | NCBI WGS metagenome assembly WNFR01 (sample SAMN13153357, study PRJNA577476) | soil metagenome | isolation source: 40 cm soil under Madrone tree | place: USA:California | collected 2016-06-14 | reverse complement strand
AGGCAACACGCCAGTTGATTAACTAGCGGATGCGGCACCGGTACCTGCCCGGCGAGCGCCTGACGGATCCACTGCGCCGTGACCGCGGCTTCGATGCTCGCCGGCTGGCTCGGTATGTGTTTGGCAGGAGCCCATTCCTCCTCGAAAAGCACGCTGGTGTCGCCATGGCGGAACAATTGGATTTTCGGCCGCTGCCGGGGGTTGGCAAAGGACTCGCCCTCGGTGCTGCGCAACAACAGCGCGTCGAAGCCGGTTGCGGCAAGAAACGCCTCTGCCGCGACGAGATGCGGCGCGTGGCTGGCGCTTACCACGCGCAAGCCGGCGCCCGCGAACGGATCGAGCAGCTTGACCAGGTCGTGCGCGGGATTGCGAATACCGAGCCGGCTTCTGAGCGACAGCAGATTTGCAAGTCCGGGGCATAAGACCGCTGTCGGTACAAATGCCAGCAACTCATCGTCGAGGGACCTCTGCGCTTGCGCGAGCGACCCACTCGGCAACACGCCAAGCTCGCGCAATATGTATATGCTCGCCACCCGTCCGCTACCTTCCAGCGTGCCGTGCAATAGCACAGGGATGCCGATCCGCTGCAGCAACAACACCAGCAGCGGCAACAGATTCGGCTCATGCCGGGCGCCGTTGTAAGTCGCAAAGATCAGCGGCCTGAGGCTGGTGGCGGGTGGCCGCAGCGTGTACAGGCGTTCCGACGCGGCCCGGTAAAAGCCGAGTAGCTCCGCAGCGGAGCCGGTTTTGATCCGCAGCGCCACCAGGCACGCACCGAGTTCGAGATCGGGCACGCCGCCATCAAGCATGGCAGCGAAAAGGTCGTGAGCGTCCTCCTCGGTCAAGTCCCGCTCGCCGTCACTCCCGTCGGTGAGTTTCCTGATGTAACGCGCAACGCTCATGGCTTCCCGTCAAAACCGCAGTGATTGTCGTCGGGTGCGCGATACTTTGGGCCACGAACCCGTCCTACCTTTGCTGCCCACAACAAACGCAACCCCCGTGCCACCGCTCCTTTCCGTGATGAAACAATGCGTTGGTGCAGAGGGCATACGGAACGTCGGAAATGCTGGTGCGAAACCCGATGCTTGTGCATCAACTTGGTGCGGCGAGTCGGGCCTTCTGTCGCGGTAGCGCCAGAAACCTGGGTCGCCTGCGTGCGCCAACGGCAGACTGGTCGTGCTTACGCCGAAGCCGGACCGGTAATCGCGCAGGCCGCGCGCCGGGGCCCGGACGCGGGGTCGCGGGACACGCGAGGCTATAATGCAAGCCGATATCGCGTCGGTAACCCGCGTGCATATATCCCGCCAGCCTTTCCGGTCTGCTGCACTCCATGCTCGTCACCGACAACGACGCCTCGCCGTCGAGCTGCGGACACGAAGCTTCGTGGATGCCTGTCTCGGCCAGCTTGCGCGAAATTGCAGCCGATGGCCCGTCGACCGCGATGACCGCCAGCGGCTCGACAGAGATCCCGGTCCGGCAGCACCGGGTGCGCGGTTCTGCGGCGGAGCGCTCCCGGCCGCGCGATCAATGCAAAGGGTGCGAGGGTATTCGCCGTGAATTTCGAAACCGTATCCGATCCCCTTCTGCGCTTCGCGTTGGCCGCAGGCCTGGCAGTGCTGGTGCTGTCCGCGCTCATGACGTTGCACATATTGCTGCTGCGCCTGCAGCTCACGCTGCGCCAGCGCCGTGAAAACCGCTTCACCGCGCGCTGGCGGCCGCGGTTTCTGGAGAGCATGCAGGCCATTCCGCTGCGCTTGCCGCGAATTGCGCGCGCCAACTGGTTCACTTTCCTTTCGCTTTGGAACCACTACCAGGAATCGGGATCCGCAACCGCGCGCCAGCGCCTGAAGACGCTTATTCTGCAGCTGCGCATGGATGTCGCGGCGCGCAAGCTCCTGGCGCGCGGCAGCATCCGCGCACGTCTCATGGCGGTGCTCACGCTCGGTCATCTGGGCGACCGCGAATCCTGGGACACGCTTCATGAGCTGTCGCAGTCGCCTCACCCTTTGCTGTCGCTGGCGGCGGCACGCGCCCTGTTGCTGATCGACGCTTCGGCGGCGCTGCCAGTGCTGTTGCCGGCGTTCACCGTACGCGGCGACTGGCCCCTGGCGCGCGTCGAGACGATGCTGGCAGACGCAGGCGCGCACAAAGTCTCAGCCCAGCTTGCGGCCGCTGTGGATCTCACTCCGCCCGAGCGACTGCCGCGCCTGGTCGCGTTGATGGCTGTGGCGCGATCCGATGACGCAATGCCCAGGATCCGCGAACTGCTGGAAATGAGCGAGGACGAGGAAGTCCTTACGGCGTGCCTGAAATCCGTGCATGTGCCGCCCGACCGCGAGCTGATCGCGCGTTTTGCGCGCCACGCCAGCTGGCAGGTGCGCACCCAGGCGGCGCGCGCGCTATTGCGTGCCGCACGGGCGGGCGATGAAAAACTGCTGGTGCAGATGCTGGCGGATCCGGTGTGGTGGGTGCGCTATCGCGCGGCGCAGTCGCTGGTGGCGCTGCCGTTTCTGTCCAACGACGACTTATGGCGACTGCGCTGGACGCTGGAGGACAAATTCGGCGTCAACATGCTCGACCAGGTCATGGCCGAAAGGAAGTCGCCATGAACTGGCAGATGAGCGACCTGGCGACCTGGGTGGGCGCGATGCAGTGGATGTTCCTGCTCTACTTCATCGGCGCCAACGGCGGCTACAGCCTGCTCAACCTGCTGTCGCTCGCCGGCATCAGGCGCCACCTGGAAGAGCGTGCACTGGAGGCGCTGCCACACATTTACTCGGGATTTGAGCCGCCGGTTTCTATCCTGGTGCCGGCACGCAACGAGGAGGCTACCATCGCCGCCTCGGTGCGCTCGCTGTTGCAGTTCGAGTACCCGGAGTTCGAGGTGGTGGTGGTCAACGACGGCTCCACCGATGGCACGCTGGCCGCGCTTACCCGCGAATTCGCGCTGGCGCCGTTCCCCGAGGCGTACTGGAAGCGGTTGCCAATTCAACCCCTGCGCGGCATCTACCGTTCCGCCCTGCATCCCAATCTGCGCGTGCTGGACAAGGTCAACGGCGGCAAGGCCGACGCCCTGAACGCCGGCATCAATGCCGCGCGCTATCCGCTGTATTGCGCACTTGACGCCAACTCGATCCTGCAACCCGATTCGCTCAAGCGCGTTGTGCAACCGCTTGTGCAAGACCCGGCCACGGTGGCTTCGGGCGCGGCTGCGCGCATTGCCAACGGCTGCACGGTGAATGACGGCTTTATCGCCGAGATCGATTTGCCCGGCCATCCGCTAGCGCTGATCCAGCTCGTCGAGTATCTGCGCGCCTTTCTGTTCGGCCGGCTGGGGTGGTCGCCGATGAACGCGGTGCTGATTCTCTCCGGCGCGTTGGCAGTCTTCAGAAAGGAAGCGGTGGTGGGGGCCGGCGGCTATCGCTGCGATGTCGTGGACGAGGACATGGAACTGGTGGTGCGCTTGCATCGGCTCAATCGTCTGGCCGGACTGCCCTACCGGATTGCACTTGTTCCAGATCCGATTCTCTGGACCGAAGTTCCGGAATCGCTGGTGGTGCTCGCGAAACAGCGCGTGCGCTGGCAGCGCGGCCTGTCGGAGGCGCTTTTCCTCAACATCAGGCTGCTGTTGCATCCGCGCGGCGGCGCGGCCGGCTGGCTGGCTTTCCCGTTCACGGCCCTGTTCGAATGGCTGGGGCCGCTGCTGGAAGTGGCTGCCTATGTCCTGATGACGGCCGCATGGTTCTTCGGACTGGTGTCCGCGCAGGCCTTCGTCGCCTTCATGCTGGTGGCAATCGGCATGGGTATCATGGTGTCAGTGGGCGCACTGTTGCTCGAAGAGCTCTCCTTCCACACCTACCGCAAGCCGGGCCAGCTAGCTTGGCTGCTCGGCGCAGTAATCATGGAGAACTGCGGCTACCGGCAACTGGTCGCGGTGTGGCGGCTGGCCGGTCTGTTGCGCTGGATGGGCGGGAGCGCAGCCCATCGAGGCAAGATCACCGGGGACAGCGGCTGGTCGAAGCGCCGGCGGCCGACGGCCGAGTCGACGGGTCGACGCCGGCCATGATTTACGACCTGCCATTTTACCGAGCGAATTTCAAGCGCGGGCCGGTGGCCGGGCTCGGCGTGGAGTTGCCCACTTATCCCGAAGCGGCCGATCTCGCCGCAACGATCGGTCCGATAGTCTTGAGCAGATGATGAACTTCAAACTTTATATCCCGCGTCCGATTCTTGCCGTGCTTGCGGTGCTCGGGGTGTTGTTCGCAATCGACCTGTATGCGCTGGCTGCCTATCGCCAACTCGAGCAGGCTGCCGACGAGTTGCGCACCCGCAGCGAGATGCTCGAGGCCCTGAAACCACTGCCGGAAATCGTACTGCAGATGCAATCCGGCATGCGCGGTTACCTGCTCACCGGCGACGAGGCCTTCCTCGCACGCTACCGCGCCGCTTCGGAAAGTTTTCCGGCCGCGGTCGCGCATGCGCTGGCGTTGGTCGGGGACGACCGGGCGCAGCGCGCCCGCCTGGAGGAAGCAGCGAGGCTGACCCAGGAGTGGCTGGCGACGTATCTTTCGCCGCTGGTGGTCAAGCGCAGCGCCAGCGAAGGCGCCCACAGCACCATGGCGGCGGTTCTGAACACCGTCAGGGAAGGCAAAGGTGAGGCGCTCGCCGACCGCATTACCGGGCAACTCGAAGAGATTGAGCGTTCCGAGGCGGCGCGCGTGGCGGGCGCGGAGGGCCGGATACGGGAGGAGCTGGAGAGCGTTGCACAGTGGGTGCTGGCACGAGGAGCGGCGCTGCTGCTGGCGCTGGCGGCGCTCGCGCTGCTGCTCGGGCGCACGATCGAGCGTCTCGGAGGCCAGATCCGCGGCCGCGAAGTCGCCGAGCGCGCGGCGCGGCAAAGCGAGGCGGCGCGGCGTGCGATGGACGACGCGTCCCCGCTGGGAATGTTCGTCGCCGATGTCTCCGGTTCCTGCACGCACGCCAATGCTGCGTTTGCGCGCATTTCCGGCCTGGCGCAATCGGCGCTGGACGGCCACGGGTGGCAGACCGTGCTGCATCCGGATGACCGCGACCGTGTACTGCCCGCCTGGAACGAGGCGATCGCGCAGCACGCGGGATTCGCCTCCGAACACCGCTTCCTGCATCGCAGCGGCCGCGTGGTCTGGGTGACGATGAAGGCCGCCAGGATTAGCGACGGCGACCAGTTGATCGGGTTCGTCTGCACGGTGGAGGACGTGACCGAGCGGCGCGAGGCGGAGGAGGCGCTGCGCAAGAGCGAAGAGCGCCTGCATCTCGCCCTGGAAAGCTCCGGGCTGGCCCTGTTCGACTGGCACCTGCCCTCGGGGGAAATTTTTTTGAGCCGGCAATGGGGAGTGATCGCGGGCGACCGGCAGGAACCGGTCACGACCACGGCGCGGCGACTGGCGGAACTGGTGCACCCGGAAGACCGGGAGCGGTTGCGTGAAGCCAGCATTGGCGCTTTCAAGGGCAGTACGCCCTCTTTCCATGCCGAATTCCGCATCCAGGTCCACGGTGGGCCGTGGAAGTGGGTTTACAGCCAGGGCCAGGTCACCGAGCGCGACAGCATCGGCCGCGCGGTGCGGCTCACCGGCACTATCGGCGCGGACGAATAATTCGGTTCAGTCCAAGGGTGCAGCGCGCGCCGGTAGCCTGACCGGAGCCCGTTTCGCCGCTGTCTGGGCAGCAATCCCGACGGTTCGTTTTCAGCATTTCAGCAAGAATGTACTTTTCATGCAGTCGCACATGTAAGTAAACTCCGCCTGCTCTGTGGCCTGGCGCACAGTCGGCGCAGCGCCCTCCGGTGTCCCGTCCCAGTATCCAGCCGCGTCCGTCCGCGGCGTAATTCGGCGCGGATGGCAATCATGGGATCCCTTTTGCCGGAAATACCAATGGGAGTGTCAAGTGAGACCTGAACTTTCGCTGCTCTTTCGCGCCGCCGCGGCAGCAGTTACGCTGGCGGCCCTACCGGCCTGCCAGCCGTCGCAATCGAACCCGGCCAACGCCGAGATGCCACCCGAGGTTTCCGCGGTCGTGGTGCAACCGCGCGATCTGCCGGCAACTTTCGAGTATGTCGGGCAGATCGCCGGCGTTCGCGAAGTCGAGGTGCGCCCGCGCGTGTCCGGCATCCTGGAGCGCTGGAATTACCAGGAAGGCGCGAAGATCGCCGCCGGACAGAGCCTGTTCACCATCGACTCCGCGCCGTATCGTGCCGCGCTGGCGCGGGCGGAGGCCCAGCTCGCCAGCACAGAGGCGAGCCTGGCCCAGTCGAGCCGCGACGCCGCGCGCCTGAAGCCGCTTTTCGAGGCTAAGGCGGTCAGCCAGAAGGACCTCGACGACGCCGTCTCCTCAGCACAGGTGGCTTCGGCCAACGTCAAGGCCGCCCAAGCCGCGGTGACCGAAGCGAGGCTGAATTTGTCCTACACCCGCGTCGAAGCGCCGATCTCCGGAATTACCAGCCGCGCCCTTCAATCCGAGGGCAGCCTGGTGCAGGCCCAGCAGTCGCTGCTCACCACGATCTCGCAGATCGACCCGATTCACGTGATCTTCAGTTTCACCGAAACCGAACACCTGAAGTTTACCCGCGCCGTGGAAGAAGGCCACCTGGTCCTGCCCAAGGGGGGCAAGTTCGACGTCAAGCTCAAACTCGCCGACGGATCCGAATACGCCCGCGCCGGTAAGGTGGATGGTCCGGAGAGGACTGGATTGTCCTCGGCGGCCTCAAGGCCGGAGACCAGGTGATCGTGGATGGCGTGGTAAAGGCCCGCCCGGGCTCGCCGGTCAAGATCGCACAGGCGCCCCCCGCCAATCCCGCCCAGCCCGGCCAGGCCCCGGCGGCCAAGCCGGATGCCACCCAGCAGCCCGCCAAACAATAAAATCAAAGGGGCATTTGCATGTTCTCGCGCTTCTTTATCGACCGCCCGATCTTTGCGGCCGTCCTCTCGATATTCCTTGTGCTTGCGGGTCTGGCGTCGATGCGTACGCTGCCGATCGCGCAGTATCCGGAGATTGCCCCGCCGGTGGTGACCGTGCGCGCCGTGTATCCCGGCGCCTCCGCCGAGGTGCTGGAGCAGACGGTCGCGGCACCCCTGGAGAACCAGATCAACGGCGTCGAGAACATGCTCTACATGGCCTCGAATTCGTCCTCCAACGGGGTGGTGGAAATCAACGTCACCTTCGAGATCGGCACCAACATCGACCAGGCGGCGCTGAACGTCAATAACCGCGTCAAACAGGCCGAAGCGCGGCTGCCTCTGGAAGTGCGTCGCCAGGGCGTAACGGTGGAAAAGAATTCCTCGTCGTTCCTGCAGGTGCTGGCCTTCAATTCGCCGGACGGCACCTTCGACGACCTGTACGTCAGCAATTTCGTCACCCTGAACGTACTCGACACCATCAAGCGCATTCCGGGCACCACCAACGTGCAGATCTTCGGTGCCAAGGACTATGCGATGCGGATCTGGTTGCGCCCGGACCGCATGACCCAGCTCAAGCTCACCACCGGCGATCTGCTGCGGGTACTGAACGAACAGAACGCACAGTTCGCCGCCGGCAAGATCGGCCAGGCACCGACCGGCGGGACGCAGGAGATGGTCTATACCATCACCACCAAGGGCCGGCTCGCTGACGCGCGCGAGTTCGAGAACATCATCGTTCGCTCGAACCCGGACGGCTCGGCGTTGCGCCTCAAGGACGTGGCGCGCGTGGAACTCGCTTCCAAGGATTACGACTTCATCGGCCGGGTCAACGGCAAGGAGTCCGCCCTTCTGGGTATTTTCCTGCAACCCGGCGCCAACGCACTCGACGTCGCCAAGGATGTCGCGCGGACCATGAAGGCCCTGTCCAAACGATTTCCGGTAGGGATGGAGTACCAGATCGTTTACGACACCACCCGCTTCGTCGAGGTGTCGATCCGCGAAGTGGTAAAGACCCTTGCCGAGGCGATGGCGCTGGTATTTCTGGTGGTGTACCTGTTCCTGCAGAACTGGCGCGCCACCCTGATCCCCTTTGCCGCCGTGCCGGTGTCGCTGATCGGCACTTTCGCGGGCCTGTTTCTCCTTGGCTACTCGATCAATACGCTGACCTTGTTCGGCATGGTGCTGGCGATCGGCATCGTGGTGGACGACGCCATCGTGGTTCTGGAAAACGTCGAGCGCATCATGCACGAGGAGCACAAGAATGCGCGCGAAGCGGCGATCAAGGCCATGAGCGAGGTTACCGGCCCGGTAATTGCCATTGTGTTGACGCTGTGCGCAGTGTTCGTGCCGATCGCCTTCCTGGGCGGTCTCACCGGCGAGCTCTATCGCCAGTTCGCGGTCACCATCGCCATCGCAGTAGTGCTCTCCGGGATCGTCGCACTCACCCTGACGCCGAGCTTGTGCGTCCTGATCCTCAAGCGCGAGCACAAGGCCCCGGGGCGATTCTTCAGCTGGTTCAACGACTGGTTCCGCCGCGTGACCGGGCGCTATACCGGTGGTGCGGGCTGGATTATCCGTCGTGGCGCCATCGGCATGGTTCTGTTCGCTGTCATGGTGGTGGTCGCCGCCGGCCTGTGGAAAATCACCCCGGGCAGCCTGGTGCCGGACGAAGATCAGGGTTACTACATCGGCGCGGTGTTCCTGCCGGACGGCGCCACTCTGCAACGCACCGACAGGGTCGTGAGCGAAGTGCTCAAGGCGGTGCAATCCAATCCCGCCAACGAGTACGCCGTGGCCTTCACCGGCCTGGATTTCATCGGTGGCGGCTTCCGCAACAGTGCCGCGACCATCTTCGTGACGCAGAAGCACTGGGACGAACGCCCCGGTGTGGGCACGCAGCAGTTGATCGGCGATTACTTCATGAAGACCGCCCACATCAAGGAAGGCCTGGTGCTGGCGTTTGCGCCGCCGCCGATCTTCGGCCTGGGCAATGCCGGCGGATTCGAGTTCTACATCCAGAACCGCGGCGAAGGCGGGCCACAGCGCCTCGCCCGTGCCGCTAAATGATTTGTTCGACACGCTGGCGGCTACGCTCGGCTCCTACTACGTCAACGATTTCAACAAGTTTGGACGCACCTGGCAGGTGCTGATGTCCGCCGAGCCATCCTTCCGAATGCGTCCCGATTCGATCGGCGAGCTCTACGTGCGTTCGGAAAAAAAGGGAATGGTGCCAATCAGGGCGCTTGCCAACGTCAGCTATACCTCCGGTCCGGATGCACTCGACCGGTTCAACAACCTGCCGGCGGTCAAGTTGCTGGGACAGGGCGCGCCGGGCGTGTCCTCGGGGCAGGCCATCCAGGTAGTCGAGCGCATCGCCGACCAGGTGCTGCCGCCGGATTTCGGCTACGACTGGGGTGGCGCCTCGTTCCAGGAAAAAAAATCGAGCGGCACGTCCTCGCTCGCGCTGGGGCTGGCGGCGATCATGGTGTTCCTGATTCTGGCGGCGCAGTACGAAAAGTGGTCGCTGCCGCTGTCGGTAATGATGGCCCTGCCATTCGGCACCTTTGGCGCGCTGGCCGCGGTATGGCTGACCAAGCACACCAACGACGTGTACTTCCAGATCGGCTTGGTCACGCTGCTGGGCCTTGCCGCAAAGAACGCGATCCTGATCGTGGAATACGCCACGCTCAAGCATCACCAGGGATTGTCACCGTCCGCGGCGGCCCTGGAAGCCGCGCGGCTGCGCTTCCGGCCGATCCTGATGACCTCGCTCGCCTTTATCCTGGGCGTGGCGCCTCTCGCCTTCTCCACGGGCGCGGGTGCCGGAGCACGCACCGCTGTGGGGACTGGCGTGATGGGCGGCATGCTGGCCGCAACCTTCCTCGCGATTTTCTTCGTGCCGATGTTCTTCAAGCTTCTCACCGACCGGCATTTGACCGAGAAGCGCTCGACCGCGCAGATCCGGGCTGAGATCGAGCATCACAAGACGCTTGCGGCGCAGGCTGCAGAAGTGCCTCACCATGCGCAGACGCCCAAAGGAGAACCGTAATGACGCCCAATCGCATGGTCGCGGCGACGCTCGCCGCCGTACTGGTCGCCGGCTGCATGACAATCGGACCGGATTACCGCAGACCGAGAGTGGATGCGCCGGAGCAATGGCCGGGCACGACCACTGCGGAACCCGTCTCCGCCACCTGGTGGAAGACCTACGGCGACCCGGTGCTCGATCGCATGGTCGAGGACGCGCTTGGCTACAACACCGATCTGAGATTCGCCATCGCGCGCGTGGACGAAGCCCGTGCCGCGCTCGGCATCAGCCGCGCAGACCAGGTCCCGGGCGTGTCGGCCAACGCCAGCGCTTCGCGCAATCGCGCCAGCCAGGAAAGCGTGCTGAGCATTCCTCCTGGCATCGATCCGGAATACCGCGATTACCGCGCGACCCTGAGCGCCTCCTACGAAATCGACTTCTGGGGGAAATATCGCCGTGCCACTGAAGCGGCCCGCGCCGAACTGCTGGCGGCACGGTCCAATCGCGAGGCAGTGAGGCTCACGCTGATCACCGACGTCGCCCGCGGTTACTTCAACCTGCGTGCGCTCGATGCCCAGGTGCTGGTGACCCGACGCACGATCGCCACGCGACTGGCTTCGACCGCGCTGCAGCGCAAGCGCTTTGAAGCCGGAGTGGCATCGGAATTCGACCTGCGCCAGGTCGAGGCACAAATCGCACAGGCGCAGGCGCTGCTGCCTGCGTTCGAGCGCCGCGTGGCAGAGCAGGAGACAGCGCTGGCCGTCCTGCTCGGTCGAAGCCCGCGCGCGATCGTTACCGCGCCGGTGGAACGCGGCGCGGCGATCGATGCACTCACCTTGCCACCGGCCGTACCCGCGGGACTGCCCTCGGACATCCTCGAGCGCCGCCCGGACGTGCGCCAGGCAGAGCAGCAGTTGATCGCCGCCAACGCCCGCATCGGCCAGGCGAAGGCAGCCTACTATCCGTCGATTTCACTGACCGCGTTCCTGGGTGGCGAGAGCGCTGCGCTGTCGGATCTTTTCACTACCCCAGCGCGCGTATGGCAGATCGGCGGTTCGGCGGCACAGACGATTTTCGACGCCGGCCGCACCGGGCAGCAGGTCGAGCAGGCACGCGCTCGCGAACAGCAATTGCTGACCCGCTACGCCTCCGCGATCCAGAACGCGTTCAAGGACACCCTGGATGCGCTGGTTGCGCAGCGCACTGCACGCGCGGCGCTGGACGCCGAGCAGGCGCGCGTCACTGCCCTGCAAAATTCCTACAGACTGGCGCAACTGCGCTACGACAACGGGGTCTCGAGCCTGCTCGACGTGCTCGATGTCGAACGCGGACTGCTGGATTCGGAACTGAACCGGATCGAAGCGCAGCGCGCGCAACTCGCCGCCACCGCCGACTTGTTCAAGGCTCTGGGCGGAGGCTGGGACGGAGTCCTGGAAGTAGAGAAATCCGCCAAAGCGAATTAATCCTGGGGCGCGATGCGCCCTGACAACAGCGTTTGACGCAAAGACCGCAAAGGAAGAAGAAGAAAGGCGCAAAGAGGAACACGGGATCAAGGAAACGGCGATACGACAGCGCGACCCTCGACGCGACTTGGCCCCGGTCTTTCAGGCCTTAGGCGGGGGGTCCGCGACCGCCGCTCCCGCGCGAGTCGCCTCCCATTTACATGCGGTACCGGATGTCGTGGCGGTTGGCTTCGGCGCAAACTCCCCCTATTATTGACTGTCCTAGCCTTCAGCATCCATAAGAGGTCGAGGAGATATGAGCATCCAGTTTCACAGCAAGAACCTGTCACCTGTCGAGATCTCCTTCCTGAAGTGGCAGTACGGCTTCGAGGAGGAGGATGATCCGTTCGAGCGCTCGTTGTGGCACACGATACTGCACGCCTGGGAAGCCGACCGGCAGGCCTTCATGAGCAATTCCCCCGGCCGCCACCTCCCGCGCCTGGGTTCGGACGCAGCCTATCCCGAGCAGGTTGCGCTATACGTCAGGTTCAAATCCGATCAGGGCGAATCGTTCTGGAATGACCTGATCAAGCGCGCCGGCTTGGCCGACCGCCGCAGGGACAACGTGGTGCCCATCGCGGAACGCCGGCGCAGGACCGGATCAAGGGGCTGAAAATCTACCCTCGTCGGTCCACTAAATTGGGGGGGGAAATCATGGCGGATACCATCAAATACCTGCTCTCCGAGGAGCAGATTCCGAAGTCCTGGTACAACATCATGGCGGACCTGCCCTCACCGCCTCCGCCCCCGCTGCACCCGGGTACGCTCAAGCCGCTCGGGCCGGACGATCTGGCGCCGCTTTTCCCGATGGCGCTGATCATGCAGGAGGTGTCGGCCGAGCGCGAAATCGAGATTCCCGGCCCGGTGCGGGAGATCTACAAGCAATGGCGGCCGAGTCCGCTTTATCGCGCCCGGCGTCTGGAGAAGGTGCTCGGTACCCCGGCGAAGATCTATTACAAGTACGAGGGCGTGAGCCCGGCGGGATCGCACAAACCGAACACCGCGGTGGCGCAGGCGTTCTACAACCGCGAGTCGGGAGTCAGGAAGATCGCCACCGAAACCGGTGCCGGCCAGTGGGGCTCTGCGCTGGCGTTTGCCGGCGCGCTGTTCGGGATCGAAGTCCAGGTGTTCATGGTCAAGGTCTCGTACCAGCAGAAGCCTTATCGGCGCGCATTGATGGAAACCTACGGCGCGCGCTGTATCGCCAGTCCCTCGATGGAAACCAACGTCGGCCGCGCAATCCTGGCGAAAACGCCGGACAGCACCGGCAGCCTGGGCATCGCCATTTCGGAAGCCGTTGAAGTCGCCGCCACCCACAACGACACCAAATACGCGCTGGGTTCGGTGCTGAATCACGTTCTGCTGCACCAGACCGTGGTCGGCCAGGAGGCGATGAAGCAGATGGAAATGGCCGGCGACGATCCTGACATCATCATCGGCTGCACCGGCGGCGGCTCGAATTTCGCAGGCATCGTATTTCCCTTCCTGGGTGCGCAACTGCGCGGCGGAAAGCGACGCCGCATCGTCGCCATCGAGCCGGACGCATGCCCTTCGCTCACCAAGGGTAAGTACGCCTACGATTTCGGCGACACCGGCCACCTGACGCCACTGGTGAGGATGCACACGCTGGGATCGACCTTCATTCCGCCCGCGGTGCATGCCGGCGGGCTGCGCTATCACGGCATGGCGCCGCTGGTTTCGCATATCAGGCAACTGGGACTGATCGAGGCGCGGGCTTACAAGCAAGTCGAGGTGTTCGAGGCCGGTGTGAAGTTCGCGCGCGCCGAAGGCATCGTTCCGGCGCCGGAGGCCAACCACGCGGTCAAGGGCGCGATCGACGAAGCCCTGAAGTGCAAGGCTGAAGGCAAAGCGCGCACCATCCTGTTCAACCTGTGCGGTCACGGCCACTTCGACATGCAGGCCTACTCCGACTACTTTGCCGGCAGGCTCACCGACAAGAGTTATGACGAGAGCGAACTGGCGATGGCGCTCGCCGGACTGCCTTCTGTCGCTGCTGCCTAGTTTCTAACCCGGGTTGGCGCTTTTCGTCATGTCTTCCACGTGGATTTTCCGTCTTGTCGTCTGGCGCAGACGGGCGCCAAGTCCAGGCGCCCTTCCCGGTTTTCCCCAGCTCGACACTAACTCCATGTATTTTTATGTATTCATGTGATGCGTCGTCCCGGACGGACGGGCGACCATCGGTCTGGCATGTCGCTTGCCACTCTGGGTCTGAATGGCGTACGGAAACGCGTGCGCCACCCAATACACCTCCGACTGGAGTTGAAATCATGAAGTCATCGAACGACGGTTTCACGCTCGTCGAATTGATGATCGTGGTGGGAATCATCGGCATTCTCGCGTCCGTCGCGCTTCCCGCCTATGAGAATTACGCCGCTCGCGCCAAGGTTTCGGAGGCCTTGCTGGCTCTAAGCACGTGCAAGACCAGCTTGACGGAAACGACCCAATCTGCGACGACTCTTCCCGCTGCCGGCCAGTGGGGATGCGAATCACGCGCCGGCGCGCCCGCAGTGTCGAAGTACGTAACGTCCGTGGCGACGAGCGGCGAGGGTGCGGTGCGAGTGGTGTTGCAGGGGATCAATCCAGCCGCCGACGGCCAGGCGATCATACTTCGTCCCTGGCTGAACAATCTCAGGGCGGCAGCCGTGGCCACAGGCGATGCGATCGGCCTGTGGGACTGCGGTCCGGATCCGACGAATACCCAAGACATATCGAAGCTGGTGCCGGCTTCCTGCCGCGCATCGGCCGCCCAAATCGGCACTGTGACTGCCTTCGCCGTGAGTGCAAGCTAAGGGAGGGAAGCCGTTTGAGTCCCAAGCCATCTACAATGAAGTCAGCGGCCAGCCGGTGACACCGGCCTGAAATATCCGGATCTGAGCGGGCGGCCTTGCGGCCGCCCGTTCTTTTGTGGAGGGAAGATGCTGATAGCAAAACGCGAGATCGATAGCGCGGGGCAGCGCATCCGTGCGCAGCTCGCGCCGACTCCTTTGATACGCGCGCAACATTTCAGCCGTGAACTCGGGGCCAACGTATTCTTCAAGCTGGAGATGTTGCAGCCGACGCACTCGTTCAAGGTTCGTGGTGCATTCAATGCGATTACCCAGCTCAGCGACAAACAGAGGAAACGCGGTGTCGTCACCGCCTCCGGCGGCAATCACGGGTTGGCGATCGCCTACGCCGCCGCCACTCTCGGCATCCCAGCGACCGTGTATCTGCCGGAAACCGCCACCGATGCAAAGCTCGCCGCGATACGCCGCTTCGGCCCCGAGATGGTCGTTCATGGCAGCGCCTGGGACGACACCAACGCGCTGGCGATGAAAGTGGCGGGCGAATCCGGCCGCGCCTATATCCATCCGTTCGACAATCCGATGGTCATGGCCGGCCAGGGTACGATCTTGACCGAACTTCTGACGCAATTGCCGGAGCCGGACCTGATCGTCGCCTCAATCGGGGGTGGCGGGCTGATTTCCGGAATCCTCTCCGCGGTACAGCATTACTCGTCTGAAACCCGCGTATTCGGCGTCGAGACCGAGGGGGCGGACTCGATGTACCAGAGCCGGAAAGCGGGAAAGATCGTGGAGCTGCCGGCGATCACCTCGATCGCCGAGACCCTGGGCGCACGCAAGACGGAGAAGACACAGTTCGAAATCGTCACGCAATACGTTACCGATCTGGTCACGGTATCGGACAACGCGGCCATCCGGGCGCTGATTACCATCCTTCAGGAAGAAAAGCTGCTCACCGAACCGGCGACCTCCTGTTCGGTCGCGGCGCTGCTGGAGGGCAAGATCCCGGTAAAACCCGGTGAGAACGTGGTGGTCGTGTTATGCGGGGCGAACGTGGCCCACGAGAAAGTTCACGAATGGGAATCCGCGGCGCGCAATCTCACCGTTAAAGCGCGCAGGCGAAAAAGCGACCCGAAGTAAAGCAATTAGATCTTTCACCGCCCAGGACGCCAAGGACGCGAAGGACGGTCAAAGGCGAGGCCCGATACAAAGGGTGACTACTGAAAGCCTGATCCGGCAGGCATGGCATCCCGGTTTTTCTTTGCGTTCTTTGCGGTGAGGTTTTGCCCTAGGCAGCAATCGCCCGCAGAACCGCACTCCAGG
>WNFR01012339.1_pt1 | contig 15589 bp, 12 predicted proteins | sample 5400221 | NCBI WGS metagenome assembly WNFR01 (sample SAMN13153357, study PRJNA577476) | soil metagenome | isolation source: 40 cm soil under Madrone tree | place: USA:California | collected 2016-06-14 | reverse complement strand
AGCGAGGCGCCCGCTGCACGGATCGTCGGCATCTACCTCGCGGGCGACGGGTGGCAGCGCACGTGGGGCGACGTGCGCGTGATCGTCCATCCCGGCGGCGACACGACGATCGTGCAGCACCCCGGAACATTCAGCCAGGTGAATCCGGCAGCGAATCGCCTCCTCGTCGAGACCGTATGCGGCATCGCCGCTCCGGATCGGCGGATCCTCGACCTCTTCTGCGGCGCCGGCAACCTGAGCTTGCCGCTCGCGCGTGCAGGCGCCGACGTGATCGGCGTCGACGCGAGCGCGCCGGCGATCGCCGACGCGCGGGCGAGCGCCGCCGCGGGCGAGCTCGTGAACGCGCGTTTCGACGCGATCCCCGCGCTCCACTTCCTGCAGCAGCAGGGACTCGCCGGCGCAGAGCTCGTCGTCCTCGACCCGCCGCGGACGGGCGCCGCTGCCGAGGTCGCGCAGCTCGCTCGTCTTCGGCCGCGGCGCGTCGTGTACGTCTCGTGCGATCCGGCTACGCTGGCGCGCGACGTCGCGGTGCTCGCCGCCTCCGGCTACCGCGTCGAGCGTCTGCAAGCGCTCGATCTCTTTCCGCAAACGCCGCACGTCGAGAGCGTTCTCGAAGCGGCTCTTGCTATTGACTGACCCGTGGAGCGCCGTATAGCGTCGACTTCGCTCGATTTTTTTCGGGCGACCGGATAAGGTGTCACTGATGCCGAAAGAGGAAAAGACCGCCAAAGCCAAGGTTACGATCATCTCCGGCAAGGGGGTCTCGCAGACCATCAACTACCTGCTCGAGGATCGGGACGAGCTGGAGTGGCTGGTGGCGGTCGGCCGCAACAAAAACGGCGAGATCTTCTTCTACGACACCGGCGGCGACATCGTCGAGGATCTCGGCACCCTCGAGTACCTGAAGCAGCGCATCATCCGCGCCCACTTCGGCGACGAGCCGGAGTAAAGCCCGGCGGAGCGGCAGCCGAGTCGTCAAAGGTCCGCGGGTACGCCGGCGAGCACCTGATCGCCGTCGATCCTGAGCGGTACCCGGATGAGCTGGCGGCCGAGCGGCGGTCCGAGAACGCACTCGCCGGTATCCGCCCGGTAGCGGGCGCCGTGCGTCGCGCAGACGATGAAGCCGGCCTCGTCGAGGAAGCGGTTTTCGACCCAGTCCATCGTCAGCGGTACGTGACGGCAACGGTTGACCCAGGCGTGCAGCGTGCCGTCGACGTTCACGACGAAGGCCTCGACCGCCTCGCCCTCGACCGGCAACAGAAACTTCCGCGTCGTGCCGCGCGGAAGATCGCCGACCCTGCCGATCACGACCTCCGGGGTGGATTGCTCCACGATGCCGATGCGGTAGCATGCGCTCTCCGCGTCGGCCAATGGACCTGCCGCTCCCGAAGCTCCGTGCCATCGAAGCGTTTCCGGTCGAGGTCGACGGCCGCCAGCTGATCTGCCTGCGCGATCCGTTGCAGTACGCGGCGGAGTCGCTGGTCGTCGCGTACCCCGCGTTCTTCATCCTCACGCTCCTCGACGGCGCCCATACGACCATCGACGTGCAGGAGGCGTGGATGCGCCGCTTCGGGTCGATCCTCGAGTCGACGGAGCTCCATGATCTGCTCGCGGCGCTCGATCGCCACCACTATCTCGAGTCGGATGCGTTCGCGGCGCATCGCGAGTCGCTGGTCGCGGCGTTCCGTGCCGATCCGCTGCGCCGCGCCGCGCACGCTGGGACGAGCTATCCCGACGAGCCGCAGGCGCTGCGCCGTCATCTCGATGAATTCTTCGCCGGCATCGCCCGTGACGGCCGCGGCCCGGTGAGCGGGATCGTCGCACCGCACATCGACTTGCGCGTCGGCGGCGTCGCGTACGGCCATGCCTACGCCGCGCTCTCTGCGACCAACGCCGAGCGCTTCCTCATCCTCGGCACGTCGCACCATCCGAGTCGCACGCTCTTCACCGCGACGCGCAAGGACTTCGAGACCCCGCTCGGCACGGTGACGACCGACCGCTCGTTCCTCGATCGTGTCGCGCGGCGCGCTCCCGAGGACCTCTACGCCGACGAGCTCCTGCACCGGATCGAGCACACCGTCGAGTTTCAGGTCGTGCTCCTGCAGCACCTCCTCGGCGGGCGCCGGCCGTTCAGCGTAGTGCCCATTCTCGTCGGCTCGTTCCACGAGATGATGCTCGCCGGACGCGTGCCGGCGAGCGATGCCCGATTCAGCGACTTCGTCGCGGCACTCCGTGACGCGCTCGCGGACGACCCGCGCCCGACGGTCGTCATCGCCGGCGTCGATTTCGCGCACGTCGGCGCGAAGTTCGGCGACGCCGAAGGCCTGACTCCCGAGCTCATCGCGATCGCGGAAGCGAAGGACCGGCGGCTAATCGCCGCGCTCGAGCGCGGCGACGGCGACGCGTTTTTCGCCGAGGTCGGCGCGGACCGCGACCGCACCCGCATCTGCGGCCTCGCCCCGCTCTACACGTTCTCCCAGCTCATGGACGGCGCGCCCGGCCGCCTGCTGCACTACGATCGCAATACCGACGAGGCGACGCGCTCGATCGTCACGTACGCCAGCCTCGCCTTCGACGCCGCCTGATTCGCGAGTCAGTTGACGCCGCTCCACATCGCCACCCGCTCCGCCTACGGCGGCAGGAGCATCGATGGTAGGCAGAGCTCCTTCGTCCGACGCGGATCGAGGTGCAGCGGGCCGAGCACGTTGCTGACGTACGGGTGCACGGTCAGCGCGAGCGGCGCGATCGGTTTCGCGGCATGGCAGAGAAGGCTCGCGCCGGAGGCGGTCGCGTTGCCCGAGCGCGACGACACCGCCGTGCAGAGATGCGTCGGACGCTTCACCACGATCGCGCCCTCGACCGGCGTCAGCGCGTCGCGCACCACGATCGTCGAGCTCGCCGTCGGCGGCGTCTTCACGCGGTAGCACTTGTACCAGTCGACGCCGTTCGATTGTGGCGCGGGAGGGAGCGGCTCGCTGTCGAGAGCGATCGCGCTGCGCGCGAGCAGCATGTCGGGTTTCAGCACGTCGATGGAATGCTCGCCCAGCACGTCCGCGACGCGCACGTGATACCGAAGCGTCGTCGTGACGCCGACGACGGGTTTGATACGATAGCCGACTAGCGGCCGCGCCGTATCGGGAATCGACGCGCCGTCGCGGACGGCCGGCGCGCATAATGCCCGCACGGCACGCGCGGCGAAGTGCCCCGTCTCGAGCACGTCGTCGAGCTGCAGATCGGCGATCGGTGCGAAGCGCGGCGAGTCCGGGTCGGTCTTCGCGTGCCGGCATTCGAAACCGAGGAGGCACGCCGCGAGATCCGATGCGCCGCCGCACGTGCCGCTGGTGCATACGTCCGCGACCGTGCATGGATCGGCGTCGTCACACGGGCTGCCGTCGGGCTTCGCGGGACCGACGCAGCGCGCGCTCGCTTCGTCGCACACGCCGGCGTGACATTGATCGGCATCGGCGGCGCAATTGCGCGGCGTTCCGCTGCAGATGCCGTCGTCGCACGTGTCGCCGGCGGTGCAGTACAGTCCGTCGTCGCACGGCGATCCCGTCGGATCGCGCGCGGTGCAACCGGTCGTCCGCTCGTCGCACGACTCCGCGCAATCGGAATCGCCGTCGGGGCCGGGGCACGGATCGCCGGCATGCAGCGCGCACGATCCGTGGTCGCATGCATCGGCACCGTTACAGAACACGCCGTCGGTGCAGGGGGCGCCGTCGGGATCGGGACGCGTGCAATCGCGTGTCGCCTCCGCGCACGATTCGGCGCAGTCACCGTCGCCGTCGGGGCCGGGGCACGGATCGCCGCTGTGCGCCGAGCACGCTGCAGCGGCGCAGGAGTCGGTGCCGTTGCAAAAGATGCCGTCATCGCACGGCGCCGTGTTAGCGAGGTGGATGCATGCTCCGGCGCCGTCGCAACGATCGTCCGTGCAGGGATTGCCGTCGTCGGTGCACGTCCGACCAGTCGGCTCCGTGGTGCATTCGGCCGAACAGCAGTCGCCGTCGACGCGGTTGCCGTCGTCGCACTGCTCCGGCGGATCGACGACGCCATTGCCGCACGGCGTGAGCGCCCACAACTCGCTGCCGACCCTGCCGTCGTCACCGGAGAGGAAGAGCGTACCGTTTGCTTGGCCGAGTGGGTATGTCGTCCCCGCCATTCCGGGTCGCAGATCGGCGACGAGAACCGTACCGGCGCTCGTACCGTCGCTCGTCCACAGCTCGCGGCCGTGCACGCCGTCGTCCGCCGAAAAGAAGAGTCGCCCCGAGACCACGATGAACCCGCTCGCGTGCGCGTCCAGCGGACCGGGTTTGATGTCGCGGAGAAGGAACGTGCCCGCGGCTGTACCGTCGCTCCGCCACAGCTCCCGGCCATGGTCGGGATCGAATGCGGTGAGGAAAAGCGTGCCGCCGATCACGGCCTCGGGCTTCGGTCCGGAGTCGTCGGGCCCGACCACGATGTCCTTCACGAGCATCGTGCCCGCAGCGGTGCCATCGCTGCGCCAGAGCTCCCATCCACTTCTGCCGTCGCTCGCCGCGAAGTACGCGATGCCCTGCATGACGAGGAGGTCGCTCGGCACCCCGCCCGCCGCACCTGGGTTGATGTCCTTCACGAGGACCGTGCCGGCGAACGACCCGTCGCTCCGCCAGAGCTCACGGCCGAGGGCGGGATCATTGGCGGCGAACAGCAGCGTGCCGCCGAGGTCGACGAGAGAATCCAGATATGCGCTCCCCGCCCCCGTCATGATGTCTCGCACGAGTTGTGTGCCGGCGCTGGTGCCATCGGTGCGCCAGAGCTCGCTGCCGTTCACGCCGTCGTCGGCGGCAAAGAATACGGTGCCGCCGACGTTCACGAGATGCGTCGGAGAGGAGCCGAAATATCCGGGCCGAATGTCCTTCACGAGCATCGTGCCCACGGCAGTGCCGTCGGTGCGCCAAAGCTCGAGGCCGGTCGTGCCGTCGGTGGCGCGAAAGACGGTCGTCGTGCCGACGTTGGTGAACTCCGACGCGCCCGAGTTCGCGCCGCCGGGCGCGATGTCCTTCACCATCGACGTACCCGCGGCGGTCCCGTCCGTTCTCCACAGCTCAAAGCCGTGGACCCCGTCGTCGGCCGTGAACAGGAGCGCGCCGTCTCTCACGATGCCGGAGAAGATGGGAAACGATCCCATCCACCCGGGACGGATGTCCTTCACGAGGACGGTTCCATCCGCCGTGCCGTCGGTTCGCCATAGCTCGGGGCCGACAATGCCGTCGGATGCGGCCACCAACAGCGTTCCATTGACCACTCCAAACGGACCGGGATTCGAGCCGGCTGTTCCGGAGAAGACGTCTTTCACGAGACCCGTGCCCGCCGCGGTGCCGTCGCTCCGCCACAGCTCGGCGCTCGTCGTCGGCTCCGTCATCACGAAAAAGAATGCCCCCGCGTAGCTCGCCGGCGGGTACGACACGTCGATCGCAGGCGGCACCAGATCGGTCACGAGCACGGTGCCGTCACGCGTACCGTCGCTGCGCCAGAGCTGCATTCGCGTCGGAAACGGTTGGTAGGTGAAGAAGAACAGCGTGCCGTCGACGTCGGTGAGGCCACGCGGTGACGAGTCCTGCGGACCGGTCACGATGTCCCTCACGAGCAACGTGCCGTCCGGCGTGCCGTCGCTCGTCCAGAGCTCGGTGCCCGCGCTCGACGTCGCGGTGAAGAACAATCTGCCGTGCACGTCCATCAGATTCGTCGGCGACGATCCGTACCAACCGGGGACGATGTCTTTCAGGAGGATCGTGCCGGCTGCGGTGCCATCGCTGCGCCACAGCTCCCTGCCGGAGACGCCGTCATTGGCGACGAAGAAGATCAGCCCGCCGGATGCGGTCAGGTCCTCCGGGCTCGAGCTTGGCGATCCCGGCGCGATGTCTTTCACCAGCATCGTTCCGGCGGCGGTGCCGTCGGTCTTCCACAGCTCGTGGCCGTTCGTACCGTCGGTCGCGTTGAAAAATACCGTGTCCCCGACCGCGCCGACGGCCCAGGGCGCGCTGCTTCCTGCGCCGGGTACGATGTCCTTGACGACCGTCGTGCCGGCTTCGGTACCATCGCTCCGCCACAGCTCGTCTCCGTTCGTCGAATCGCTCGCCGTGAAGAAGAGCGTTCCGCCCGCGGCGACGAGACTCTGCACACCCGACTGCCAAGGCGGGCCGATGTACTTGACGACGTGCGTTCCTTCCTCCGTGCCGTCGCTGCGCCACAGCTGGGGACCCCACGTGGGGTCCGTTGCGACGAAGAACAGGAGGTTGCCGAGGGCGGTGAGTTCGCCAACCGGCTCAACGAAGCGGTCGGGCCATGGATCGGGCTGCACGATCTTCACGAGCACCGTGCCGGCTTCGGTCCCGTCGCTCTTCCACAAGACTTGCGTCACGGCCGGATCGCCGGTCATGAAAAAGAGCGTTCCGGCGACATCCGTGAGGAGGGAGGGTGACGACCCGTCGGGGCCGGGAACGATGTCCTTCACCAAAACCGTCCCGGTCTCGCTGCCGTCGGTCTTCCACAGCTCGGTGCCGCTCGCCTGATCCGTCCCAACGAAGAAGAGCGTGCCGCCTGCGACCGTCGGCTGCGCCGCGCCGGTGCCCGACTGGTGGGTGTCGATATCCTTCACCAGCAAGGGTGCCGCTGCGGCGCTTGCCGCAAGTGCCACGACGATCGCGCCGACTGCCGGCGCGCACCGCAGCGAAATCCGTCGGCTCCACCGCTGCATCCGCCGCACCCCCACGTGGCTGCACCGGTTAACCGGCGCAACGGCCGCCGTCAATGACTCAGATCATCGGCGGGCGACCGCGACCAACGCATCCGCCAGCTCGGAGAGCGAGCCGCACGGCACGGCGACATCGGCGTGGCGCGCGTAGACGTCGATGACGCTGTCGCCCGTGTTCCACCGGCTCGTCGGCTCGGGATTCAGCCAGACGAGGCGACGCACGCGCGTGCGCGCCTCGCGCAGGAGATCCGCGCGCGCGGGACGGCGATTGTTCCGCGCGTCGCCGAGGACCAGCACATGAGGTCGAGCGGCGCCGCAGGCCGGATCTGGCCGGCGGCGAATTCGATCTCGACGAGCCGATCGACGAAGCCGTACAGGCGCACGTCGCGGAACCAAGCCGCCGCCGGCGCGAGCAGCGCCAAGAAAAAGTCGGTCGCCGTTGCAACGGACGCTGAGAGATCGCAGAGGGCAACGAGCGCCGGCGGGCGCGGGCGCCGGCCGCGGAAGTAGCGCTCGAGGGGGACTCCGCCGCGTGGCGTCGCCGCCCGCAGCGTGCGGCGGAAGTCGAGCCGCCCGCGCGGCTGCGGCCGCAAGCGGCGGCGGAGCCGAGTCGAGACACGTTGGGCGAGTACCCGCACGAGCGCGCTCGCCTCCTCGACGTCGTGCGGCGACATCGCGACGAATGCCATCGTGCGGAGCGCGCGTATGCGCGCCGCCTTGGCACGCGCGGCGCCGGCGTTGGCGCTTTCCGAGGCGACGTCGCGGCTACGGTCGGCTCCCAAGACCGCGCGTTGCGGGTCGGCGTCGTCGCTGCACGCTGCCGCGCCGTCACGGCGATCGGCCGCGTCACCGTCGTCGTGGCGCGAATTCGCGGCGTGGTCGGCCAAGTCATGCTCGTCGTCACGCGAATTCACGGCGTGGTCGGCTCTGTCATTGTCGTCGTCACGCGAATTCGCGCCCCGCGCCGTCGACCTCATGGATGATTCGCGATCCGCCGCGGCGGCCGCACCACCGTCGGCGTCGGTGTCGGGGTCGTCGTCGCGAGCTGCGACGGCACCTGCGCCGCCGGCGTCGCCGTCACTGCGACCGTGCAAGCCGCCGCCTTCTGATGTCGCGCCCTTCGCGCGCCGCCGACGTGCGCCCGCTGTCGTTGCCGCGCGCGGCGGGGCAGCGGGGAACACGCGCGCGAAGCACTCGTCGAAGAGCGCACGGTCGCCTTCGTCCTTGACGATCGCTGCGGCGAGCGCATCCGCAAGTGCCGCACGCTCGACGCCGACGACGGCGGCGGCGCAAGCGGCGTCTATAGCTTCCGCGACGCTCACCCGCACGCCGGCGGCGCGGAGGTCCGCGATCACGGCAGCGAGGCGCTCTTTCATTCCGCGCGCGTCCGCAAGCGTCGCGAGCCGGTCGTGCAGTGCTGCCGCATCGCGACACTCAATTCGAGAGTACTTTCACGTACCGCCGTGGCATCGCCGTTGCTGATCGAAGGCTCGCATGCAGCCGCAACCGCTGATCGCCCTTCTCGTCGTCTTGAACCTGGCGCTGCAGATCTTCGACGGCATCGCGACGTACGTCGGCTGGCAACGCTTTGGTGAGGCGAACCCGTTGCTGCGCGCGGGCTTCGACGCCTGGGGGGCGGGCATGACGTTGGTCATCGCCAAGATCCTCGCGGTCGCGCTGATTCTCGTGCTCACCCGCGCCGGACGGCCGACGCTCGTCCGTGTGGGGTTGTCGTTCACGCTCGTTGCCTATTCGGCGCTGTCGCTCGTGCCGTGGGCGCTTCGCCTGGCGCAGTAGCTGAGGCTACGCCCGACGGGCTCGCGCGGAAGACGCCGCATTCTCCTCGATCCAGCCTTTTCACGACGGCGCCGCGCGCTCGCTCAGCGGCGCAGCGCCGCGATCTTCGGCTCGGCTTTCCGAATGTCCTCCTCGTGCTTCAGCAGCACGGAAAGCGTCCGCCGGACGGCGTCGGCGTCGAGCTCACGAATCCGGAGGGCGAGGAGCGCGCGCGCCCAATCGAGGGTCTCGGCGATGCTCGGCGCCTTGCGCAGGCCGAGGCGGCGCAGGCCGGCAACGAACTCGGCGACCTTCGCCCGCAGGCGCTCGTCGAGATCGGGCACCTTGAGCGCGATGATCTCGCGCTCCTTCTCGACGCCGGGGAACTCGAGGAAGAGATGCAGGCAGCGCCGCTTGAGCGCCTCCGAGAGCTCGCGCCGCTGATTCGAGGTGAGGATCACGACCGGCCGCTCGACGGCGTGAATCGTCCCGAGCTCCGGCACGCTCACCTGGAAGTCGGAGAGCACTTCGAGCAGAAACGCCTCGAACTCCTCGTCCGCCTTGTCGACCTCGTCGATGAGGAGCACGACGCGCTGCGGAGCGACGATCGCGCGCAGGAGCGGCCGCTCGAGGAGATAGTCGCGCGAGAAGATATGGCCCGCGAGCTCCTCCCACGGCGTCTCCTTGTCGCGATCGACTTGGAGGCGCAGGAGCTGCTTCTGGTAGTTCCACTCGTAGAGCGCGTGCGCGTCGTCGAGGCCCTCGTAGCACTGCAAGCGGATGAGCTCGGTCGCGAGCATCGCGGCGACGACCTTGGCGAGCTCCGTCTTCCCGGCGCCGGCCGGTCCTTCGACGAGCAATGGCTTCTCGAGGACGAGCGCCAGATAGAGCACCGTCTCGACGCGCGCGGTCGTGATGTAGCGCGCCTGCGCCAGCCCGTCGCGGACGGCCTCGGGGGTGATCTCCACGTCAGTCGCCGCCGTCGAGCGGGTAGACGACGAGGCCCGTCAGCAGCTTCGGGTGAAAATACGTCGACTTCTCGGGCATCGTCAGGCCGGCGACGCTCACCGCGCGCAGCGCCGCGATGCTGGTCGGCGGGACGAAAAACGCCGCGGCGGCGTCGCGACGCTCGACCGCGGCGAGCGCGGCCGCCGCGTCCTGCGTATAGGTCAGCCCCGGCGTGCCGCCGCGCTCGCCGATCGGCAGGCCGAGGATCGCGGCGAGCACGACCTGGTGCAGCGCCGTCACGTCGAGCGCGCGCAGCACCGCCGGCGTCGACGCGGGAAACGGCAGCGCGTCGTTCGCGGCCGACAGCAGCCAGAGCGAGTCGGCGCCGGCGACGGCCGCGCCGAGGTGCACGGTCGTCGCGGCATCGGCGACGTTCAGTCGCTCGAGGAGGCGCATCATTCCCGCATGTGTCCACGGCAGCCGATCGACGCGAAACTCGGCGGCGAGCGCGCGCCGGAGATCCTCGGCCGCGAGCGGCGACGACGCGAGCACTCGGTGCGTCGGCAACACGACGAGCCCGGGATCCTCCATGCGCGTCAAATACGTGAGCACGTAATCGTACGGCGCAGCGCCGGACGGCGGCGCCACGGCGCCGAGCGCCGCGCGCGTCTCGTCGCGGTAGCGAAGCGCGGTCTCATAGCGGTGGTGACCGTCGGCGATGAAGACGTCGCGCGGCGCGAGCCGCTCGGCGATCGCGGCGAGCGTCGACGAGTCGCTGAGCCGCCATACCCGATCGCGGGCGCCGTCGTCTGCCTCGAGGTCGAGATCGGGCGCGCGATCCGGAATCAGCGCCGCGATCGACCAATCGGGCGCGGCAACCAGCCCGAAGATCGGCGAGAGCGACGCACGACACGCGCGGACCAGCGCCAAGCGATCGTTTTTGGCGCGCTCGAGCGTCCGCTCGTGCGGCCGCACCTTGCCGGAGTCGAAGGTCTCGAGTCGCAGCGCGCCGATGATACCGACGCGCTCGCGCAGCTCGCCCGCCGCAGCGCGAAAGCGTTGCGCGTAGAGATAGAGCGCGGGTGTCGGATCGCGCGTCAGAGCGCCGGATTGCCGCCATTCATGCAGCGTCGCCGCCGCCGCCGCGTACGGGTCGGCCTCGCGATTCAAGATCAAGCGCACGACGTTGTGTGGGCTGCGCGCATACAGCGCCGCCTGGTGGGGCGGGTCGATGACGTCGTAGGGCGGCGCAACGACCCGCGCGATATCGCCGACGACCGCGGGATCGAACAGGAGTCCACGAAAAGGGTTGAGCGTCGCCACCGCGCCTCGTCCTCAGGATGGGGTCTCGAGCGGGAAGGCGCCGAGCACGTCACGGAGCGCCTCGATCGCGACCGCGCCCGCGCGTATCACCCGCGCCCCGTCGTCGCGGACGAGTAGCACGGTAGAGCCGGCGCCGCCAGCGAGCGCGCCACCGTCGAGGTACGCGTCGACCGCATCGCCGAGCGCGCGGCGCGCGGCGGCGACGTCGCACGCGGGCGGCTCGCCGGCGCGATTCGCGCTGGTCGCGGTGATCGGCTCGTCGATGGCGGAGGCGAGCGCGCGCGCGATCGGGTGGCTCGACACGCGCACGCCCACGTGACCCGTCCCGGCGGCGAGCTCCGCCGGCACGTCGTCGCGCGCGGGAAGGACGAGCGTCAGCGGACCCGGCCAGAAGCGCTCCATGAGCGCGTCCGCAACGCGCGGCACGCGCGCGACGACGCGCGCGGCCATTGCGCGGTCGGCGACGATCACCGCGATCGGCTTCGCGCTTTCGCCGAGACGCGCCTTCAGCGCGGCGACGCGATGGACGGCGCTCGCGTGCAGCGCGCGCGCGCCGATGCCGTAGAAGGTCTCGGTCGGATACACGACGAGGCCGTCGCCGCCGAGCTCGGCGACGGCCTCGCCGAACGCGGCGGTCTCAGCGCTTCGCGACCGCCGCACCACCGCGGCCTCGTGCCGCTTGTAGGCGGCGGTCCTTCTCCGCGACTCCCGCAGCCATCTCGCGCTTCAGCGTCGCGAGCCGCGCCGCGAGCGCCGCGTCCTCGAGCGCGAGGATCTGCGCCGCGAGGAGCGCCGCGTTGTCCGCGCCCGCCTTGCCGATCGCGAGCGTGCCGACCGGCACCCCCGCCGGCATCTGCACGGTTGCGAGGAGCGCGTCGAGACCGCCGAGGCCGCTCGCGTCGAGTGGTACGCCGAGGACCGGCAGCGTCGTCTGCGCCGCGACCGCTCCCGCGAGATGCGCAGCGGCGCCGGCGCCGCAGATGATGACGCGGTAGCCTTGATCGCGCGCCTCACGGGCGAAGCGCGCCGTGTCCTCCGGCGAGCGGTGTGCGGAGAGGACGCGCGCGTCGTGCGGAATCCCGAGCGCCGCGAGGCGGTCGGCGGCCGCAGCCATGACGGGCCAATCGCTGTCGCTGCCCATGAGAATCGCGACCCGGCCGCCCTGCCCAGCTCCGGATTCATCCTTGCGTTTGCGATTCACCGTCACCTCCTCGCGCGTGGTCGCGCCATGGCGCCGCCTCGTCGACTGTTCTGGCACCGCGGCACCTCGCCGGTCGTCATCCGTCAGCGCGGCGCAGCGCCGCCACGCCGGCCGATGTCGCGACGGTACTGCATACCCGCGAACCGGATGCGCTCGACGCCGCTATACGCGTTTGCGACCGCGTCCGCGACGTCGCTGCCCAGCGCGGCGACCGTCAGCACGCGGCCGCCGCTCGTCACGACGGCACCGTCGCTGAGCGCCGTCCCGGAATGAAAAATCACGCCGCCCTGCCAGCCGTCCAGACCCGTGATCGGATCGCCTTTCGCCGGCTCGTTCGGGTAGCCCTTGGCTGCCAATACGATGCCGGCGCTCGCCTGCGTGTCCCACTGCGGTGGGTGGCGGGCGAGCGTGCCATCGGTCACCGCGAGGACGAGGTCGAGCAGATCGGAGCGCAGGCGCAGCATGAGCATTTGGCACTCAGGATCGCCGAACCGGACGTTGAACTCGAGGACTTTGGCGCGTCCGCCGTGGACCATCAGCCCGGCGTACAGCACGCCGCGGTAGCGGATGCCGTCGCCGGCGAGCGTCGCGATCAGCGGCCGCACGACCTCGTTCATTACGGTGCGCTCGAGCGCCGGTGTCAGGAGCGGCGACGGCGAGTACGCGCCCATCCCGCCGGTATTGGGACCGGTGTCACCGTCGCCGAGGCGCTTGTGGTCCTGCGACGACGCGAGCGGCACCACCGTTTCGCCGTCGCTGACCGCCATGAACGACACTTCCTCGCCGTCGAGGAACTCCTCGATCACGACGCGGCGCCCAGCGTCGCCGAAGGCGCCGCGCCGCATGCTGGTGTCGATCGCGGCGTGCGCCTCGTCGGGGGTCGCGCACACGACGACGCCTTTCCCCGCAGCGAGACCGTCCGCCTTCACGACGATGGGAGCGCCGACCTCGTCGACATAGCGCAACGCCGCCGCAGGATCGTCGAAGACCGCGTGACGCGCCGTCGGCACGCCGGCGCGCGCCATCACGTTCTTGGCGAAGGCCTTGCTCCCCTCGAGCGCCGCAGCGGCGCGGCACGGCGCGAAGCAGCGCAGACCGGCGGCGATGAAGTCGTCGGCGATGCCGCGGACGAGCGGCAGCTCCGGACCGACGACCGTCACGTCGACACGCTCGCGAAGCGCGAACTCGCGGAGCGCGGCCACGTCGGCGGCGGCGATCGCGACGTTCTGCGCGACCGCCGCGGTACCGGCGTTGCCGGGCGCGCAGTAGAGCGCGTCGACACGCGGGCTCGGCCGCAGCTTCCAGAGCAGCGCGTGCTCGCGGCCGCCACCGCCGACGACGAGGACGCGCATCAGTGGCGGAAGTGCCGCTGGCCGGTCAGGATCATCGCCATGTCGCGCTCGTTCGCAGCGGCGATCACCTCGGCGTCGCGGATGCTGCCGCCGGGTTGAATGACCGCCGTCGCACCCGCTTCCGCGACCACGTCGAGCCCGTCGCGGAAGGGGAAGAATGCGTCCGACGCTGCGACCGTGCCCGCCGTCGGCAGATGCGCATTCCCGGCCCGCATCACGGCGAGACGAGCGGAGTCGACGCGGCTCATCTGCCCGGCGCCGACGCCGACGACTTGGTCGGCGCGCGCCAGCACGATCGCGTTCGACTTCACGTGCTTGCAGATGCGCCAGGCGAAATCGAGCGCGGCGAGCTCGTCGGCGCTCGGCTTGCGGGCGGTCGCGACCGCGCACGCGGCGACGTCGACCTCGGCGAGGTCGCGGTCCTGGACGAGGAAGCCGCCGACGACGCGCTTCACGTCGCGGCTCCGCCCCGCGGCGCCTTGCCACGCGCGGCGGCTCGCCGCGAAGAGATCGTCGCCGTCCTCCAGGTCGAGCGTCAGGAGCCGCACCTGCTGGAGGCGCTTCGAGCCGCCGAAGAGCGCGAGCGCGTCGGGCGCGATCCGCGGCGCGATCACGACCTCGAGGAAGAGGTCCCGCATCGCCTCGGCGGTCGCGCCGTCGAGCGTCCGGTTGAACGCGACGATGCCGCCGAAGATCGACACCGGATCGGAGGCGCGCGCCTTGGTGAACGCCTCGACGAGCGTCGCCGCGGTGGCGACGCCGCAGGGGTTCATGTGCTTGATCGCGACCGCCGTCGGGGCGCGGAACTCCTTCACCAGCTCGAGCGCGGCGTTGGCGTCGACGATGTTGTTGAAGGACAGCTCCTTCCCTTGCAGCTGACGCGCGCGCGCGACCGACGGCTCGTCGATCGGCGTCGCGTCGCGGTAGAACGCGGCACGCTGGTGCGGGTTCTCGCCGTAGCGCAGGTCTTGGACCTTCACGCCGACGAGGCGCGCCGTCGGCGCGAACGGCTCGTCGGTGCGCGCCGCCGCGAGGTAATCGGCGATCGCGCCGTCGTAGCGCGCCGTCGTGGCGAACGCTTTCTCGGCGAGACGACGGTTGGTCGCCGGCGATACCGCGCCGCTCGCGGCGAGCTCGGCGATGATCGCCGGGTAGTCGTCGGGATCGACGACGACGGTCACGTCGGCATGGTTCTTCGCCGCCGAGCGGACCATCGACGGGCCGCCGATGTCGATGTTCTCGATCGCCTCGTCGAAGGTGGTCTCCGGACGGGCGGTCACCGCCTCGAACGGGTAGAGATTCACGACCACCATGTCGATCGGGCCGATCGCGTGCGCGCGCATCTCCGCCTGGTGGCGCGGATCGTCGCGGCGGCCGAGGATGCCGCCGTGGATGCGCGGGTGCAGCGTCTTCACGCGCCCGTCGAGGATCTCCGGCGAGCCGGTGTAGTCGCTCACGGCGGTGACCGGAATGCCCCAGTCGGCGAGCGCGCGCGCGGTGCCCCCGGTCGAGAGGATCTCCACGCCGCGTGCGGCGAGCGCACGGGCGAGATCCTCGAGCCCGCGCTTGTCGCTGACGCTCACGAGCGCTCGCGTGATCCGTGCCATGTCTCCTCCTCTCCCGCCAAGACCCGCGGCACGCGCGCGCCGACGCGCGCGAGCAGCTCGTAGGCAATCGTCTCCGCGCGCGCCGCCACCTCCTCGACCGGCAGCGCGCCGCCCCAGAGGACGACCTCGTCGCCGACGGCGACGTCCGCGACGTCGGTGACGTCGATCATCGTCTGGTCCATGCACACGCGCCCTGCGATCGGAGCCCGTGCACCGCGCACCACGACTTCGCCGCGATTGGAAAGCGCGCGCGGGTAACCGTCAGCGTAGCCGACAGGCAACGTCGCAATGACGCTCGGACGGCGCGCGACGAACGTCCCGCCATAGCTCACCGCCACGCCGGGCGCGACGCATCGGCAGGCGACGATGCGCGTGACGAAGCGCATCGCCGGCTTGAGCGTCGCCGCGCCGCACGAAGCCGGCGATGGGTGGATGCCGTAGAGCGCGAGGCCCGGTCGCACCGCGTCGAAGCGTGCGCGTGGCGCCGTCAGCGTCGCGGCGCTGTTCGCGGCGTGGACGACCGGCGGCCGCAGGCGCGCGTCGGCGAGCGCGGCGACGAGGCGCTCGAAGTCGTCGAGCTGACGGCGCACACTCGCGTCGTCGACGGACTCCGCGTTCGCGAAGTGCGTCAGCAGACCTTCGACGGTGA
>WNFR01004608.1_pt1 | contig 15592 bp, 13 predicted proteins | sample 5400221 | NCBI WGS metagenome assembly WNFR01 (sample SAMN13153357, study PRJNA577476) | soil metagenome | isolation source: 40 cm soil under Madrone tree | place: USA:California | collected 2016-06-14 | reverse complement strand
ACAACGTGCGGTCCACCGTCTTTATCGAGGCGCGAGCCATGTACCGGCCCGATGGACCGGTGGAGCTTCGCCCGGTTGGCGAGGTCGAGTTTGTCCAGGGGCTGGCCGCCGCCAGCGCCACCGGGCTGTATGGCTCTTCCCGGGCCGCATCAGCCATCGTCGGCCACGCCAATTTGAACCTGGGAGACCGGGTCGAACCGGTGTTGGAGGCGCTGCAGGCCGCCAGCCCCAACCGGTTTCGCGGGATCCGGCACACGGTTACTTGGGACCCGCACCCAGAGATCGACAACCGGGAAAAGGAGGGGGTACTAGCCACCGCCGAATTTCGGGCGGGAGCGCAAGTGCTGGCGCGGATGGGTCTGTCCCTGGACACCGGGGTGTGCTTCCCGCAACTGCCGGAGCTGGCGGCCTTTGCCAAGGCCATCCCCAATCTGACCATCATCCTGAACCATCTTGGTGGCTTGACGCGGGTCGGCCCTTACGGGAACCGGGACGACGAGGTGCTGGCCACCTGGCGGAACGGCATCGCCGCCGTGGCGGCGTGTCCAAACGTCAACCTCAAGCTGGGTGGCATCGGCATGCCTCGGCTGGGCTTTGACTGGTATAACCGGTCCAAGCCCATCGGCTCGGAGGAATTGGCCACATCGATGGCTCCGTTGATGACGTACTGCATTGAGCAGTTCGGCCCAGGGCGGTGCATGTTCGAAAGCAACTTCCCGGTGGATAAAGTGTCGTTTTCCCACCATGTATTGTTCAACGCCTTCAAGCGGTATTCCAAGGGTTACTCGGCCTCTGAGCGTGCGGCCTTGTTTCATGATACTGCGGCGCGGGCATACCGGATCAGCGACGCCTGAGACTGCGGCGACGACCGGCGGCGGGACCCTGCGCCGCAGAGAGGGCTCCGGAGTCTCTGCGCATCGGGCTTCAGCTGTTGGGCTCCCAGGAGGGACGGGAACCCGGTAGCGTATTGGGCTTGCCATATGCGCCGCGATGGAAGAAGTTCCGGCGATGCGCTCGAGCTTCATTATCGCATTGTTTCGGATTCTGACGTGGTGTTGCGTCGCGGTTCTCGCGCTGTTGTCGTTGTTGCCAGCGCAAGAGATGGTACGTACCGGCTTTCCGGGCGGACTCGAGCATTTCGTCGCGTATGCCGGTTCGGCTGCAATTGCGATGGCAGGATATGGGACGAGCCGGGGCGTTGCGCGGATCACCACCTGCTTCTGGATATACGCAGGCCTGCTGGAATACCTGCAGCATTTCTCGCCCGGCCGGCACCCCTCGATCGGGGATTTCGCAATGTCAGCCCTCGGGGTTTTGTGCGGTGGACTTGGCGTCAGCCTCTTTTTGGTTCGTCTCTCTGGTGTGCGGCATTCATAGAGGAGGGCCGGTCCCTCAGTTCCAACGTGTTCTAACTGCTGGTGTGATCCTGCGCCCTAAGACCGAGTCGTTTCTTCCATGTACAGCTACATCATGCGCCGCTTGGCGTTCGGGGTGCTCACGGTCGCCGGCGTCTCCATCATCGTCTTCATGGTGCTGCGGATCCTGCCGGGGGACCCGTTGGTCGCGATCTTTGGTCCGGAGGGCTTTGCCAAGCTGAGCGAAGCAGAGCGCGCTCACTACATGGCGGAACTCGGGCTGAGCGACCCGCTGGTCGTGCAATACCTATCCTGGGTCGGAGACATCGCCCGCGGAAATTTCGGCCGGTCGTTCTTCCGTTCGGAAAGCGTTGGCGAGATGATATTGCGGCGCGGACCGCTGACCGCGGAAATCGGCATTATGGCGGTGATCCTGTCCTGGCTGGTCGGAATCCCAGTGGCCATTGTCAGTGCGCTGCGTCCCAATAGCTGTGGCGATAATGTCTCCCGGTTCATCAGCATCGTTTTCTTGGCGATCCCCGGCTTCTGGCTGGGGATGCTGATCGTGCTCGCCTCGCTGTTCTGGCTCGGCTATCGGGTGCCCTTGGCCGGGGCGTCTCTCTGGGCAGACCCGTGGGCCAACCTGCAAATCGTCATCGGACCGGCGGTCGTGCTGGGTCTGGGGCAGGGCGCCTATATCGCCCGCATGGCCCGCTCCAGTCTTCTCGAGGTTATTCGCGAGGATTATGTGCGCACCGCCCGCGCCAAAGGGCTGAGCCGGCGTCCGGTGATAACGCTTCATGCTTTGCCCAATGCGTTGCTGCCGGTCATTACCCTATCGGGCATCCTCCTCGGGTTTGTTCTTGCCGGATCGATCCCGGTCGAACGCGCCTTTGGCACACCGGGGCTCGGCTATGCGATGTTCACCGCGGTCAGTGAGCGCGACGTCTTTGTGATGCAAAACCTGGTGTTCCTGTACGCCGTCGTATTCGTCGTGCTGAACATTCTGGTGGACCTGACGATTGCCTGGTTGGACCCGAGGATCCGCTATCGATGACCGTCACCGACCCCGAGACCGCATATTCGCTGCAGCAGGGTCGGCAGGCAGCCGAGGGCTCGCGGCTGCGGCGGGTGCGGGGAGGGCTGAGCACATTCGTCAGACGGTCCCCGCTATCGGCATTCTGGGGATGCATCGCCGCAGCCATCCTCGTGATGGCTATAGCAGCGCCTGTTCTTGCGCCCTATGAGCCGTTGAAATCCGACTTCCGGGCGATGTCTAAACCGCCGAACGAACGGCACTATTTCGGCACCGACCAGATCGGCAGGGATGTCTTGAGCAGGGTCATCTACGGCAGCCGGGCCTCCTTGACGATCGCCATTGGAGCAGTGCTGTTCGGAACGACGCTCGGCGCCATGTGGGGACTGGCCAGTGGTTATTTCGGCGGACGCTTCGACATCGTCAGCCAACGCATCATCGAGTTTCTGCAATCGTTCCCGGATCTGATCCTGGCGATGGCGATTGCCATGGCGCTCGGCGCCGGTTTCGGAACCGTGATCGTCGCCATCGCGATCACCCGTATCCCGTTTGGCGGGCGGGTGATACGGGCAGTGGTGCTGTCGCTGAAGGAATTGTCTTATGTCGAGGCGGCGCGCGGCCTCGGCGCCTCACATTTGCGCATCATGTTGCGACACATTCTGCCGCAATGCGTGGCACCCTATCTGATCCTCGCCACAACCCATTTGGGAGTCGCGATCATCATCGAGGCGGCGCTCGGCTTTCTCGGGGTCGGCATTCCGCCGCCGACCCCGACCTGGGGCAATATGCTGGCGGATTCCTTGAACGCGGGCCTCGTCCCGCCATGGTGGCTGGTGCTGTTCCCGGGCCTCGCCATCACCATCACCGTACTCGCCTTCAACCTGCTCGGCGACGGCATCCGAGACATACTGGATCCACGGCTGCGCAGCGCGGTGTGATGGCGGGCGGAAGCCTTCGCCAACGAGAGAGGACCTGGAAAAAAGGTGCGCGCACACTGCTTCGTCCGACATCGTCATGGCGGGGCTTGACCCGGCCATCTCTATCGCCGTTACAGTCGCATCCCGATTGGGCTCGACGATGTTAGGTGGATGGGTTTACATCGTAGCTAACCGGCCGAATGGCACCCTTTACGTAGGCGTGACCAGCGACATCGCGCGCCGCGCATGCGAACATCGAGAAGCGGCGGTAGATGGTTTTACCCGGCGGTACCGCTTGAAGCGTCTCGTCCGGGTGGAGCGTCACGATGACATTCGGGCGGCAATCCAACGGGAGAAGAAGCGGCAATCCAACGGGAGAAGAATCTGAAGTATTGGCCCCGAGCATGGAAGCTCGATTTGATCGTCGCACAAAATCCGGACTGGAACGACCTATACGATCGACTAGCCTGAAACAGAGATGGCCGGGTCAAGCCCGGCCATGACGGGATAGTCAGGATTCGGCGGCTGCCACGAGATTCTCACTGTCCGGCAGGCTTGGCGAGTGGGAAGGCAACGCCGGAATCATGCAGGTGGCAGGCGGCCCAGTGGTCCGGCTTGACCTCGCGCAAGACCGGCGCTTCGTGCCGGCAGCGCGCCATGGCGTAGGGGCAGCGGGCGTGGAAGTGGCAGCCCGGCGGCGGGTTGATCGGGCTCGGCACATCACCCGTCAGGATCACCCGGTTGCGGCGCCGGGCGCTCGCCTTCGGGATCGGCACGGCCGACAGCAGGGCTTCGGTGTAGGGGTGGAGCGGCGCATCGAACAGGGTGGTCTTGTCTGTCATCTCGACGATACGGCCGAGATACATCACGGCGACACGGTCGCTGATGTGCTCGACGACCGCGAGATCGTGGGCAACAAACAGGTAGGACAGTTGGTATTCGTCCTGCAGATCCATCAGAAGATTGATGATCTGCGCCTGGATCGACACATCGAGGGCTGACACCGGTTCGTCGCCCACGATCAGTTCGGGGCTCAATGCGAGGGCGCGCGCAATTCCGATACGCTGGCGCTGTCCGCCGGAGAATTCGTGCGGGTAGGACCTGGTCAGCTCGGGCCGCAGCCCCACCCGCTCGAACAAGCTGTCGACGCGCTCGCGGCGCTCCTTGGGGGCAGCGACACCATGGATGACCAGGGGCTCGCCGACGATCTCGCCGGCTGTCATACGCGGATTGAGTGAGGCGTAGGGGTCTTGGTAGATCATCTGCATCTGGCGCCGGTAGGGCAGCATCCGGTCCCGGTCGAGTTCAGTGATGTCCTCGCCGCGGACCTTGATTGTCCCCGCGGTCGGCTCGAGCAGCTTTAGCAAGGTCCGGCCAACCGTCGACTTGCCGCAGCCGCTCTCGCCGACGAGCCCGAGGGTCTCGCCGCGTTCGATGTGGAAGGAGACGCCGTCGACCGCATAGACGTTACCGGAGACGCGCGAGAAAACGCCCTTATGGATCGGGAAGTGTTTCTTGAGGTTGTCGACCTCGAGGAGCGGGGTCATGCCGCACCCCCGAGCAGCTGTTCGGCATGCCAGCAGGCGACCCAGTGGCCGGGCTGGTGTTGCCGCAGTGGCGGATAGGCTTCGCGACATTGATCGCTGGCGAGGCCACAGCGCGGCGCAAAGGTGCATCCTTTTGGCAAGCGGGCGAGCGAGGGAACCATACCCCTGATCTCGTTCAATCGCGCCCGGCGAGTGTTGATGTGCGCAGCCACTTCGACATTGGGTATGGAGCCGAGCAAGCCCTTGGTATAGGGATGGCCCGGGCGCTCGAACAGATGCTGAGCGCTCGCCTCCTCCACCTTCCTCCCGGCATACATCACGACCACCCGGTCGGCATTCTCCGCGACGACGCCCATGTCGTGAGTGATCAGGATGATGGCCGTGCCGAGCGTCTCCTGCAGCTCGCGCATCAAATCGAGGATCTGCGCCTGTATCGTCACGTCGAGTGCGGTCGTAGGCTCGTCGGCAATCAACAGTTTGGGATTGCACGAGACTGCCATGGCGATCATGACACGCTGGCGCATCCCGCCAGAGAGCTGGTGCGGGTAAGCGTGGGCGCGGCGCTGCGGCTCAGGAATGTGGACGCGGCGCAGCATCTCTACCGCGCGGTCCATCGCGTCGTGCCGTGACAGCCCCTGGTGCAGTGCGATCGTCTCGCTGATCTGACGGCCCACGGTCATCAGCGGATTGAGCGACGTCATTGGCTCCTGAAAAATCATCGAAATATCGTTGCCGCGGATGCCCTCCATTTCGGTCTCGGTCAGGTCCAGCAGATTGGTTCCCTCAAACCGGACCGCGCCGCCGACGGTCCGCCCCGGCGGTTCTGCGACAAGGCGCAGAATGGACAAAGCGGTGACACTCTTTCCGCATCCGGACTCCCCGACCACGCCCAGTGTCTCGCCGCTGTGCACGGAATAGGACACCCCGTCGACCGCCTTCACCACGCCGCCGGCCGTGAAGAAATGCGTCTTCAGGTTTTCGATCGCGAGAATGGGGCGACCTGCCTGCGAACCCGGTGTCGCTAAATCCCGCGCGACCAATTGTGTTTGATTCAACAAGTGACTCCCAAGATTTTGATGTGTTACTTGGGGTCCAAGAAGCCGACCCGCCGGCCATCAGAGCACGCCGTGCTCAGTCCTGAAAAGACCCAAAAGGAGGGAGACGTCATGAGGGAGCCGCGTTTCGCACGCCCGTGGTGGACCCGCCGCGACTTTCTGAAGGGCAGTGCCGCCGCGGTGGCGGGGGCCTACGGGCTGTCCCCGGGCCTCGCTCCAGCCGAGCAGGTGCCCGATAAATTCGACGGTCTGGCGTTCAAGCTTAAGGCGCCAGAGCCCAACGTCAAATCCGGTGGCGTACTGCGCATGGGCATGCCGATGCGTGCACCGCATTTCGATATCCATCAGTCCGGCACCATCTTCACTCTTGGCGCCCAAGCGTGCATGTTCGACAATCTGATCCGGCACGATCCGCACGACGGCGCAAACACGATCATCCCGGATCTCGCGCATAGCTGGGAAATTGCCGAAGACGGCAAGACCTATACGTTTTTCCTGCGCAAGGACGTGTTGTTTCACGACGGCGCGGAGTTGACCTCGGATGACGTGAAGGCCACCTTCGATCGGATCACCAAGCCCCCGAAGGGGATCAGCATCCCGCGCAGCGTCTTGTTCAAGGCGGTCAGCGACATCGTTGCGCGCGACAAATACACGGTCGAATTCAAGTTATCGGAGCCCCGACCGATCAACTTCATGATGTCGGCGTTTGCCAGCGGCTGGAACGTGATCGTGCGCAAGAAGACCCTGGAGGACAACGACTACAATTTGCGGAAGTTGGTTACCTACCCCGGCACCGGCCCGTTTCGCAGTGTCAGGCGCGTCGAGGACGAAGTCTGGGTCATGGAGAGGAACCCGAATTACTGGAACAAGGGGCTGCCCTATCTCGACGGGATCGAGTTCTATCACGTGCTGCCGTTTTCGCCGGAATTGGGTTCGGCAATTCTCTCCGGCCGGGTCGACTATGTGCGCATCACGGACCCGGTCACGGCCCGCAAGGCGAAGTCCACGGCCGGCATGTCGATCGCCACATATTACCAGAGCGTGGAGCACGCGACCTGGGTCAACAACAGAAAAAACCGCTCGACGATCCGCGGGTGCGCCGCGCCATGCACCTGGTCCTCGACCAGCCGGTGCTGGTGGAGGTCGTCAAGGATGTCGCCCCGATGATGACCGGCGGCTTCCTCTACCCGTTCTCCGAATTTGCCACGCCCAGGGAGGAGCTCGAGAAACGGCTCGGCTATCAAGCCGATCCAGCGGCCGCGGTCAAGGAAGCCCGCGGGCTGATGACCGCGGCGGGTTATCCAAACGGCATCAATGGCTTGGATTATATGGTCCGCGATATCGCCATCTTCAAACTGTGGTCGCAAGCCATCCAGGCGATGCTGCAAGACGCGCTCAATATCCAGTGCAATCTGCGCACGGTCGTGGAATCGGTGTGGTTCGAAGACGCCGCGAGCGGGCATTTCGACCTGGCGATCGGGGCCGTCGTGGGGACCTTGGTCGATCCATCCGACTATTTCAATGCCTGGTATGGCAAAGAGGGCCCGCAGAACTACTCGTTCTGGGACAACAAAGAGTTTCAGGCCCTGTCGGCTCGGATCGACCGGGAAGTCGATCCCGCCAAGCGCTTGGCATTGATTCGGCAGGCCGAAGCCATCCTGGAACAGGACCCGCCGCTACTGCCGATCGCCTGGGAGAAGATCAACGATATCTGGTACAATTACGTCAAGGGCCACAACCCGTCCGCTTATTTCGGCATCTTCGACGTGGTGCGTTTTGATACAGTCTGGCTCGACAAGGCCTGACCGGGGCCGATTCATCCGTTGAGGGAGAGAAGACAGCATGACTGACCCGCGTTTTGGACCTGCGTGGTGGACGCGTCGCGGTTTTTTGAAAGGCAGCGCTGCCGCCGTCGCGGGTGCCTATGGCCTGTCCCCTGGCTTTGCTGTGGCCGCGTCGGTGCCCGATAAATTCGATGGCTCGGCGTTCAAGCTGGCGGCTCCCGAGCCCAATCCCAAATCGGGCGGCGTGCTGCGCGTGGGCATGCCGAACCGCGCGCCGCATTTCGACCTGCATCAGTCCGGCACCATCTTCAATCTCGGCACCATGGCGTGCATGTTCGACAATTTGATCCGGCACGATCCCCGCGACGGCGGCAAGACGATCATCCCGGACCTCGCGCATAGCTGGGAGATCGCCAAGGACAGCAAGACCTACACCTTCTTCCTGCGCAAGGATGTGCAATTCCACGACGGCGCAGAGCTGACGGCGGAGGATGTCAAAGCCACATTTGATCGTATCGCCAAGCCCCCTTGGGGCATCAGCATTCCCCGCAGCATCCTGTTCAAGGCGGTCAGCGAGATCAACGCGCGCGACAAATACACGGTCGAATTCAAGCTATCAGAGCCCCGCCCGACAAGCTTCATCATGTCGGCGATCGCCAGCGGCTGGAACGTGATCGTGCGCAAGAAGACCCTCGAGGACAACAACTACAATTTGCGCAAGGTCGAAATTTATCCCGGCACCGGCCCCTTCCGCAGCATCAGGCGAGTCGAGAACGAAATCTGGGTGATGGAGAAAAACCCGAACTATTGGAACAAGGGGCTGCCCTATCTCGACGGCATCGAGTTCTACCACGTCCTGCCATTTTCCCCCGAAATGGCGTCGGCAATATTATCCGGCCGCGTCGACTATGTCCGCATCACGGATCCGGTCACGGCCCGGAAGGCCAAGGCAACTCCCGGGATGACAGCGACGGATTACTACCAGAGCGTGATCCAGGCCACTTGGGTCAACAACAAGAAAAAGCCGCTCGACGATCCGCGGGTGCGCCGCGCTATGCATCTGGTGCTGGACAAGCCGGTGCTGGTGGATGTCGTCAAGGATGTAGCACCGATGATGGTCGGCGGCTTCATCTATCCGTTCTCGGAGTTCGCCACGCCCAAGGAGGAGCTCGCCAAACGGCTCGGCTACCAAGCCGATCCCACTGCCGCGGTCAAGGAGGCGCGCGCGCTGATGGCTGCAGCTGGCTACGCCAAGGGCATCAAGGGGCTGGACTACATGGTCCGGGAGATCGCCAGCTTCAAGCTGTGGTCGCAAGCCGTTCAAGCCATGCTGCAAGAGTCGCTCAATATCGAGTGCAATTTGCGCACGGTCGTCGACTCGGTGTGGTTCGACGATGCCAAGAACGGCCATTTCGATCTGGCCATTGGGGCGATCGTGTCGACCCTGCTCGATCCTTCAGATTACTTCAATGCCTGGTACGGCAAGGACGGCCCACAGAACTACTCGTTCTGGGACAACAAGGAGTTCCAGGCCTTGACGCCGCAGATCGACCGGGAAGTCGACGCCGAGAAGCGTCAGGATCTGATCCGCCAGGCCGAAGCCATCATGGAACAGGATCCGCCGCTGCTGCCGATCTCCTGGGAGAAGATCAACGACATCTGGTACAGCTACGTCAAGGGCCACGACCCACGCGATTATTTCGGCGTTTACGACGTCGTCAGGCTGGATACGGTGTGGCTGGACAAGTCGTAAGCAGGGGGGAGGCGATGGCTGCGTCACGCTCCCGGTGGTCTCGCCGGGCTGCGAGCGAAACTGCGGGGTGGAGCCGGTTCGGCCGTCGGCGTGCAACTCCTCCGTGGCCCGCCGTAGCAGGTGGGTGACCATGTGTCGAAGCCACGACTCCGACAGGGACAGCCCCCAAGAGGTAGGAATCGGCCCCGGGGTATCATGCGGCCTAACGCGCCGCCCAGCCCCACCCCGCATCGGTAAAGCTAGGGTGTCTCCAGCCGCGCCGCAATAGCCTCGACCCGTTTCGCCATCCCTTCGATGCCATCCGCCGTGGCATCGGCGGCCCGGTTGTGCTCCTGCTGAGACACATCCCTCGCGTCCGACAACTCGTCGGCAATGACGAGGGCGGCAAGCAGGAGCAGCCGGGCTTCACCGACCTGACCGATGCTGGACACGAACTCGGCGACCTTTGCGTCGACATATTGGGCGAGACGGCGGATGCGCGGCTCCTGCCCATCATCGCAGGTGATCGCAAACGAGCGGCCGTTGACGGGCACGGTGACCTCGCCCATCAGACCGCTCCTCGCAAGGCGAGATCGATCCTGGCGAGTGCGTTGTCGACGCGCGCGGCGATTTGGCCAGCGATGTCTCGCAGCCGCCGATGCTCCGCCTCGCGCGCGGCGCGTCCACCGTCGGCAGCCTCGAGCCGTGCCACGGCGCGATCGAGCTGTGTCACAGCCTCTTCGAGCCGGCTCATCCCGTGAACCGAGGTGGTGGCCGGAGGATCAATGGATTTTTTCGAACTTCCTGAAGCAGCGCAGATTCTCCGGTCTGGGCTCGTTCGGGAAGGCCCCGGGCCACAATGTCCAGGAGACCTCGCCCACATAGATATCGCCTCGCGAGTCGGCACACATGCCGTGCGGGCCGATGAACGCCGTCGGCCCGAGGCCGGCATGGGCGTCGGCGAACCGCGCCAGGAGCTTGCCCTGGTGGTCGACGATGCTGACCCGCGGTCCCAAATTCGGGCTCTTGAGGTTGACCCCCATGGACGGCCCGAGCTCGCCGATATAGCAGACCGGGTGACGGGTATAGTCCATGTAGAGGCCGCAAGGTCGGTGCAAATTGTTCCACTGGGCCTCATACTTGCCGTTGCCGTCGAACACCTGGACCCGGTGGTTCTCGCGGTCGGCGACATAGACCCAGCCATCGGCATCCGTGCAGATATTGTGCACGATGTTGAATTCTCCCGGGTCGGTGCCGGGTCCGCCCCAGGACATCAGCAATTTGCCGTCGGGCGAATATTTGTGCACCTTGGCGTTGCCGTAACCGTCGGAGACGTAGATCTCTCCCTTTGGGGACAGTGCGGTGTGGGTGCAGCGATGGAACGGCTCGCCGCTCATGTAAGGCGCCGGCTTTCCGGGGATGCCGATCTCGAGCAGGATCTTGCCATCGAGGGAGCATTTGCGGACGCAGTGCGCGCCGTCATCGGTCAGGTAGATGCTGTCGTCCGGCCCCATGTGGATGCCATGGGCGCGCGGCCATAGTCCCTCGCCCCAGGAGCGCAGGAAATTGCCGTCGCGGTCGAACACCATGATCGGGTGCTCGCCGCGGTTGAAGGCGTAAACATGGTCCTTGCTGTCGACCCCGACCGCGGCGACCTCCTTGAACGACCAGCCGTCCGGGAGTTTCGCCCAGTTCTCGATGATGCGGTATTTGAAGTCACCCGTACCTACGATCTCTGCCATTGGGTCCTCCCTCAGTGCACCCGCTCGTATTTCTGCAATGAGCGGATGTAAGCCGGCCGCGGCGTGTCCGGGTAGAATTGCGGCCACTGGGTCCACGAGACCTCGCCGACATAAAGATCGCCGCGCGAGTCGACGCTGAGCCCATGCGGACCGAGAAACGCGGTCGGGGCCGTGCCGGCGTGCAAGTCGCCAAAGCGCGACAACAGCTTGCCCTGGTTGTCGACGATGCTGACCCGGGGGCCGAGGTTCGGGCTGTTGCGGTTGACCGGCTGCACCGGCCCGAGCTCGCCGATATAGCAGACCGGGTGGCGGGTATAGTCCATGTAGAGCCCGCACGGGCGGTGCAGATTGTTCCACTGGGTCTCGTACTTGCCGTTGCCATCGAATACCTGGATGCGGTGGTTCTCGCGATCGGCGACATAGACCCAGCCATCGGCGTCGGTGCAGATGTTGTGCACGATGTTGAACTCGCCGGGGTTGGTGCCCGGGCCTCCCCACGACATCAGCAATTTGCCGTCGGGCGAGTATTTGTGCACCCGGGCGTTGCCATAGCCGTCGGAAACGTAGATCTCGCCCTTCGGCGACAATGCGGTGTGGGTACAGCGGTGGAAAGGCTCGCCGCTCATATAGGGCGTCGGCTTGCCGGGAATCCCGAGCTCCAGCAATACCTTGCCGTCGAGCGAGCACTTCCGCATGAAATGGCCGCCATCGTCGGTCAGATAGATCGAATCGTCCGGCCCCATATGGACGCCGTGCGCCCGCGGATACTGGCCCTCGCCCCAGGAGCGCAGAAACTTCCCCTCGCGGTCGAACACCATGACCGGGTGCTCGCCGCGATTGAAGACATAGACGTTATCCTTGGCGTCGACCCCAACCGCCCCGACCTCCTTGAAGGACCAGCCGTCGGGCAGCTCCGCCCAATCCTCGATGATGCGGTATTTGAAATCGCCAGTGCCAACGATGATCGCCATCCCGGACTCTCCCTGATGCGCTAAACCACAAATTATCGAACCGATCAGCGCGAAACAATCCTCCTCCGCTCTCGATCTCGTTGAGCTGCTGCTCAAATCGCGGCCGCAGTATCGTGCCGGCGCGGTCGGACTGGCCAGACGTGGCGCGTCGTGGCAACCTCTAGACCTCCTCAAACCGTCGAGGTCGGCCATGAAGATCGAGCGCATAGACCATCTGAACCTGACCGTCGCCGAGATCGACCGCAGCGTGGAGTTCTACCAACGCGTGCTCGGCATGAAGACCGAGAGCATGGGCGAAGGCCGCGCCGCGCTCTATTTCGGCCAACAGAAGATCCATCCGGATGCCGCTCGGGGCCTCGATGTCACTGGGGGCGCGATGGCGATGAGCGGCGAAAAACGCATGCCGGCGCATATCTGCTTTATCACCGAGGCGCTGATCGGCGAGGTCACGGCCCATCTCGAAGGCTGCGGCGTGCCGGTCCGTATGCAGGGACCGCGGGCCGGGGCGATCGGCACGATCCAGTCGGTCTATATCGACGACCCCCGGACCAGAACTCGATCGAAATTTCGAGCTATTGAGCCCGGCCATCCGACTCACCAATCGCAACGATTAAACGGAACGCTAACAAGCGTGCTCCGGGCGGCGCCGCCCTTGGCGCCAGTGGGGGTCATCGAGGCTCCCCGGGTGCAACTCGCAACCGGGCCCCTGCGCACCAGACAGAAGGCGACCTCGTGGCCGACGGCGTAGAAAAACCGCCAGGTACTCCCCGCCATTTCACCAAGGGCGGGTCGGCCGCCCGGCCGGTGATAAACTCGCAATGACAATGCGAGGGTGGCGGTTCGATCGTTACCGCGGCGACACGACGAGTTTGCCGATGGCGGTGCGGCCGGTGGTTTCGGGGTCGTACATGTCCTCCGCGACGAGGGCGGGGTATTTGAATTCGCCGGCGGTGACGGCGCGCACGAGATAGGCGAGGGTGAAATCCCTGGTGCCGTTCTTCAGGTCGAGGGCGGCGATAAAGCGGTCGTCGCGCTGCTCGGTGTAGGTCGCGTCGGTCAGCGCGGGCAGCCAAGAATAGTCCGTCGTCGAGCGGCCTTTCGATACCGTTGCGGTCTCGATCTCGAAGCCGGCGGGCAGGAGATCGACGACAAGGGCCTGCGCCGGTTGCGACGCGTCGGTTCGCGTCCCCCTGATCACGACGACAAAGAGATCGGTCTGCCGCACCTTGCTCAGATCGGCGTCATTGCCGTCGGGGCGATAGACATTGCGGGTCACCGCGTAGCCCCTGTTCTCGGCAGGCAGATCAGCCCTCGGCACCCCGGTGATCGACACCGCGCGCCAAGCCGGTGTGTTGCCTTGGTTGGATATGGTCATGGGCGGGCCGCCGGAGCCGAGAGGCCGGCGCAGGTAGAGCGGCGCGCTCCGGGTCTGCGGTGCGTCGCTGCCGGTTGCCACGGTCATACTGCCGCCACCGACCTTGACCGCCGCCTCGGCTGCCATCAGAAGCCAGGCCTGCTCCTGCGTGCTCGTCCGGGCGGCCCGGGTAAAGCGCTCGGCGATGCGGTCGATGACGGCGGTCAGGCGCGTCTGATTGCCGGGATTGGCGGCGGCAAACGCGAGCACGGCGGCGCTGTCGCGCAATTCGGTGCCGTAATCGACATAGCGGATCGCGGCAGGGCGAGGTGGCCCGGGCACGAGCGCCGCGTCATAGGCGGCAGCGGCGCGCGTGGCATCGCCATATTGCGCCAGCGCGGCGGCGATCTGCGCCTTGGCGAGCTGCGTCGGTAGCCGCGCCATCTGCGTATCGTTGAAATAACGCAGCCCGTCGAGATCGTCGGATTTCGCTCGCGCCAGCACATAATGCGCATAGGCCAGCGCCGGCAAGTCGGTGGCATAGGCGTCGAGCCACGGCACGGTGTCGCCGGTATCGCTCCACACCCCGAAGCTGCCGTCGGAACGCTGCAATTCGACGATATGGCCGATCGCCCGGTCGAGCGTCTCCGCTGTCGCTGCGCCGGGATCGGTGCGCCACAACCGCGCGACCTCCTCGACATAGAGCAGCGGCAACGCCCGGCTCGTGGTCTGTTCGAGACAGCCATAGGCATAGCGCTCGAGTGTCCGCAGCAGACCCGGAACGTCCCAATCGGGCCGCGGACTGACGCTCAGCAAGGTCTCCGCCGTGCCGGGCAGGAACTCGTCTGCCGCGCCGTCGTCGAGGGTGACGCTTTCACCCGGCTGCAGCCGACCGACAAACCGGCGCAGCTGGTAGGCTTGCGCCGGCCGCACGCCGATCGTGAAATCGCGCGCGATCTTCAGATCGCCGGGTCCTGAAAGCTCCAGCTTGAGCGCCGCATTGCCCGGCGTCGTCGCCGACAGGACAAAGCCGTCGGCGAAATTGCCGCCGGGGGCGAGGCGCACGGTACGGTTGACGGCGGCCGCAAACCGGGCAACCTCGCTCGCCGACAGCGCCAAACGATAATCTCCCGTCGCGCCGTCCAGGTTGTTGATCGTGACCCCGATACGGGCCGCGTCGCCCGGAGCGAGAAAGCGCGGCAACGACACGGTCGTCACCACCGGATCGCGGACGATCATCGAAGCGACCCCCGAGCCGACCTTGTGGGCCGAAAAGGCGACGGCCATCAGCCGCAACTGGCCCTGAAAATCGGGGATCTCGAAGGGGACCCGCGCCGCTCCGTCGCCGTCGAGTCGGACGATGCCGGAGAACAGCGCGACAACCTTGCTGCTCTTGTCCGGCAGCCCGGCGATCGAGCGTTTGGCGAAGCTGTCGCCGCCGCTGCGCAATGCGCCGACTGCGTTCGCCCGCGCGTCGATCAGGCGGCCGTAGAGGTCGCGCAATTCGACCCCGAGCTGGCGTTTGCCGAAATAGTATTTCTCGGGTGCCGGGCTGTCGAACTCCGTCAACCTCAGCACGGCCTCGTCGACCGCCGCGAGGGTTACATACGCCTCCTCGCCAGCGGCGAGCCCCGCCACCCTGATAGGGATTTCGACCGTGTGGCGCGGCCGTGCGACATCGGGTGGCGTCAGTGCCGTGGCGAGAGTGCGGCCGCTGCTGTCGATACCCAGCCAGGCGACCCCGACGGCCCGCCCCGGCCCGTGTTGCTGCGGTCCGGGAGCGTCCGAGGGCCGGTAGGCGCTGACCAGCGCGTAAACGCCGCTGCCCCAGGTCGCGTCGACCGGAATGTCGAGGGTGGCGCCTCCGGTCGGCAGGCTCGATGCGCGCAACGACAGGACGCGGTCCGAGGCGATCGCCAACTCGGCCTCGCCGGCAAACGGCGCCTTGATAAACAGCCTGGCGGTTTCCCCCGGCTGATAGCTCGGCTTGTCGAGCGCCGCTTCGAGCTTGTCCGGAACGTCCGGCAGCTCGGCCTCGACCCACCAGCCGACGTGAAAGCGAAGGCTCGATTGCGCACCGGTCGCGGGGTCGGTCACCT
>WNFR01003798.1_pt1 | contig 15592 bp, 10 predicted proteins | sample 5400221 | NCBI WGS metagenome assembly WNFR01 (sample SAMN13153357, study PRJNA577476) | soil metagenome | isolation source: 40 cm soil under Madrone tree | place: USA:California | collected 2016-06-14 | reverse complement strand
AAGGTGGACCCTGTCCCCGCCTCAACGTAGCCGTGTACACGCCATACAATACTAGCCTGTGCGTCTTCTGGAATCGATTGCCAGAATGCTTGAAAGTCATGGCTCGACTTCGTTTCACTCCGGTAGATCGCGGTAGGACTGCCAGTTACCCGACAGCCCCCGCACAGATCCCGGCGTGCGGTTTTCCCGCACCGGGCTCTTCGTGAATACTCGCTTCCGCAGCAAGACTCAGCGGCGGACGGCAATCAAACAGGATTTGGGTCGGCCCACAATGCGCGGTCGTACCAGTGCGAAGTGGTCCCTTAAGGCGTAGTAGCCTTCCCATGTGTAACTCGGGCGCTGACTACGTCGATTCAGCCACTTCAGATGTAGCCCTTGCACCAGATGAAAGAACTCTTTCAAGCTGTCGTAGTTGCCGTTCACTCCGTAGTAGTTGTAATAGCCACGAAGCTTGGCGTTCAATCGCTTGAACTGTTCTCCCATCCGACGATGGCGATTCTTCTTACACCATTCGGCTACGCGTTTGATTGAGCTACGGAACTTCTTCCGTGAGGTGTGCCGCTGCAGCCGTGCTCGGCCTTTGCGGTCAGTGCCCCACCGAAATTCGAAGCCCAGAAAGTCAAAACTGGTCTCTCCCCGGCGGTAGCGACTAAACGGTATTACCCGCGTCTTCTCCGCCGCTAGTTCCAGTCCGAACTTCCGCAAACGCTCTTCCAACTCCCTGTAGAAGCGTTGCGCATCTTCTTCCCGCCCGAAGCCGCACACAAAGTCGTCTGCGTAACGATGCAGGAACGCCTCGCCTTTACAACTGCGCTGGAACACTTTCTCAAACCACAAATCAAGGGCGTAGTGCAGGTACACATTAGCCAGTAACGGAGAGATGATGCCGCCCTGCGGCGTGCCCCCCTCCGGTCTTAGCACTTTACCGTCTGTGTCCAGCACTCCGGCTTTCAACCATTTCTTTATCAAGCGTAGTATCGCCTCGTCATCAATCCGCTCCGCCAACATCCGCATTAACCAGTCATGCGAGAGGTTGTCGAAGAAGCCTTTGATGTCCGCTTCCACCACCTGGTGATAGCTCCCGAATTGCAGTTTCACTGTTAATTGGTCCACTGCTTCCAAGGCTCCCACTCGTGGTCGATACCCATAACTGCACGACAGAAAGTCCTGCTCGTAGATTGCTTCCAGCAGTCGTTTTACTGCCAACTGCAGCAGCTTGTCTTCAATGGCTGGTATTCCCAAGGGCCGCAGCTTGCCCTCGCCCTTCGGAATGTAGTGCCGCCGCACCAGTTTGGCCCGGTAACTCTTCCGCTTCAGTCGCTCCACCAATTGCTGGATGTTCTCGTCGAGGTTTGCTTCGTACTCAGCCGCACTTATCTGGTCAACGCCTAAAGCCGCGTCTTTCCGCAGCAGCCGCCAACTGTCACGCAGCATTTCCTCGTTGAGTTCTCTGTAGAGGTTGCGAAACCGGTATTGCCTGTCTGTCCTGGCCTTCTTTGCTATTCCCAACAGGGAGGTTTGCACTGTGGCCCGTTCCTTCATGCTCGGTCAGTGTTTCCTTTGCTGGCTACGTATCCACGTCAGCCCCTTTCCCCTGTAAACGGCTCTCCCGTTCCCTGAGTACTATGAGCTGATCTGACTCCCAAATGTCCCTCGGCTCACCTTCTTTTGGTCGGCTTCACCTACCTGCCCGCGCAGGATACATTTGGGCCTCCCAAGTTCTTTGGTGTCTCTCTTCACACATGCCACGCTCTTATCCGACCCCGGTAGACCCTCAGCAACCTCACCACTAACGGTTGCTTTGTATTGGCTTCTGAGTCACCCAGACCATGGCCATCTACTTCTTTAACAATGACGGGGCTGTATCAAGCTTCAGGAATTGCGGTCTCCCTTACGGCCTGCATGATTCCCTGTGTACGCCTCAACCGTTACGTTCGACGTTGACTCCGCCTCCTCACGGCTGCAACACTCGGTACGAGTGGTTGGTTAGACCTTCTCGACTGGGACTTTCACCCAGCCAGAAACACCCAGCTTCTCTTGGCGCTCGGGTGCCATGTTTATAGATCTAAGGAGCAAAACCCCTCCGGCTCCGTTCGAAGGAGCGGAACGTTTCGGGAGTGGTTAAACTCTACTTGAATTCCGCTCCTTCGAACGGAGCTGTACCGGGTCTGACGTTGCGGCCTATAAACATCTCACCCCTAACGGAGTGAAAGCCGCAGTCGAACTACGAACATTCATGGCCTCTGAACCTGTAACTTCAAACTTGCCGCTTGTATTCCCTCGCGTATTCCGGAGCCTCGATTCCTTCCGGCAGACGAGGATCGTTGACGGGTGCATCTGCAACAAGTCGTACAGGGATTACACCAGCCCAAACTGGCAGTGAGTAGTCGTCTTCATCGTCAAGCGGTGGCCCTGTACGGACTTTGGCCGAGGCCTCCACTAATGGCAGAGAAAGTACGGTTGTTGCCTTTAACTCCTGCTCAGTCGGCTCGCGTACGTCGTCCCACCTGCCTCGAACGACGTGTTCGGAAAATGAGAACAACGCCGTGAGTTTCTCGTCTTTGTCTTCAACTACAGTGGCCCTGCCAAAAACAACTACCGAACGATAATTCATCGAGTGATGAAAAGCTGAACGCGCCAGGACAAGTCCGTCTACGAGAGTTACGGTCACGCATACATCAACTCCCTCGGCGAGGGTCCGCAACATCCGGCTGGCTTGAGAGCCGTGGATGTAAAGCTTGTCGCCAACACGTGCATAGCCGGTGGGGATCACGACCGGTCGGCCTTCGACAGCAAAGCCGACGTGGCAAATGAATCCCTCGTCAAGGATTCCATAAACAGTCTCACGTTCGTAATGGCCGCGCTTTGGCAGGCGCTTAAGTGTGGTGCGATCGGTTTGGGGAAAAGTCATGATTGGGAAATAGTAAATTAAAGCGTCGTCAGTTGTCGTTGTGAATCTCTGTTGTGTTGCTCTCTTAGGTAGAGACTGAACCCCACGCGACTAAAAGTCGGTGGTATCAAAGATTTCTGTTGTTTTGCGCTTTAGGTTAAAGCCGAAATACCAGGCGGCTGAAGCTGGTGGTATATGCGTTTTCATACAGTCTCTACCGCGGGCGATACTGAATCAAGCGCCATGTTAGACTGTGCTGCTCTGTGGCAAGATTCTCGGCGATAAAGCACCCGTGAACGATGAACAAACCTTCCGGCTACGATTACTAATTGCTGTGCGCTGATTGATCTTTGCTGTTTGCGGCCTCGGCAGTGTCCGGCGAGGTCGCACCCGCGCGAGTCAATCTAATATTCCCATTAATTCCATGTGCGCTAATAGCACTCCCACCGCTGCCAATACGTGCCGTGTAGTTGCCATGTCTGCTCTTATCAATTGCCACTTCCGGCAGGTCAGACGTGAGGCGACCATTCATTCCGTGCGCATCCAAGTCTGCATTTAGGCCTTCGCTCAACTGCAGCTCAATATTTCCGTTAACGCCGTGGATGCTGACACCGTCACCGGTAAGTCGCTTGAGGCCGACTAAGATGTTTCCATTTATTCCTTTGAAGTCGACAGTCCCTGCGGCTCCGGCAATCTGCACCGGACCGTCTACGCCGTGCACTTCAACAGAACCTTCCACTTCGCCTGACGTTAAGGAACCGTTCACGCCTTTAGCCAGCAGAGAAATCTGACGCGGAAGTCTAAGAGTGACTCGCTCCGTGGGATTGGATCCAAAGAGCCTGGCAAAGAATCCGACGTCACCTTTTTCACCGTGAATCCTCAAACTATTAGAATTGGCCTCAATACTGATCTCGCGCCGACTGAGGGCTTCCGGGCTCGCCGCGGTACGCTCAATGTAAACATCAGCGGTGCCCGTGTCAGACGTTTCAATCTTGATCGCGCCGTTGATGTCCGTCAGTTCAACACGAGCTCCGGCTGCCAGTTCGTAGCTCTTTCGTATTTCGTCGCGAGCTTGACCCGAATTGTCGGAGAAAACTCCAGGCAGATCTGTAATACACGCATGTACCCCTGAATGCGAGCGGACAATGCCCGCAAGGCCAGCAATAACGACCAAAACAATCACTAGAGCCACGCGTTTCATGTTTTTTTACCTCTAAAGGAGTTATGAAATCGAGATTCCTGAGCCTTTAACGACAGGAGCACGGGATTTGTTTCGCTTCACTGAAAGGTCCCTAAAAGATCGGGAGTGGCCTAATTCTGTAGCAGTACCTTCAAACCTCACCATTGCCTGAGGTCGTTAGTCTTGATATAAACTTAGTCTCAACTTTCAGCATTCTTGACCGCGCGCCACAGCTTCTCGATCCGGCCCAAACGGGTGCGCATGAGTTTTGGTGTCCGATATGCTTTAGCTTGTCGCTTACTCGCGCAAGAAGACTCCGCCGAACCACACGACAAGCTAAAGCATATCGGACATCGGCAAACTATGGGTGAAAGAGATTCAAAGGACCTGACCGTCCTGGTTGTCGAAGATGTCGAGGATGTCCGCCTTTTTATGCGTCTCGAGCTGGAGGGCTTTGGCTTCATCGTGCTTGAAGCCGCAGACGGTCGAAGCGCAGTTGACGTCGCCCTGCAACAACATCCTGACGTAATACTGATGGACCTCACTCTTCCTGTGATGGACGGATTTGAAGCAGCGAAACTAATAAGGAAAAACCAGGAACTGAAAGACGTTCCGATCATCGCAGTCACTGCGCACCAGGGGACAGACTTTCGCTCAGGCGCCAAGGATTCCGGTTTTGATGCTTATGTCACTAAGCCAATCGATATGGCCTGGCTCAAAGAGCTTATCGATGGTCTCCTAATCTGAGAGACGCTCCCTCCCCACTTCCAATGGAACCAGCAACGATAGTCATTCGCGACATCGACGGGATTTCGGAGATGCGGGCAGTCGAAGATCTGCAGAAGGAAATCTGGGGAGTTGAAGACCGTGAGATATTCCCGGCGCTGGCCCTGCTTCCCATGAAAGAAGTAGGCGCAGTATTGATCGGTGCGTTTGACCAAGACCAGATGGTTGGTTTTGTGTTTGGTTTTCCGGGTCTGGAAAAGGACCGGCTTATTTTGCATTCAGACATGCTTGCGGTGAAAGTCGCCTACCGCTCTTCCGGTTTAGGCTACCGGCTCAAGCTGGCCCAGCGTGAACGGGCTCTGGCAAAAAGTATCGACACAATCACCTGGACTTTCGATCCTTTGCAAGCGGTGAATGCGCATTTCAATTTTGAGAAGCTTGGAGTGATCGCGGATCGCTACATGATCAATTTCTACGGTGAGACCTCCAGTTTCCTGCACAGGGCGGGCACCGATCGGCTTTGGGTCACTTGGCTCCTGAACAGCGAAAGAGTTAACAAACGGCTCAAGTGCAATTCGGCCAATGATTCTGCCTGGATTGATCGCAATACCGCTCTGGTTCGGGTGGGTGAAAATCTTGAGCCAGTCATCAGTGTTAACCGAACTCTTGAGCCGCGAGTTATCGTCGAGATCCCAGGAGATCTCAACCGCATCGTAGAGCAAACGGTTCCGCTTGCCACACTCTGGCGCGAAACAACCCGTGGCGCTTTCACAGAGGCAATGCGTGCAGGATACGTAGTCGAGGATTTTTGTTTCGCGGAAAGGAGCGGACGGAAGATAGGCGTTTATCTGCTGGAACTTTCAGACAGGGTAACGCGCCAGACGTCTTGAGGGGTCTCCCTTTTGGCGCTCGTGCTTATGGCTTCTTATTCGCGGTTATGTAAGCCTGGAGTTGCTGCTTTTCGGGATCGTCTGGGCGCTTTTTCAGGAACTCTTCATACTCAGCGGCCGCTTTGTCCTTCATTCCTACAGCGTTATAAAGAACGGCCAGACGCAGATGCGCGTCGGCCATACCCATAGGATCAAGCTTGATTGCCTCATTCAAATAACCAACCGCGAGAGAGCCTTTCTTGATCTGAAGATAAGCCTCGCCCAGAAAGTAATTAGCCTGGGGAGAAGTTGGTTGAGCCTTGACCGCCTGGGTCAGAACTTCAATCGCGCCGTCAAAGTTTTTCTGTGCGATCCTTAGCCGGCCAAGACTGATCAACGCCGATGCGTAATTTGGGTGTTTTGAAATAGCCTGCAGGTACGCCTTTTCTGCCTCCGCGTAGTTCTTCTGAATGAAGTAGACAGTCCCTAACTCTTTCCAGGCCGGAAAGTCTGCCGCGTCAGAGTCAACGATCTGACGTAACGAAGAGATTGCCTCGTCATAGTTTTTGTTCTTGACGGCCTCGGTTGCCTTGTTGAACATCTTCGCGGTTTTGGCCGGTCGCTCGTAGTTATCCGCAGCCGAAACAACACCAGCCTTGGCAGCTCCTGACAAGTCTCGCCACTGGAGCTCGATGTCCTGCTCCAGGTCAGTCTTTACTGGAGACGAGAAATCAACACTAACACGGGTGAGTTCGCTGTTCTCATACTCAACAACGACGTAGTATCTACCGTCTGCCAAATCGATAAACCGGTATCGTCCATTGCTCGAAACTCTTTGACGAGAGAGAGTATTCCCATATTCATTAAGGAGGATTACATCCAGAGAGATTGGCTTCCCACCATTGGCCTGCCTTTCGTCAACCTTGATATTTCCGTAGACGACATGATGACCCGCAGGTGCGCCTCTGCCACCCGGGCCGCTTTGGGCTGCAACGGAGGCCGCAAAGAGAAGGATGAGTACAACCGAAAGTGTGATCCGTTTCATTCGTTTATTTTCTTGGACATGGGAAGTACGAGAGACTGATGTTAGATCCGTTGTCCCAATGAGGCAAGAACTTAGACCAACACCCGGTGTCTTAATTTGAAAAACTATTTCCTCCCGGTCCTGTCTATCGGGCTACCACGCGTCTGGTGAATGCCGCTCAACCGCAGAACAGGAAGTGGTAGCGACCTGGCCGTTTCGCAACACACAACCTTTAGTCGAGTGGCACCGCAACGGCCAGGTCGCTTCCTGTTCTGCGGTTGAGCATTCGGAGTACCGCTAGACCGGCACTAGCCAGCGAATCAAAGCAGCGGTTCGCCTTGTTCGTAAAGCACATACACAACTGCGGCCGAGACAGCTTCTTCGTCCCAAAGATATTTCTTGCTGCCGCGAGGAATCCAAGGTGATCTCTCGCTATGCCAACAGCCCGCTTCCCGCATCTCTCTTGTTGCATTTGCCTTGAAGGCATTCAGAACTGGTTCTGGTTTGCTGTTAGCCGAAACCACAGTGTGAATGTGATTGGTCCTGGCATTTAATGCGAGCAGTACCCAGCCTCGGATCTTACAAGTCTCCTTGATCGCGTTTTCGATAGCCGCTCTTCGGCGCGAGCTAAGCTTCACAGGAGGTTGCTTGAGGGAAGCCAGATTATATTTTCTCCATTGCTCGTTGGGCGGAATGCGTGGAGTCCCATAACGATTGTGAAAACGGTCTACCGAGCCTCGTTTATCGCCATGAAGCCAAGTGCCGTAAGCTCGAAAGGAGATGAGGTAAGCAAGCGGGATATCTTCTGTTCTAAACTCACGGTGAGTGTGAGCCATGATTTGTGTCCTTTCTCAGTGAGGAGTTGGACAATTCTAGCATTGGAGCACAACTACAGAACAGGAAGCGGTAGCGACCTGGCCGTTTCGGTGCACTCAACTAAAGCTTGTGTGTTGCGAAACGGCCAGGTCGCTACCGCTTCCTGTTCTGTAGTTGAGCGTAGAATTCGGAATTGAGTGACGACCTGGCCGATGTGGAGACTAAACTTTATTCTAGCTCAAATTGATCTTGCGTTCTGCTAATAACACAACTGCTCTTTGGTTGTGTACTCCGAAACGGCCAGGACGCTACCGCTTACTGTTCTGCGATTGAGTGTCATCATTCTCAGTCTCGGCAAATTAAGACATGACTAACCAGGGAATGGACCAGAAGCCGCACGCTTGGCGGCTATGGCTTCTTGTTAGCTGTTATATATGCCTCTAGCTTCTTCTTCTCCGGGTAGTCAGGACGCTGCTTTAAGAATTCCACGTACTCGCCGGCGGCTTTGTCTTTCAAATCCCTGGCATTGTACAGCGCCGCCAATCGCAGATGCGCATCAGCCATGCCCATTGGATCAAGCCTAATCGCTTCATTCAGGTAAGGGACGGCCCTGGAGCCCAACTTAACCTGAAGATAAGCCTCGCCAAGAAAATAGTTTGCCTGAGGAGATGTGGGTTCCACATTAACCGCCTGGCTGAGAACTTCAATGGCACCCTGGAAATTCTTTCGGGCGATCTTCAAACGTCCGAGACTGATTAGAGCAAGCGCGTAATTGGCATGCTTTTTTAAGGCTTCAGTAAATGACTCTTCGGCTTCTGCAAAGTTCTTCTGTATGAAATACATAGTGCCTAACTCTTGCCAGGCTTGAAAGTCTGCTGAGTCGATCACAACAATTTCGCGTAAGATTAGGGTCGCCTCGTCGTAACGTTTCTTTGCGCTGGCCTTATTCGCTTTTCTAAAGAGCGTCGCGTTTGCAGCTGAGCGAGTGTAATTGTCCGCAACCGAGATTACACCGGCCCTGCTGGTGAATCCCTCTCGCCATTGGAACTCAATGTCTTGACGAAAATCGGTTTTAAAGGGAGAGTTAACCGACACAAGAACCCTCGCCATCTCAGAATTCTCAACCTCCACAACGACTTCATATCTTCCGTTACGAAGATCAAGAAAACGATACCTGCCATTGCTGTGAACAGTCTGACGCATGAGTAGACTGCCGCTCTCCGAATAGAGGAGCACCTGAAACGTCGCCACCTTCGAACCGTTCGTCTCACTCTCGTCAACTTTAATGTCCCCAAAAAGAGTATGACCGCCGGTTTGGGCAGCGACCGTTCTGGCAAGAAGAAGTATGAGGACTATGGACAGAGCTTTTGATCTCATGACCACTGATGCAAGAAGCGGGCTGAAGCCTCAAGACTCCAGCCCGCAAAAGATGCTCAGGTAAAAATCTGCTTGAGCGATTTAGAATTCGTACCTGAAGCCAAACTGAAGAACACGAGGCGTTCCCTGGATCTGTGTAAAGTTGGACCAGTTGGTTGGAGGGGTGGCCGATTGGGGATCGAGCACCACACCAAAGCCCGTGCGACTGGTATCGTACTGGCCCAGCCTTTGAGTATTGCTAATATTGAACGCTTCAACGCGAATCTGCAGTTTCTGTTTTTCACTCCATGGCATGCTGAAGCTCTTGCCTAAGCCTATGTCGAGATCAACGTAACCAGGAGCTCGGAAGACATTTCGATCACCAGTCTCTCCCGGTTTGGCGTTCCTGAAGCTCCGATAAGCGGCGGTGGTATTGCAGCCAAACAGCTTCGCTGGGGCGCTGCCACCTCGTGTCGGGCAAGTCTGAATGGGCTGGATTCTCGTGACGTTACTTTGCGCGTTCCAGTTTGTGGCCCAACGTGTATCGTCAAAGATGCCGCTGTCACCATAGAAACCGACCGGCAGACCAGAATTCCACCGGTAGATCCCCGATAGCTGCCAGCCACCGATGATCCCGTTGGTCCACTTATTTGCGTTACCGAAAAACGTGCGGCCTTTACCGAAGGGCAACTGCCATACGGCATTGACGTTGATGATGTGACGAATATCGAAATCCGAGTTCGCATAGCTTTGGTGTTGCAGGATCGGATTCAGGATGAACGCACCGCCAAAGGCGGCGGCGGTCGACAGTCCTGACGCATCATCGAGGGAATGCGAGAGGGTGTAATTAAAATCCATTGTGAGAGCGGTTCCGAGGCGCTCGCGAACGGATATGGTGCCCGCGTGATAATTTGAGTTGGCGATGCTGCTGAAAGAGGAGAGCGCGCCATACTGCGGTTGGAAGAACAGATTATTGAGTGTAGAACCGCCGTCGTTTACTGCTTGATCGATCACGTCCTGAATATCCGTCCAGTCGTTGCCATACAAATCCGCAGCTGCATTGGCGAATACTGCCTGGGTCTGATTCAGCCCCTCATTGATGGTCCAATTCTTGGGGTTTAAACAGTTCGGGTCCGCAGACCCACAGCCCCAATAGTTAACATTCATCAAATGTGCCAGATTTGCGGGCAGGAGATTTTGAAAATAGGGAATGGCCTGTACCTGCGAGGGGGACGCCCCTGATCGCCGCAGATCTTCAAGCATTCCGCCGGCAGTGTACCAGTCCATTCCAGACTTCGGATCGACGAGATTGTTAAGGGCCATGACGTCGCGCGCTGCAATCAGATTTCGCGCCGCCCGACCGATGTAAGAGGCCGTTACAACGAGACCATGAGGCAACTCACGTTCGAACGTGGCATTCCACGTGTAGTTAATGGGCGCCACCAGGGCCTGGTCCAACGAACTCTGAATGGGTCGTGCAAAAGTGAACGGAGCTGTTTGTGGGAAGGTGAGGTTACCAGGAATGGTAATACCCGGCAACGGACGTATCGCCTGTCCGAAACCGGTGAACAGCGGCGCCAGTGGCCGGTTCGTTCCGGTAACGCTGTATGTATTGGCATTGATGTTTTTGCTTGAGGAAAAGCCCAACGCATTGTTCAAGTCAAAGCTGACGGCCAACTGTTGACCATAATAGTCATTGGTTATGCCAAACCCGCCGCGAAAAACCGACTCGTGATTAGTTCCGAAGATTCTAGCCAGGAAACCCTTCTCAAAACTGGGTGACCAGGCTACGGCTATGCGCGGCTGGAAGTTGTTCTTGTCGTAGTTATACATCGATGGTTTGCCATTCACCTTTCCAGACAAGACCACGGAGATCGGATCATTAAACGGCTTGCCCGCTGCGGCGCCAGCTAGTCGTTTCGCAAAGTAATCTGAAAGGGGAATGTCGGTAGTAGTCTCAAAGCCATTTGCCTCCCAGATAGGTGTGCTAATGCCATATCTCAGCCCGTACGTTAACGTCAGGTTAGGCGTCACCTTCCAAACGTCCTGGCCATAGACATCGTATTCCCGGGTGCGAAAGTCGCGGTTGGCTGGTGATCCGGAGGGCAAGATGCTCCCGTCATGGTTAAAGGTAAACAAGGCTGAGTACTGGGATAGTCGCCCTATCAGAGCGGTAGATGCATTCTGTACCGCGCTCGCGAATCCGGGCGCCACCTGAAAAGGGCCACCATTGACCAGGTTTGAAATGGTGGCTCCGCCTCCTATGTAAAATGATGGATTCGTGATGCCATTGTCGTACGCGTTGGCGAAGCTCGAGCGCTTGTTGCTAATTAGCCGAATGTTAGTGCCAAACGTCATTGAGTGATTACCGGTCACCCACGAGAAGTCGTCGGTAATATTCTGCACCGGAGTCTTGCGGTTCAAAGTACGAGCGACGGGATTATTCAAAACTGGCGAGAAGACAAACCGGAACTGGACCAGGTTTTCAGCTGAATCACCCTGCTGGCTAAATGCTTCACGCGTGACCCCGTAACGGAAGTTGTTTACGAACCTGTTACTGATGGCCCACGTGTGTCCAGCCACGAACCCCCACGGATGTTCCCAGAGGTTTGGCGCGGGAGTGTCCGGAAACTGGGAAACGCCGCCTGTCAGGTCATAGATTATGTTGGTGCGTAGAAACACGATCTGCTTGCTGGTGAGGTTATAGTCAAAACGACCGGAATGAGAATTCAAGGTTACCGGGGTTGGTGCATTGAACCGAAACCCCGCGGTATTAAGTTGTCTGCTAGCCGAGCTATCGCCAGTAGTGAAGTCATTAGCCGGATACTTGGCAGCCGCATTAGCCAGTGTCGAGACTGCAAGGGGATTAATGCCAGCCGGGAAGATTGCATTCAGCTGAGCTGTCGTTACAGAAACGACCCTTTGGTTGCTCGCTACCGAGCAATCAACTCCGGGATCGCACCCGACGTAGCGCAATAGACCCTGTCCCATGCTTGCTAATGGAACCGTACGAGTAACTCCGGTTTGGCTGACGTCCTTACGTCCCTCGTAGCTATAGAAGAAGAAGAGTTTGTCCTTGATGATTGGGCCGCCGATGGCGCCACCATACGTATTACGAATCAGCTTGGGCCGCGGAACACCTGATCGGTTGTTGAAAAAGTCATTGGCCGTTGTGGCCGTATTGCGGTTGGCCCAAAAGAGCGCTCCGTGCCAGTCGTTACTTCCACTTTTGGTTACGAGTGCTATTTGCGCGCCGGAGGAACGGCCCTGTACGGCATTCGCGCCGATTGTGGTGACCCGAAACTCCTCGATTGCCTCTGCGTTCAAGCGAATCACCGGATGGTTTTGTCCCGGGGTCAATTGTGCCCCACCATTGGGCACTGAATCGGGACCAGTAGTACCAGTAATCGCATTTGTCTGCGCGTCGTTAATGTCAACGCCATCAAGCGTGACATTTGACTGGTCGGTGCGCGCACCGGCAACGTAGCCTTCTTTCGTAACCGCCGCCTGCAGGGTCAATAACGCGAGCGGGTTGCGCGCCTCAAGTGGCAGTTGCGTGATCTGCTGATTGACAAAGTTGTTGCCGAGTGTTGCGTCCTGCCTGTTTACCAGGGCCTCGCCGGCCCCTGATGAAACAGTGACCGTCTCTGCGACGTTGCCAATCTCGAGTTGTACATTCAGATCGGTCGCCTTTGCTACCTGTGCGCTCACCGACGTGAGCACAGACTTCTTGAAACCTTGCGCCTGCGTTTCAACGGTGTATTGGTCAGGGGGAATTAGATTGAAAGCAAAAGACCCCCCGTCGGTCGTCGTTTGCGTGCGGCTGAAGTTCTTTTGAGCATTCGTCAGCGTTACGGTTGCACCTGCGATAACGTTTCCCTGCGGATCCGTGACGGTGCCGTGTATCGATGAACTACTACTCTGAGCCGCAAGATTGCCGCAGCATCCGAGCGAGAAAACTATGCCGCACAGAACTAAGAGCAGGCGTCTGTCTCTAGAGCTTTGTCTTTTCATGGATTCCTCCGGTGGAAGATCTTTGCCGATCTGGGGGTTGGGCAGGGCGGGTCAAGCAGTTACTGTCTAGTGTTTCGACCTACCCAGTTTACCTGCCTCTAATTTCATGACCGTTGCTTGATCGCCTTGTCAGCAGCGGCAACAATTAGAGGCCTGGCGACCTCTGCTGGCTTGCACTTGTCAACATGTCAGAAGGCATGCGAGGCGAATAGCCTGGGAACAACTAATCAGTTTCACTTTATTTCCTTGCAGATATTATTCCGCGAAATGACTACCCACGCTGTCATAACGAAACTCTCGCCATTTCCCAGCAAATAGAGTTTTCTACAGAACCGCGGAAACCAGAGTTGATCCAAAATTCCAGCGACCTACAAAAATATGGATTGAGTGATGTGAAAAACGCACGTGTGGAATTGGTTAGAATCTGGGGGGACGATTTGCGCTTCAGTTCTTAGTGGCTAGACCGTCGGTAAGTATTCTTGAGAGCTCAGAGATTAGCAGGTACGCCGGATTATCAACTGACCAATTCACTTCGGGCATGTCGTCGCAGGTGATGGCCATCGCGATTCTGCCTTTCTTTGAGTAGAGAATACCGATGGCGCTGCGGAGGCGGTCGAGCGCACCATACTTGCTCGCCAATGGCACATCAGCTAGCGAACGGCCGATGGCGTAGCGAGCTTGTTCGCGCTTCATCAGTTCGATCATTTCTTTGGACGTCGCCGGATTAATGACCTCACCGCGTTCGAGCTTCTCCATTAGCAGGACCATCTCCCTCGAAGTGGAAAAGCCCAAGCCGAAACGTTTGTTGTTTGGATCTCTACCCGCCATACTGTCGCCGCCGCTCCCAACTTTGCGAAGAATCTTGATCTGCTTGAAGCCAAGCGCCTCCATGCGCGCATTCACGGCATCAGTCGTTAGGACATCCAGCACAAGGTTTGTCGCTGTGTTATCACTCACGAGCATCATTAGATTCACACCATCTCGCAGCGTGAGGTGAAGCCCGTCGGATAGTTCTTGCAAGATTCCCGAGCCCGAAATCTTCTTTTCTTTCGTCAGGACCAGTTCATCCGTCCACCTGACTTTGCCCTCGGCAACTCGCGCAAATGCTTCAACCATCACGGCAATCTTGATAGTACTTGCCGTGCGCACCCGGTCATCAGCATTCAAGGCGTATGTTTCGCCCGTATCAAGATTCTTCGCAAACAAACTCACGTTACCTTTGAAGGATGCGACCTGGTTCTTGATCTCCTTGTCGAGAGCGGCACCGGAAGAATCCTTGTTCGGTTGTGAGGGTTGAGATGATTGAGAGTGGGCTACAGCGCCGCTGCCGAGTAATAAAGCACAGAAGAAAGTCGCGATTGTTTTTTTCATGATCTTTCGAAATGACCTTGCGCAATTGTAATAAACAACCCCCGAAAGCGAGTATTCAAAGAAAGAAAAGCGGGCCGAGAATTGATTCTCAGCCCGCTTCAAACGAATTCCGTCATCGCTAAAACGTATAGCGCAGAGCAAACTGCATTACGCGTCCGGCCTTTGTTTCATTCAAGGGAGTTTGTGTCTCAGTCAGTTTGCCGAAGTCGGCAGGCACTGTTCCACCAAGCAGGAATGGATCGGTGCTCAAGCCGGTCCCACTGAAACCAGTCAGTCGCTGGGTGTTCGTCAAGTTAAAGACCTCCCAGCGGAAAGTAAGTTCGTGGTTCCCTTCCCAGGGCATTTTGAAGGTCTTATGGAGTCCGGCGTCCACCGCAAAGTAACCGGAGTTGCGAAGAACGTTTCGGTCGCCGGCTTCACCCGGACGAGGATCCCGCCAACTGAGGAATGCAGCCTGAGGATCAGCGAACAGGTTGGGCTCGCCGTTTATGTCTCCCGGCGAGGTTTCAACTGGACGCACTCGCACCATTCCGGAGGAGACCTGCCAGTTCGTTGCCCACCGTTGATTTGCGAAAGGACGATTTATTGTAGGTAGACCGGAATTCCATCGGAAGATACCGGTCAGTTTCCAGCCACCCAGCAGCGCGTTAGTCACTCTGCCGGCGTCGTTCAAGAACGCTTTGCCGCGACCAAAGGGCAGGCCAACCAACCAATTTGCATTGATGACATGGCGCACGTCGAAACCCGAATCGCCATAGTTCAACTCAGGTTGCAATGGGTTGAAGATTAGAGAGGAGCCGTTGAAATTGGTTGCGTCTTGTAAACCCGAAGCGTCATCCAGCGAATGTGCATACGTGTAGTTGAAATCGAAAGTGATGTCCTTGCTGAGCCGCTGTCGAATGCTGATTTGCGCCGAGTTGTAGTTGGAAAGAGCAAAGGTAGACCACGTGTTCAACGCCGCGTATTGCGGGTTAACGAAAGTGTTGTTGAAGATTGACGAAGGCTTGTCATCCCAACGGGCACCTGACTGCAAGAAGGTGTAGTCGGTGACATTAAGTCCGCCGACAGCGGGCAACGCGATACGCATGTAGGCTCTTTGTGTTGCCGACAGCACGGTGGGGACGGGAGTACCACCGGGTAAGGTAATGTTGAAGGTCCCAGCGATTCCCGGAAGTACGTTCTCGAAAAAGGGGAGATTTTGTACGGAGGTGATTGGCGCGCCGGCATACCGCAAATCAATGAGCTTATTAATCGCCTGGTACCAGGTCTGCCCAGATTTGGCGTCGGCAAGGTTATTGAAGTGCATGATGTCGCGCTGACCGAGCAGGTTGCGCGCAAAGCGGCCG
>WNFR01013714.1_pt1 | contig 15596 bp, 12 predicted proteins | sample 5400221 | NCBI WGS metagenome assembly WNFR01 (sample SAMN13153357, study PRJNA577476) | soil metagenome | isolation source: 40 cm soil under Madrone tree | place: USA:California | collected 2016-06-14 | reverse complement strand
AGCCGTGCCAGCCGGCCGTCGAGCAGATCGAAAAAGCAAGCGCCGAGAATGAACCAGATGGCGGTGTGAAACAAATCGCCGGCCGCGTCCGGATTCGACATTTGCAGCAGCGCGCCCTCGAGAATTTTCAAGGTGGCGGTAAATCCACAAAACAAATTTCCCGCCGTCATCAAATTAGGCAGCAGGTAAATTTTTGGATTTGGTTCGGTCATTGGTCGGGCAGTCGGGCGATAATTGTCGATCCACCGGACACGTGTTCTCCCACTTTCACCAGCACCGTGGCGGTGATCGGCAAGTATACTTCCGTTCGCGAGCCAAAGCGAATCATCCCGAAACGGTCGCCTTTCCTTAATTCGTCGCCCACGTTGGCCCAGGCTACGATGCGCCGCGCAATCGCGCCCGTCAGCTGGCGCACCACGATGGTGACGCGTCGATTTTGAAACGCCCAGGTCGTGGCCTCATTTTTTTCGGAACAATCCGGCCGGCGCGCGTCGACACACAACCCTTTGCGATGTTCGCGATAGATGATCCGGCCATCGATCGGCGCGCGGTTCGTGTGCACATCGAAGATTGATAAGAAAATTCCGACACGACGTGTTTTTGTTTTCAGAACTTCCGTTTCGTCGATTTCAATAATGTCGGTAATGCGACCGTCGGCCGCGGCAACCACGTCACTCGGATTCGAAGGAACGGCACGTTCAGGATCGCGAAAGAAAGCCAGGGTGTAGAGAATCAAGACCAGAAAAACGAGCGACAACCATGGCGAAATCCAAAGGCTCGCCAGCATCAACAAGAGGAGAATGGCGAAGATGTGGCGACCTTCGGCGAGTGTTTGCAGGCGCATGATTGGGTGGACAATTTCTGGTTCGAAAAGGGGTCGGTCAAGCGTATCTGGCAAGCCCTAAAATGGAAAAGAGACGATTTTCTCTGGAACCACAACATCCTGCGCTCGGGAGTTTTCGCTTCCCAATCTGTAGCGGGGAGACCCTCCAGAAAACCACGAGATTATTAGTTGTTTCCAAGACATTTCCCGCTATTGTTTTCGAGGGTCGTTCGGACCCCATTTATGCTGCAAGCCAAAGACGAAATTCCGGTCCAAAAACTGCCTCGCAATCGCTCGACCGGTATCGGCGCAGCCCAAAAATACGACGCCGCGCAGATCGATAAGTTGGAGGGCTTGGAAGCGGTCCGCAAACGGCCGGGCATGTTTATCGGCGACCCCGATGAGCGTGGTTTACATCACTTGGTTTTCGAGGTCCTTGACAACTCGATCGACGAACATCTCGCCGGTTTTTGCGACAGGATCGAAGTGACCGTGCATGTCGATGGAAGCGTTTCCGTGCGCGATAACGGTCGCGGCATTCCCGTTGATATTCATCCAAAATGGAAAATGCCGGCCGTCGAGCTTGTGCTGACAAACCTGCACGCCGGCGGAAAATTTGGACAGGGCGCTTATAAATATTCCGGCGGCCTGCACGGCGTCGGCGCGAAATGCACGAACGCGCTTTCCGAATGGTTCAAAGTGGAAGTATCGCGCGAGGGCAAGGTTTACCACATGGCTTTCGCCAAGGGCAAAACGACCGACAAGCTCACCGTCATCGGCGAAGTCAAAAACAAAAAGGCGACCGGCACCCTCATTACTTTTCTGCCCGATCCCGAAATTTTCACGATCACAACCGAGTTTAAGTTCGAACGGTTGTCGACGCGTTTACGCGAGCTCGCCTTCCTCAACCCCGGTATTGAAATCAGTCTTACGGACGAACGCGGCGAAGCGCCGAGGAAAGAGACTTTTATCTATAAGCAGGGCATCGAGGAATTCGTAAAGCAGCTTGGCGAAAACAAACAAGTGCTTCATCCCAAGCCAGTGGTGATTTCGCGGCAGCGCGATGAAGTTTTTGTCGACGTTGTCCTGCAATACAACGATAGCTACAACGATCAGATTCTGCCATTTGCGAATTCAATTCCGAATCCGGATGGCGGCACCCACCTGACTGGTTTTCGGACCGCCTTGACCAGAGCGATCAACCAATACGCAAGGTCGAACAGCCTGATCAAAGAAAAGGACCCTTCGATTTCGGGTGACGATGTGCGTGAAGGATTGATTTGCGTGTTGAGCATCAAGCTTCCCAACCCGCGCTTCGAGTCGCAAACAAAAGTGAAGCTCGTCAACACCGAGATCGACGGCGTGGTCAACTCGGTCGTCTACGAAGGGTTAATGACATTTTTCGATAAAACTCCGCCCGTGGCGCGACGCATTTTCGAGAAGGTTTTGACGGCCGCGCGCGCGCGCGAAGCAGCACGCAAGGCGCGGGAAACAATTCGTAAAGGCGCGCTCACCGGCGGTGGTCTCCCTGGCAAACTGGCGGATTGCTCGGAGCGCGATCCGGAATTGACCGAGCTTTACATTGTCGAAGGCGATTCGGCCGGCGGCTCCGCCAAGCAGGGACGCGATCGACGCTATCAAGCGATCCTGCCGATTCGCGGCAAGCTTATTAACGTCGAGAAGGCGCGCGAAGATCAATTCCTCAAGAACACTGAGATTCAGTCGATGATCACGGCGATCGGCACCGGTATCGGAAAGCCGAAGGAAGATGGCAACGGCAAAGATGAAGGACGCTTCGACATTACGAAGCTTCGTTACGGTCGCATCATTATCATGACCGATGCCGACGTGGATGGTTCACACATTCGCACGCTCTTGCTGACGTTTTTCTTCCGGCAAATGACCGAGCTGGTGCGCGCGGGCAAAATTTACATTGCGCAGCCGCCTCTCTATCAGATCAAGCGCAAGAAGCGCGAAGAGTATGTCGATGACGACGTGCAGCTGAACAAAATTCTCATCACGCTTGGCGCCGAGGATGTTCGATTGAAGAATCTTGCCGACGACAAGGAAGTCACAGCCGCACAGTTGAAGGATATTCTCGAGTCGCTTGAAAAGCTGGCCAAGTTGAGCGAATCAGTCCGGCGTCACGGTGGCGATTTCGAAGCGTACCTGGCCAAGCGCAACTCCAAGTCCGGAAAGCTGCCAGCTTATCTCGTCAAAGTGCGCGATGGAAACGAGGAAAGTATTCACTATTTCCACGACGAGAAAGCGATCCGGGAATTTCATCACCAGAATCTCGATCTTAATTTGTTCGACACGGAGATCAGCCAGGAACTGCTTCCGCTGGGAGACGCTCCAATCAAGACCAATGGCGCCAGCCGCCGGCGCGGCAGATTGGTTGAGCTACATGAATCAGCCGCGATTCAAAAACTGATCGCCGAGCTCGCCCGCAAAGGTCTTAAAGTTAATCATTACGCGGCCAGCGATCGCCCAATCTTCGAGCTGATTGAAGGCGAAGGCGACAAAGCGATCACCCATCCGCTCTTTTCGATTCCCGAAATCCTGCAAAAGATTTTGGAGATCGGCCGTCGCGGCGTGCAGATCAAACGTTTCAAAGGTCTCGGCGAAATGAACGCCAAGGAGTTGTTCGAGACCACGATGAATCCGGAGAAGCGCAAGCTGCTCAAGGTGGATTTGAACGACGACAACGCGGTCGATGCCGACAAGATGTTTACGATCTTGATGGGCGACGTCGTGGAACCGCGCCGGCAATTCATCGAAGACAACGCGCTCAACGTTCGAAATCTTGATGTCTAGACAGGATTAACTGGATTTACTGGATTGAATTCAGAGCAAGACCACGAATTAACGGAGAAGGTAATCGGCCTCGCTATGAAAATTCATCGCGAGCTCGGACCCGGCTTCCTGGAGTCCGTCTATCTTAATTCACTAGTTCACGAGCTGCGTCGCGCTGGTCTATCCGCCGAGGTCGCTCAACGGATCACTGTTCGGTACGAAAATGTAATTGTGGGTGATTTTATAGCTGATCTTGTGATTAACGAGAACCTGATTTGCGAATTGAAGGCGATCAATTCGTTATCGAAGGCAGACGAAGTTCAACTGGTAAATTATCTGACCGCGACAAATCGCGAATTCGGTCTGCTCTTCAATTTCGGCGCGTCGAGTCTGCAATTTAAACGTTAACATCGTCGTCCATTGTCAGCTCCCGAGGACGTCGATCTTCACCATCCAGTAAATCCGGTAAATCCTGTCTAGAAAAGTCTGTGTATACCGAAAACGAAAAGGTAGAGCCAATTAACGTAGCCGAAGAGGTGTCGAGGTCGTTCCTCGACTACTCGATGTCGGTCATCATTTCGCGCGCGCTGCCCGATGCGCGTGACGGGCTCAAGCCATCGCAACGAAGAATTCTCTACGCGATGCACGATTTGTCGCTCTTCCCGAATCGGCAGCATCGTAAATGCGCGAAGATTTGCGGCGACACGAGCGGTAACTATCACCCGCACGGTGAAGCCGTAATTTACCCCACCCTCGTGCACATGGCGCAGCCATGGGCGATGCGCGAGACGCTTGTCAACGGTCAGGGCAACTTCGGATCGGTCGAAGGCGACCCGCCCGCAGCCATGCGTTACACGGAAGCGCGCATGACCCATCTCGGCGCTGCGCTCATGGTCGACATGGACAAGGACACGGTCGATTTCGTTCCGAACTATGACGAGACGCGCACCGAGCCCACCGTTTTCCCATCGGCATTTCCGAACCTGCTCGTCAACGGCGGGACCGGCATCGCCGTTGGCATGGCCACGAACATGCCGCCGCACAACCTCGTGGAAGTGATCGACGGTATTTGCGCGCAGGTCGACAATCCTGAAATCACGCCTGCGGAATTGATGAAGTTCGTGAAGGGACCGGATTTCCCGACCGGTTGCGCCATCTGCGGGATCAGCGGCGTGAAACAATATCTCGAGACCGGGCGCGGCAGCATGAAAGTGCGCGGCAAAGCCGGTGTCGAGGAGATCAAAGGCGGCAAAGAGCAGATCGTCATCACCGAGATTCCGTTCAACGTGAACCGCGCCACATTGGTCGAGCGCATCGCCGATCTGGTGAACGAAAAAGTCCTGAGCGAGATCACGGCCGTCCGCGACGAGTCGGACGAAAACACGCGCGTTGTCATCGAATTGAAGCGCGACGCGAATCCGAAGATCGTCATCAACAATCTTTACAAACATACCGCGATGGAGAGCTCGTTCGCGGTCAACATGCTCGCGATCGATCACGGCCGGCCCAAGCTGCTCCCGCTCAAAGAAGCCAACCAGGCTTACATCGATCATCGGCGCGAAGTGATTTTGCGCCGCACGCGCTTCGAGTTGCGGAAAGCGGAAGAACGCGCCGAAACGCTGGAAGGTTATCTCATCGCGCTGGCCAACCTCGATGACTTCATCCGCATCATTCGCGGATCAGCTAATCGCGATGAAGCGCGCGTGAAATTGCTCGCCTACGAGTTTACCAGAAAGCAGGTCGAGCAAATCGGCATCCTCATTCGCAACGAAGCGCGCCTGACGGATGGCCGTTACGCATTTAGCGAGCATCAAGCCAACCAGATTCTCGAGCTTCGCCTCTATCAACTAACCGGCCTGGAACGGGACAAAATCGACACTGAGTACAAGGAGCTCATCAACACGATCAAGGACCTGCGCGACATTCTCGCGAAAGAAGCGCGCGTCTTCACCATTCTTAAGAAAGAGCTGCGCGAAATCCGGGACAAACACGGTTCACCACGTCTGACGCAATTCATTGAAGACGAGGGCGAGATCAACATGGAGGATCTCATCGCCAACGAAGGTTGCATCATCAGCATCACTCACGGCGGGTTCATCAAACGCACGGCCGTGAGCGCGTTTCGCGCACAGCGGCGCGGCGGCAAAGGCGTTATCGGGATGTCGACCCGCGAAGGCGCGACCGAGGAAGAAGAGGGCGATTTCATCCAGCATCTCTTCACCGCCACGACGCACGATTATTTGATGTTTTTCACCGAATCGGGCCGCGCCTACGTTGAAAAAGTTTACGAGATTCCCGAGATGGGACGCGCCGCCAAAGGCCGATCGATCGCGAATATTCTCGAATTGCGGCCCGACGAAAAAATCGCCGCGACCATTCGCGTCCAGTCAAAGAAGTCCGGCACCGGCCCGAACACTGTCGATCAAACGTGGGATGAAAATCTCCATATCGTCTTCGCGACTCAGTCGGGGATCGTCAAGAAATCGAATCTTTCCGATTACCGAAACGTGCGAAAAGGCGGCATCATCGCCATCCAGATTGAAAAAGGCGATCGCCTGATCGACGCGATGCTGACTAACGGAAACAACGAGATTGTGCTCATCACCAAAGAAGGAATGAGCCTGCGCTTTCACGAGGAGCAGTTGCGCGACCAGGGACGCAACACGGTTGGTGTATGGGGAATCCGCCCCGATAAGAAAGACCACGTTGTTTCCATCGCGATTGTCGATCCTAACGCGATGTTGCTCGTGGCCGGCGCGAACGGCATCGGCAAGCGCACCCCGTTCGATGACTACCGCAAGCAAGGACGCGGCGGCAAAGGCATCATCACGATGAAGACCGGCGAAAAGACCGGCAAGGTCGTCGGTGCGCTCACCGTTACCGATAAAGATGAGCTCATGCTCATCACCACGAAAGGCCAGATGGTCCGGACGCGCGTGAAAGAAATCCGCATCGTCGGCCGGAACACCATGGGCGTGAAATTAATGGATCTCCGCGGCGCGGAAAAATTGCAGGCCATCGCGCCGGTCGTCAGTCAGGAAACGGCCGACGCCGAAACGGAAGAAGCGCCCGCGCCGAAAGAAAGCGAGACGAAAGAAAAGGGACGCGCCAAATAGCGCGCCCCTTTTTTAAGTCGATCTAGCTGCGAACTAGTAACCGGTGCCCGTGCGCGTTGTCGTCGTGTGCGTGGTGGCAGGGGCTGTCACCGCTGTTTCGCGTGTGGTCGTGGTGGTTGTGGTCGCCTCTCTTTCGTGCGCACAGGAACTCAGGAACAGCGGAGCGACCAGAGAAAGAGCGTAAACAACAATAGTAAGTTTTTTCATAGCTTGAAACGGTTATCTGCAAAGTGATTCGGCGCAAATCTCTTTGGCAGACGTATTAAACACGAACTTTTTATTGGGCTACGCGATCGGCACCTCTCGGCCGGTAGCGCTGGAGGCATAAATCGCGTCGAGCATTTCCATCAACGCCACCGCCTGGTCCGCGTTGTTGACCGGCGCGGCTTCGCCATTGATCGAATCGATGAAATTCCGCAACTGCAATTCGAATCCGCCCGGTTCGTCCTCTTTCACCTGCAACGGCACGGTCACAAGTTCACCATGTCGATCTTCGAAGAGCGTGACCGGATTCAGCCGTACGCTTGCTTTCGTTCCGTAGACCATGGAATTGATCAATTCCTGACCGAAATATTTTCTGGGCGGGACATCGTCGCTAAGATTTCCGGCCCATGACGTTTCCAATTGCATGATCGCGTCGTTTTCGAAGCGAATGAACCCATATGCGGCGTCTTCCACGTCAAAGATCGGTGCCTTCACCAAATGCGCGAAATTCCGGAACACCTGACCGCTCACCGAAACCGGACGCGGCGTTCCCATCAAATACCAGACTGAGCCGCCGGAACGTTTCTTTTCCGTAAACCAATCGCCGATCCCGATTGGGATGCCGCGCGAACGAACGAAAGTCGCCTTTGCATAATAGATTTTGCCGAGCCGGCCTTCATCCACCACCGCCTTGGCCGCGCGCATGGTCGGCGTGAAGCGAGATTGCCGGCTAAAGAAGTAAACGAGGTTTCGCTTCTTTGCCTCGTCCCGCAGCACTTTCATCTCCGCCGCGTTCATCGTCGGCGGCTTTTCACACAGGACGTGTTTGCCAGCTTCAAGCGCGGCGAGCGACGCCGGAAAATGCAAAAAATTCGGGAGACAAATGATGACGGCATCGACATGTCGATCTTGCAGTAATTTATGATAGTCGCCGAACGTCTTGTCCGGCGCATAGGTCTTCTCGAAGGCGAGCCGACGCTCGTCGTCCAAATCGGCGCAACCATACAAATTTCCGGCGGCGTTTTTGCGCAGGGCCTGCGCGTGCATTTGGCCCGGCCAGCCCGCGCCGATGATCCCGAGATTTAGCTTCATTTTTAGACAGGATTAACAGGATTTTCTGGATTGGACAAAGCACTCAGATCATCCAAACTTTTTCCCAATCCTCGTAATCCTGTCTAGCTCTTCTCTGCTCAAACCGCCGCGACATTAGACAGGATTAGCAGGATTCTCTGGATTGGATAAAGCTCAGTCAGACTATCCGAAAATTTTCTTAATCCTTCTCATCCTGTAAATCCTGTCTAGTTCTTCTCTGCCTATTAAGGAACGGCTTGCTAGGTATCGACCTTGCCGCGTTGTTTCTTTAGTTGTCCGCGTTTGCGCTTTGATTCGAGAATCTTGCGCTTGAGCGCAGGAGGCCGTGGCGACTTGCGCCGGCGCTCTTTCGCACGTAACGCGACCTGCGCTGCGCGCTTTTGTTGAGCGCGTTTCTCGACCGCGTCGAGCAACCGCTCGCGCGCCAACTTTCGGTTTTGCGCTTGCGATCTCGAATCCTGCACAGTCACCGCGATTCCGCTGGGTCGATGGCGCAAAGTCACCGCAGTCGCCACCTTGTTTACGTTCTGTCCGCCCGGACCTCCGGAGCGGGCGAATGTTTCTTCAAGATCGACATCGCGAATGCCAAGGCGTTGCATACGATCGCGGAGCGAATTCACGTCATATCATAGTGCGCACCCGATTGCAGTGAAAGCAGCGACCCTCACCTTCATCCTCTCCCTAGCCAGGGAGAGGCGGACAGCAAAGCTGCCGGTGGGTTGGGGATAACGCCTCAGCCGCTGGTTGATCAAACTGGTGGAATATTTTCGCGGCCGTGGCGCAATACGCGCGACATCCAGATTAGTTCATCGAGAAATTTATTTACCCGCCCTACGTAGTTCTCATCGAGCAAATTTCCGCGCTCATCGAAGAGTGTTCCGACCTTAGCAAAATTGACGTCCTCGAAAATGGTGACGAGCCCGAGCTCGCGCATCACCGGGAGAAGATTCTCAATCACGCGTGCGCCGCCCATTTGTCCCGCCGATACGCCGCAAATTCCCACGGCCTTGTGAATGTATTCTTTTAAATTCATATCGAGCGCGTGCTTCAAAAGTCCGGGATAACCGTGGTTATACTCCGGCGTGACAATGATGACGCCGTCACAGCGTTCGATCGTCGCTGAAAATGCCGGGTCTTTCATTTGCTCGCCCGCGTCGTCCAAACGCAGCGGCAGTTCGCGCACGTCAATCAGTTCGGTTTCGACCTCGGCGCGCTTCTTCGTTTGTTCGAAAACCAAACGAGCAACATGCTCGCTTTCACGGCCCTGGCGCGCCGTGCCGAGAATCACTGGAATGAAAAGTGAATGCTCCATTTTTAGACAGGATTTACAAGATTGACCGGATTAAAGAAATCTTGAATCCAATAAATCCAGTTAATCCTGTCCTTCTTTGATTTGCCGTCTTGAATATTGCCGATGGCCGGACTCGAACCGGCACGGGCCGTTTAAAGCCCAACGGATTTTAAGTCCGTTGCGTCTGCCATTTCGCCACATCGGCGTCTGAATGTTCCCACTGTATGAAGTTCCGGAGCGCGACCAAGTCGAAATCCAAGAAGTTCCCGGCCCAGTTTGTGCGTCTTACCTTCTTCGACCATGAAGGATAAAGCATAGAGGATTGGCGTTTCGTAGAAACGCCCTACAATTGACCTAGGCAAAGTGCCATGACCACGGCCAACAAAATCACGATTGTTCGCATTTTGATGATCCCGGTGTTTGTCACGCTCGCGATCTACTACGGGCAGAGCATCCAGCGCGGCGAGCCGCTCGCATGGCAGCGCTTTGCCGCCATCATCGTTTTTCTTCTCGCTGCCGCCAGCGACGGTCTCGATGGTTACGTCGCGCGCCGTTACAATCAACGCAGTTCGCTCGGTGTAATCCTCGATCCAATCGCCGACAAAGGATTGCTCCTGAGCGGCATCATTACTCTAAGCATCAGCAATTGGAGCGAGAGCGACCCCGAGTACGGAAAGTTTCCGACGTGGTTTCCGGTCCTTGTCATCACGCGCGACGCCGTCCTCGTGGTGGGCTCGGGTATTCTTCATTTACTCAACGGCAAAGTCCGCGTGAAACCGAACTGGACTGGCAAGGTCGCAACCGTCTGCCAAATGTGCGCCATCGCGTGGGTGATGTTGCAATTGCGCTTTCTTCCCCTGCCCTTTGTCGTCGGCGTCGCCGGATTTTTCACGTTGGTCTCCGGCGTTATTTACGTGATGGATGGCGTGCGCCAACTGCAAGCCGAAGGCCACGCTAACGCGCGCGTCGACTAAGATCGCCATCTTCGTACGATGAACGGCTCAACCAGAACGCCGAACGTCGCCATCGTCGGTCGCCCCAACGTTGGCAAATCCGCCCTGTTCAATCGGCTCGTCGGTCGTCAGATCGCGATCGTTCACGATCAACCCGGTATTACGCGCGACCGCATCTCAACGTTGTGCACACGAGGCGAAAAACCGTTCACGCTCTGGGACACTGGCGGCGTTGGCGGTGCCGGCGAATCGGAGTTGACCGCACAAGTGCAAGGCGCGGTCGAAGAGGCGATGCGCGACAGCGATGTTCTTCTCTTCGTGGTTGACGCCAAGCAAGGTCTTTCACCGATCGACGCAGAACTCGCGCGCATGCTGCGCAGATCGCGCAGGCCAATCGTGGTGGCGATCAACAAGATCGACCATGACAAGCACGACGATCTTGCGACCGATTTTGCATCGCTCGGTTTCGACCACGCCGTTTCCATCAGCGCGGCGCATGGTCGCGGGATTTCCGAATTGCTTGAGACACTTGTCGACCTTCTGCCGGCGCAAACCGAGGATCGACAATCCTCCGTCCGCGCGGATGCGCTCAAGATCGCCATCGTCGGCCGGCCGAATGCCGGGAAATCCTCGCTCATCAATTCGGTTTTGCAGAGCGAGCGCGCCATTGTCAGCGCTCTCCCGGGAACAACGCGCGACTCCGTCGATATCTCGTATGAGCGCGACGATCAACACTTTCTCTTCATCGACACTGCCGGAATGCGTCAACGGAGCAAACATTCGACATCAGTTGAAGTTTTTAGCGTCATGCGCGCAGAGCGAAGCATTCGCCGCGCCGATCTCTGCGTGTTGATTGTCGATGTTACGTCGGGAGTTACAGGGCAGGACAAAAAAATCGCGTCTTTAATCCAGAAAGCACGGAAAGCTTCGATCGTCATCGCGAATAAATTTGATCTGGTGAAACCAAAACACGACGCGAAAACGGCCGTTGATGAGATTGTCGACCTGACGCGCGAGCGGCTCTTCTTTGTGGATTATGCGCCCGTCTTGGTTGCGTCTGCGCTCACCGGCGAACATGTCGACAAGCTTTTTCATTTGATCGAGAAAGTTCAGCACGCGGCGCAAGCTCATATCGGAACTGGCGTGCTCAATCGCCAATTGCAGCGCGCTACTGCAGCGAACCCGCCGCCGATGGTTTCAGGCCGGCGTTTGAAAATATTTTACGCCGCACAAGCCAGTGGCGAAAAAGATCGACAAATGCAAGCCCCCGAATTCGTCCTGTTTGTGAACGATCCGAAATTGCTTGGCGAAACTTATCGCCGTTACCTCACAGCGCGCATCCGCGAAATTCAGCCTTATCCCGGGCTGCCCATCATCCTGAGAGCGCGGCCCCGCAGCACCTCGCCGCGCAAGTAATTATCGACCTCGCGGACGCTTGTAGAAAAAGCAGTTTGATCGAACATTATCCCCTCGCGCCTGTCTCAAATCAGACGAATGAAATCAACGCAGGAAATCACTCAGGAAGTGCAAACGCTGGGCCAATGGATCCCAGCGTTGCGCGAAGAAGTCTCGCACGTCGTGGTGGGGCAAAAATATCTCATCGACAGGCTCTTGCTCGGTTTGCTGGCCAACGGTCACCTCCTGCTCGAAGGCGTCCCGGGCCTGGCCAAGACGCTGGCCGTCAAAACCGTCGCCGCCTGCATCCAGACCGGCTTTCAACGCCTCCAGTTTACCCCGGATCTTTTGCCGGCCGATTTGATAGGTACTCTTATATATAACCCGCGCACGGGCGAGTTCACGACCAAGCTCGGCCCGATCTTCTCCAATTTGATCCTGGCCGACGAAATTAACCGCGCGCCCGCCAAGGTGCAGAGCGCGCTGCTCGAAGCCATGCAGGAACGCCAGGTCACCATTGGCGAAAAGACATACCCGTTGCCCGATCCGTTCCTGGTCCTCGCTACGCAAAACCCGCTCGAGCAGGAAGGAACCTATCAATTACCCGAAGCCCAGCTCGATCGTTTCATGTTGAAGCTGAATGTCGCCTATCCGTCCAAACCGGAGGAACGAACGATTCTCGATCTGATGGCAACCTCCGCGCCAGATTTGCGCGTCAAACCGGTGGTTGAGCCGACACAAATCATCGCGGCACGCGATGTCGTTAACCAAATCTACATCGACGATCGCGTGAAAGATTACATTGTCGACGTTGTCTTTGCGACCCGTGAGGCGGCCACCTACAATTTGAGACTTGAAGGGCTGATTCGTTATGGCGCCTCGCCCCGCGCCACCATTTACCTCGCGCTCGGCGCCCGCGCGCACGCCTTCCTGAATGGCCGAGGTTATGTCACACCGCAGGATGTGAAGAGTGTCGGCGCCGACGTATTGCGACATCGCATCATCGTTAGCTACGAAGCGGAAGCCGAAGGTGTGACAAGCGAAACGATTATCGAACGAATCTTTGCCGGCTTGCCGGTGCCGTGATCCGCATTGTGAGAAGTGATCGGTGAGAAGTGAAAAGTGAGATGGGAATCGCACGATCGTTTCGAGAATTAAATGTTTATCGGCAGGCAGATGACGCCGCTCAGAACATTTTTCTTTTGAGCCGGAAGTTTCCGACAGAAGAACGCTTCTCCTTAACAGACCAGATTCGCCGCAGCTCGAGAGCGGTGAAAGCGATGATCGCCGAGGCGTGGGGTCGGCGGCGCTACAAAGCTGTTTTCATTAACAGGTTAGACGAAGCACTTGGAGAGGCGACCGAGACCCAGTCGTGGTTGGATGACGCTCGAAACGCGGGATATCTTTCGCTAGAGAAATTCGAGGCGCTGAATTTACAATACATAGCGATTGGGCAAATGCTTTCGCGCATGATCGATCGAGCTCACGATTTTTGTAAACATCCTCCTGCGACAGATTACCGGGCGCTTCCGCGTGTGGAAGAAACTGAACCGGTCACTGAATTCTCGCCCGACCTGGAGGCGTTTTTCGCGTGATGCTTCTCACCTCTCACCAATCACTTCTTACTCCTAATGGATTCGACCACTGAGATTCTTAAAAAAATTCGAACCCTGGAGATCAAAACGAGGGGTCTAGTCGAAACCGCCTTCGCCGGCGACTACCACAGCGTCTTCAAGGGCCGTGGAATGAACTTCGAAGATGTGCGCGAGTACCAACCCGGCGACGAAATTCGTGCGATTGATTGGAACGTAACGGCCCGACTCGGGACGCCGTTCGTGAAGAAATTCACGGAGGAACGCGAACTCACCGTCATGTTAATTGTCGATGTTAGCGCGTCAGGAAATTTCGGCAGCACGAGCCAGTCAAAGCGCGAGCTCGCCGCGGAAGTCGCCTGCCTGATCGCATTCAGCGCCATTCGCAACCACGACAAGGTCGGCCTGCTTCTCTTCACCGACCGCGTCGAGCTTTTCATTCCGCCGAAGAAGGGCCGCTCCCACACGCTGCGCCTCATTCGCGAGATTTTGTTCTTCGAACCGGAAGGTCGAGGAACAGATCCTGCCCTGGCGCTTGATTCTTTAAATAAGATCGTAACGCGGCGCGCGGTCGTCTTTTTTATTTCCGATTTTCAAGCGCCCGATTTTTCCAAAGCGCTCGCTGTCAGCGGCCGCCGCCACGATTTCATCGCGATCCGCGTTCAAGATGAGCGCGAGAAAGTGTTGCCGAACATCGGCATTATCACGCTCGAAGACGCGGAGACAGGCGAGCAAATCGAAATCGACACGGCCAATCGCACGACGCGGACCCGCTTTGTCGATCTTGCTAATGAGCAAGAAGTGGGGCTTTTGCGAACATTGCGCCGGAACAACATCGATGCGATCGCGCTGCGCACAGGCGAGGACTATCTGCCGGCGTTGCGATCCTTCTTCAAACAACGCGAGCGCCGTCTCGCCATTCGATGAAGTGACAATGCACGGTCTTCCTTTGCGATTACTGGCAATAGCCCAGCGTTTTAACGCTGGGTCTGCTGCACGCAATGCGGTGAGTCCCGGAGGGACGAAAGAAGTACAGCGATATTCAAACCAGTCCGCTGCGGCAGCGTTCTTTCGTCCCTCGTGGGACTCGGCCATGGTTTTGATCTGTAACCCAGCGTTGAAACGCTGGGCTATTATCGGTTGAAGCGGAGCATGTCGATCTTATCTATGTCGATCTTTCTAGCTCAACAATTCCACGATATCTCGCCGCCGGTAGATTATTCGCTTCTTCCGACGTGGGTCGTTTTCTTGGGAACATTTCTCACGCTCACACTCATCGGCGCGATCGTCTGGTTAATCGCGCGGTCGCGTAAGCGGCCCGTGCCAATAAAGTCGGCACGGGAGCGCGCCTTGGAACTTCTCGATCGCATCGAGGACGAGATCGAAATGCTGTCGCCATATCAGTTCAGCATTCGCGTCTCCGATATTCTGCGCAGCTACGTGACCGAGCAATATAAGTTGCCGGTGACGCGACAGACCTCCATCGAGTTTCTGAACATCATAAAGACAGCGTCGCCGTTTTCGGAAGAGGAGAAGGAGCTCCTCAAAGACTTTCTGGACCGATGCGATTTAATCAAGTTCGCGCGGTATGAGGCGACAACTGCGGACAGCCGCCTGTTGCTCGAAGAAGCGACGCGCTTTCTGAAAGGAGGCCAACTTGCAACTGTCTAACTGGTGGCCGGCGCACAGCGCGCTGACCTTCGCGCATCCCTGGCTGCTTTTGCTCCTGCTCGCAATCCCGCTGCTCGCTTATTTGCGCGGCAAACGCGGTCCGGCTGCAGCGTTAACGTTTTCATCGACAGAAACATTGCGCGCAATCGGAAAACAAAGTGCCGCGCGTGCTGGAAAAATCCTGCGGACGTTGCTCCTGGCCACGCTTGCTATTTTTGTGGTCGCAATCGCGCGACCTCAACTCGGCAAGAGCCTCACCCAGGTCGAGGCGAGCGGGATCGACATCATGCTCGTGCTCGACGTCTCGGGCTCGATGCTGACCAAAGACTTTACGATTGGTGGCGAGGAAGCAACACGCGTCGATGCGATCCGAGAGGTAACACGCAAGTTTATTCAAAGCCGTCCCAACGACCGAATCGGCATCATCGCATTCGGGGGACGACCATACGTTGTCAGCCCAATGACATTGGATCATGACTGGTTGCTTCAGAACCTGGACCGCATTCGCATCGGCTTGGTCGAAGACGGAACTGCCATCGGATCAGCTATGGCCTCGGCCGCGAACCGGCTCAACGATAAACATTCCAAGAGCCGCGCAATTGTGCTGCTGACTGATGGAGAAAACAACGCCGGCAAGATTCCGCCGAACACGGCGGCCGAGGC
>WNFR01015019.1_pt1 | contig 15599 bp, 13 predicted proteins | sample 5400221 | NCBI WGS metagenome assembly WNFR01 (sample SAMN13153357, study PRJNA577476) | soil metagenome | isolation source: 40 cm soil under Madrone tree | place: USA:California | collected 2016-06-14 | reverse complement strand
CGCTCACGCTCTGGGAAAAACTCACCCGTTTTCTGGAATATCCGGAACTGGAGTTGAGTAATAATCTGGCGGAGAACTCCATGCGGCCGGTTGCAATTGGACGAAAAAATTGGATACACGTGGGAAGCCCGCACGCGGGACCGAAGATCGCGGCGATTCTTTCCGTTGTGGAAAGCTGCCGCAGATTGAAACTCCCGGTTCGCGACTATTTGGCTGCGGTCCTTCCCGGACTCGCCGATCTTCCGATCCAGCGCCTTCCAGAACTCACTCCCGCTGCCTGGGTCGCACAGCATTCATAGACTCAAACGACCGGGTTGTTGGCGTGAAGGCGATATTTCGTCAACTGACGGTCCTTCTTGTTGAAACGGAAGGTCCTGCCCTCGATGGTGTCTAATACGGTGTGGAGAACCTCGTACCGAAGCAACCGCAGAAATGGCTTCGCAAGCATACTCTTGGGGCGAGCATTCTCGCCGCAGTCATCTTAACTTCGGGCGTTTACTTCGGTCCACAAACGGTTAGGTATTGCAGGTTGCGCTCGATCTTGCTCCGATCGCCCGGCGCTCCGCCCCGCGGTTGGAGTTCCGTTCCCCAGCCCCTTGTCGATTCGGCGGCGTCAATGGCTGAGGGGACCACTCTTTCCTACTATGGATACAGCTTCGATGTTCCATGGAGGGCAATCGACAAGGAAAGGAACCAAGGGCGTGCCGTGGAACTCGTTTTCAAAACTGGGCAGACGATAAGATTTTACAATCCTGAGTATTCGGACCGGAATCCCATCGATAGCGTTGCCTCTCATGTAGACCAGAACGATTTCAGACTTGGGTTCGGGCCGGAAGTCCGCGAATCGAAATACGATCAATTTAAAGCCGTCATATCCGCTACCCCTTCGCAACTGTCACCGTTCTGCTCCCATAGAGAATTTGCGCGGACTCTGGTCCTGCTTGAGATCAAGGGTCTGTGGTTCGAGCATAGTAAAGCAGCGAAGGATATCTTCTCTTTCGAGACAGTTGACTACCGTGGGTTTGAAAACAGTGGCCTGTCCGACGATTGGCAAAACGTCACGGTCGATTTGTTCGATAAAGCAGACCGCCACTGGTTCGCAATCACTATTGAAGGCGGCGCTCACTCTGGTGTGCGGCTTACTCAGCCGGAGATTAACCGCGTCATTCAGTCTTTTCGTGTTGCACCATCTTCGCCGACAAACCCTTTGCGGAATTGAGGTTCCGATAGTTGCTGAAAACAGGCAATGTCGCTAAATGAGAGCTGCTGAAGTCGCAACGTCTCAACATTGACACATTGACCGGGCGCCGGCATCCCTTGGACCACCACGGCGGGTTGATGCTGGCTGCGGACTCAACCCGTCAACCGTGTGGTTCCTCTGACGTTTACGGGTGTAGCAGAGAACGGAACATTGAACGAGCGCACGATGGGGATAATCACAGCAACCGGCTGAACGGCGAAAATGATCGCTGGAAAAAATCGCCGAATCCTCCGTTGCCATCCGCCAAAATCTCGCCCGTCAACATCGCCGTGCGTCCTATCGATCCAATAGCAGAGAAGCAAGAGGATAAACCACTGGCCTTGATGGCGCATGCCAGTTTGCCCGTGAATGATCGAAAACCCTGCGAGTAGTAAGGTACCTGCGGAGAAGAGAACTAACAGCGTACGTCGATGGATAACGGATAATGCGGCGAGCGCCAGGCAAAGTACCGTTACAGGATATTGGATCGCCCTTCTGATGTAGTCCGGTGCTATTGAGTCTGTCCAGTTTGTGTTCCAGAAATGAAGTGTTTCCGGCCGCGCTATAGGAGCGGTAACACGCAAGAATATACGAGCGTTGGCCATCGCTGCCTTGGCCGTAAGGTGCTGTCGGGATTTGTGGTAGACCTTAGCAATTAGACTGTCGGCAGGTGGGTTGATATATGAGGCCATTGCTGCTAGGCTCGCGCCAACGATAACAATCGCCGCCAATAGGCGGAGTCTTGAAGCCCGACCGCCGTCCCAGAGATCTGCGATGAGATATGCGAGAAGAGAGATGGCGAGAAAGGCTCCGGGAATGCTTGAGTGAACAAGCAAAGCGAGAAGCAGCGCTGGTCCTATCACCGCTCGCTTATAACGGCTATGAACTACTACAAAGGTAAAAGCGAGCAATGCGCCGATGGCGTAATTTCGGCAGATCACTCCGTACTCGAACAAGATGAAATAACCGAAACAGCAGGCAATCCTTTGCCATGGGGGTATTGGGCAGAGCCAAATTAGCAGGAATGCATTCAACGAGGCCAACAACCAGTGCGCTCCGAGCATCACCTCCGGTGAATCGAAGAACACACTGAGCCCGCGAAGAAAGAGAAACCATAACGCCGGATGTCCTTCGTATCGCAGGCTGTGAAACAGGGAGGAGATAGAATCGGTGTGAACAGCAACCTGCCACGCCTGAACCTCATCGCGCCAGAAGGCATGCCTCGATAGGAGAAACCCAAGACTTGTGCTATAGCAAAGGACGACAGCCCATCGCCATTCGCGCCAACTAGCAGATGTTTTATCCGGAATATCCGGAATCTACTTTTGACTTCAGAAACCTCATCCATGGTAAACCCATCTGGCCTGTTCGTCCTCTTCCGTCGTGCTGCCTGAAACCCGATATAGGCTGGGGTTTAGCCTTTTGAGGCTGGGCGGTGGGATCCTTTAAGGTGGCGGGCTGGCCCAACCTTTCGCCGGCATAGAACAAACCTCGGCTGCCCCATCCTTCGCTCTCTTTTCCCATTTCATTCGAGCTTAACGCCACGTCGGCTTGGCTTTTTTCAGGCCTGATTTACGGTTTCCACCTATGCGACGAATGGGGAAGTCGAAATCGGACATAAGTAAGTTGCGGACTAAAAAACACGCGGCCTCTTTATTCTCGTGCTTTGTCTTAACCTTCCTCGTTTCCTATGGCCAGCCAAGCAATTAAGCCGGGGCCTAATACGCAGCAGACAATGCGATCCTAACGAGTCGCTGCCTCGGAAGCTATTCCGGTCCCTTGCGGTCTCTTTGGTTCTCAGATAGCTGGCCTAAAATTGCCAGCTCACGAGAGACTCTAGTGCTTATTCATGAAATGAGTTCGACCCTCCTCAAGAAATTTGAGTTCCGGAAAACCAGGACCGACCTGCGTGGTTTAAAATAAGCCCATCATGTCTGGCGAACTTAGCTACGGCTCTTACGTCACCACCGAGAATGGCAAGAAGGTAGTCAAGGAATTGACCTTCGGCAATCCGGCGCCGGAAGGCGTGGTGCTGACCACACTCGATTCGGCAGTCAACTGGATGCGCAAGAACTCCATTTGGCCGTTGACCTTCGGTCTCGCCTGCTGCGCCATCGAAATGATGTCCATGGGCGCGTCCCGGTTCGACATTGCACGCTTTGGCGCGGAAGTGTTTCGACCTTCTCCCCGGCAGTCGGACCTCATCATCATCGCGGGCCGCGTCTCCAACAAAATGGCGCCAGTGATCCGCCAGCTTTGGGAGCAGATGCCGGAGCCCAAGTGGGTAATTTCAATGGGGGCTTGCGCGACCTCGGGCGGCGTGTTTAACAACTACGCTCTGGTGCAGAGCGTGAACCAGGTGATTCCGGTGGATGTTTACGTTCCCGGCTGCCCGCCCCGGCCCGAGCAGTTGATCTATGCCATCACATTGCTTCAGGAAAAAATTCAGAAAGAACGTGGCACCGTGAGGCGCGCGCTGAATCTCACCTGATTGTCCAGACGTCTTATTGCGGAGAGATGAAGGTGATGTTGATTTGGGTCATCTTTCTGATAGGCTTGCCGTTCAGCAGGTAGGGGGTATATCGCCATTTGCTTACCGCTTCCCTCGCCGCCTGAGCTAGAACGGGATGGCCGCTGATTACCTTCAATCCGTCTATCTCCCCATGCTCCGTGATGGTCGCCTCGAGAACTACGGTTCCTTCCAGACGCAATCTCCGAGCCTCGGGAGAGTACACCGGCTGTACCTTGCGTACCAAAATACCCCCAGCGACGCCTTGCGAAATTGGCGCACCTAGCTGGGGCAGGGATGGCGAGGCTGAAAGGACAGTTGCCAGGTCAGTTGGGTTGGCGCCGGACCCCGTAATCTGGGGAACATCGACCACGATGGGCGTCGAATCCGAGTGTAGGCTCGCATTCGCACTGTCCTCATCGGCTGCCTGCGGCAATCTTGTGTGCCGCCTAGTCACCGTATCAGGTGTCCTAGCAGTTGCAGGAGATTTTCCAGCGGGCGCTGCCCGGGCGGCTTTGGGGCGGGAGGCAGGACGGTTGGTGCCCGGTTGCCACGTCAATCCAACTCCGGCCGTAGCATCCGGAATCTCCCCCGGGGCGGCTGGCGGACTGGCAGTTGGCCGGTTTGAGGCCGAGGGAAGACTCGCCTTGTACCATGCCTTCCAGCTCAATATCGACAGCAACAGCAACAAGATTGTAGACAAGCCTGCGATCGTCAAGTAACGCCACCTTCGCTCGGCTCGAAGGTTCCCACGCAGGCCGGCGGCGAGCGCCTCTCCCACGCGCGTCAGCGCCAACGAAGCATCGGCGAGGCGAGAGTTTTCGGCCGGGGCTTCGGCTGGGAGAGTGGTCCCTGCTGGCGAGTCTTTGGTTAGGCGACTTGGCGCAGGTGGGTCTGGGGTGAGGGCGGTTGGGGTGAGGAGATCTGGCGTAAGGAGACCTGGGGTCAGGGGATCTTGACTCAGTGGGGTTTCGGCTCCCGATCCCCGTGCCCAGGCTGCCTCGGCCAGTCCAGCCAGTCGCCCCAGGAGATCCATGTGCTCCTCGGTAAAGGCGTAAGAGTGGGTGGAGAACGCTTCCAGCACGCCCACCCTACCAAACTGTCCACGCAACGGCACCACGGCGATGGATTGCAGGCCGAGCTGGCGGCAGACCTCCGGATCAACCTGATAATCTCTGCCGGCGTCATCGCAGCGCAGGATCCTTCCAGTCCGCAAGCATTCGCCCGAGATTCCCGAATCCACGTTGAGCGGGGCGCCCAACTCAGGTGCGGTTTCACCGCTTCTGCCCACACAGAGGACCACGCCATCGCGAGGCATAGCGATTGCCGCTCCGGTGGCACCGGTTAAGGCGTGGGCGGCCACGGCGATCGTGCCAAGGATGGTGTCGTTCTCTTGCGTACCTGCGGCGATCATGCCGCGCAGCTTGGCAAGAACGATCTCGGCAGCATCCGGGCGCTCAACCACCTCGTCTGAGACCAGAGACCGAGTCCGCATAGGGACTCGTGCTCCCGGCGCTTCGGGAGGAGGAGGAGTAAGAGGAGGGAAAGGAGCCATTTTCTACAACCCCGTCGCGAACGGCCAGATTCTCCGCCGCCTGGCGATACAGTTTGCGGAACAAATCGCTGTTGCTCCCCTCAGCGGCTGAAACCGCCCATGAAAAGAGAGCCTGTGACGGAGCGCCGAGGCGCTGCTCCAGCGATAATTTAAAGCTCCTCCGCAGCCTTTAGGCGGCAAACTCGTACTTATGAGTTTGGGGCAAAGAAATGGCGTTGTCAACGAACCATTTAGCTACGCTGTTGACGGTATGGCTACCGAGACGCGGCTGCCGGCAAAAGCGTACTTGGGAGCAATCGCCTCGTGGTACAAACACTGCATGCGAGAAAATCCCCGCACGGCCAGCGGCCGCGGGATCTTGGCCCAGGCGCCCTGCCGCGCTGACCTGGCGGGGGGAACGATTGATTTGTGGCCGCTATATCTGTTCCATCCGGAAGCGCTGACGATAAATTTCGCCGTCAACATTCTGACTACCTGCCGGATCACCCCGTTGAAGGGGAAGGCCATCCACACCCGCTCGATTGATACTCGCCGCGAAGAGCGGTTTCCCACCTTCGAAGCGCTGCGCACTGCGAATCGCTTTCGCTTGCCTTTGGCCGCCCGGTTGCTCCAATTTTTTGCTCCCAAAGAGGGGTTGCTGATTGAGACCGATTCCGAGTCTCCCGCCGGTGCCGGCATTTCCGGATCGTCGGCGCTCATGATCGCCACCACCGCCGCGCTGGCCCGCTTTACCGGCCGTAACCTCACCCTGGAACAGATGCGCGTCATTGCCCAGAATGTCGAGGCGCAAATCATCCACGTGCCGACCGGTTGCCAGGACTACTATCCGGCTCTGTACGGAGGAGTGAGCGCAATTCATCTGGATGCCGACGGCATCCACCGCGAGGCAGTGACGGTTGTGCTGGAAGAAATTGAGTCGCACTTCGTTTTGGCTTACACCGGAGCGCCACGGCAGTCGGGCATCAATAACTGGGAGGTCTTCAAGGCCCATATTGATGGCGACAAACGCGTGTTCCACAACTTCGAGCGAATTGCTGCCATTGCGCGGGCCATGCATCAGGCGTTGCTTAAAACCGACTGGGACGAGGTTGCACGCCTGCTGCGCGAAGAGTGGAAGTTGCGTCGTAGCAATGCTCCGGGAATCACCACGCCGCTCATTGACAAGCTGATCACCGTGGCCGCCAGACATGGCGGACGGGCAGCCAAAGTCTGCGGCGCGGGCGGTGGGGGCTGCGTAATCTTTCTGGTGGAGGAAGGCGCGGCCAGTCGGGTAGCGACCGCCGTCGGCGACAACGGAGGGCGAGTCCTCCCCTTGCAGGTCGCCCGGAATGGATTGCGCCTGGCGTCTTTCTGAAAGCAGATTTCTGAAAACTGCCTGAACCTGTGAAAGCTATGCTGGTCAACAGTCGCCTTCTGAGTAGAAAGTTCCCGCCTGAACAGCTTTTTTCTGCCCGAACGGAGCTATAATCGAGGCAATCGCCGGACCGGGGTGTCGTATGTACCCACGTTACGTTCCAGCTTTGCTGTTCGCCGCACTTTTCTGCGTGATCGTGGTTAGTGCCGACGCTCAGAAAACGACTCCGCATATTTCCAAGCAAACTCGCATGGACCTGATCCGTGCCTTCAATTCCGAGCTGGTCTATATCCGCTCCCCCTTTCCCATGGGAAAAACAGGGTTGACTCTGAAGCAAGGGCAAGTCACCCCCAGCGGGGAGGAACTGCAACGCATGCTCGCCATGTGGGGTCCCGCCGTCAAGCCGGGCGACCAGGCCCGGATCAGCCAGATCTTGGTCAAGAACGACCGCATTCATTTTGAGATTAACGGAGGCGCGGTTAAGAGGCAGAAATGGTACCAGCACATCCAGTTTGGCGGCGGTGGAGGCATGACTTCGATCGCGCCCAGCGACCCGAATGCCAATCCTCGCGGTTCCTATGTTGACCTGGTCTTCAGTGGCTACGTGCCCGAACTGGATCCGCAACAGTTGAAAGATTTGCTTCGCCCGGTATTTGACTTCAATGCCAAGTCCGCCGTGGAAGCCTACCTCGACACACTTCCGCCCAAGGTCAGGGACGCCATCAAGGGGCACCAGGTTCTGGTCGGCATGAATCGTGACATGGTGATGGCAGCCAAGGGCCGGCCGCCGAAAAAGATTCGCGAAAAAGATGGCGAAGCCGAGTACGAAGAGTGGATCTACGGCGAGCCGCCTCAGGATGTGGACTTCGTGCGACTGGCGGGTGACGAGGTGGTGCGCCTGGAGATCATGAAAGTGGATGGCCAAAAGATCGTGCGCTCAGCCCCTGCGCCGCGGCCGCCACCAGATCCACTGGGGCAGGATGGACCACCGGCCCCGCCGAACTGAGGTAGTCGTGGAATGGCGTGGATGATTTCAGATTTGTGATTTCAGATTTCAAAGTTAAAGATCAGGTTTTGGCCCTCTTGCATCGAACCTGAAATCGGCACTCTGAAATGCGGTATGTTCCCGACTTCCGACTCGGCTGATCAAGCTGTGATTAAGCGTCGGCGCTCTACTTCGTCGGCATGAAAAGATTTTCAGCGATCATCGCCATTGCGGTTTTGTGCCTGAATGCGGCCTGCCGCGACCGGTCGCGAAGGGAGACTCGGATGGAAGCCTCCACAGAGCAGGAACACGCCATTCGCCTCCTCCGTGAAGCCTACGCCGCATTCAACCGCGGCGATATTGCGGCGGCAGTAAGGCCGTTCGACCCACAGATCGAATGGACGGAGCCTGCAGATTTTCCCGGTGGCGGCACTTACCACGGGCATGCCGGGGCGACAACTTATCTGACGCAGTCGCGAGCCGCTTGGGCCGAAGTCATCAGCGAGCCAGAGCGTTTCATCCCTGCCGGCGACCGTATCGTCGTGTTTGTTCACGCGCGCGTCCGGCCCAAGGACAGCAACGAGTGGCAGGACGTACGCCTGGCGGACGTCTACACATTCCGCAATGGCAAGGCGGTAAGCATGCAGGCGTTTGCTGACCGGCAGGCGGCGCTAAGCTGGGTCGGAATCAAAGAGTAGACCGGCCAAGACGACGAGCAAGCTGCAGAGTAGCGCCGGGAGGGCGGCGCTACTAAAAGGCCTGCGTTACGCCTGACTTGGTTCCTGCGCGCTCCCGCTTTACACTGGAAGCGTGAAGATCGCGCTGGGACAAATCAATCCCACAGTGGGAGACTTCTCCGGCAACGCCGCCAAGATGATCAACTTTGCGGGTCAGGCGCGGGCGGCTGGCGCGGGTTTGATTCTGTTTCCTGAGCTGTCAGTCTGTGGCTACCCGCCGCGCGACCTCGTGGAGCGACCTTCGTTTGTGGTGCGCAATCGGAAGTCGGCGGAACGAATTGCCGCCGAGACCCGTGGCATCGCGGTAATCTGTGGACTCGTGACCGCTGCCGAGGCCGAAACTGGCAAATCGGTCATGAATTCGGCGGCGCTGCTTAGAGATGGCGGCATTGCCTTCGTGCAGTCCAAGATGCTGCTGCCCACCTACGACGTCTTCGACGAGATGCGCAATTTTGCCCCCGCCAAGAGCCAGTCGCTATTTCCTTTTTGCGGCAAGCAGATGGCGCTGACCATCTGCGAAGACGCATGGAACGACAAGCACTTCTGGCACAAGCGTCTCTATGCCGCTGATCCCGTCGAAGCGTTGGTTCAGGCGGGCGGTAACTTCGTGCTCAATATTTCCGCTTCTCCGTTTTGGTTGGGCAAGCGTGAATTTCGCCGCGAAATGCTGGCCACCATCGCACGTCAGGACAAAGTGCCGGTGGTGCTGGTGAACCAAGTCGGGGGCAACGACAGCCTGGTCTTCGATGGCTCTTTTAGGCACACGCGATTACGTTCGTAAATGCGGGTTCCGGCAGGTGATCATTGGATTGAGTGGAGGCATCGATTCAGCTCTGACGGCTTGCATCGCCGCCGAGGCATTAGGGCCTGAAAACGTTATCGGCGTCGGCATGCCGGGACCGTACTCGTCATCGGGCTCGATTGAGGACGCGCGTTCGCTCGCCCAAAGCCTCGGTATTCGATTTGAGCTGCTCTGCATCACCGAAATTTTCGAGAGCTACCGAAAAGCTCTGCAAAAAGTCTTCGCCGGATGCAAAGAAGATGCGACGGAAGAGAACATCCAGGCCCGGACTCGAGGCGCATTGCTCATGGCTCTCTCGAACAAGTTTGGAGCGATCGTTCTTAGCACTGGAAACAAGAGCGAATTGGGGGTGGGCTACTGCACGCTGTACGGCGACAGGGTGGGCGGGCTGGCGGTGATCTCCGACGTGCCCAAGACGCTGGTCTATCGCCTGAGCCGCTATATAAATTCGCGCCAGCCGGTGATCCCGCAGGCCACTCTGGAAAAACCGCCGTCAGCCGAATTGCGCCCCGATCAGAAGGACATTGACTCGCTTCCACCCTACGAGATTCTGGATACGATCCTTGAAGAATATGTCGAAGACTCGCACACTGCGGAGCAGATTGTCTCCGAGCACGGCTATGATTTGGCGCTGGTGCACAGGGTGATGCAGATGGTGGATGGTGCAGAATACAAGCGCCAGCAGGCTGCGCCAGGACTGAAAATTTCGCCGAAAGCCTTTGGCTCGGGCCGCCGCTTTCCCATCGCCGCCAAAAGCGGCGCGTGGTAGAGCGTGCCGAACGTAGGTTACAGAATTGATTTCTGGAAAGGACTTCATGCGTCGTTTTGCGTTCTGCTGCTGGTTTGTCCTCCTGCTGGTGTCGTTTGTAGTTGCACAGGACAAGACATCGCCCAAACCGAAGGAATCCAGCCCTCCCGTGCCCACCTTCAGCACCAGGCTGCCTTCGGAAGAAACGGTCAATGCCTTCATGAAGCAGATGTTTGGCTATGACTCGTCAGTGTCGTGGAAGGTGGTTTCGATCAGGCCCGCTGAGGCGCAAGGGATCGCGGAAGTCATGGTCGTCGTGAGCAACGCTCAGGGGCAGCAGAATAGCCGGCTATACGTGACCTCCGACGGCAAGCACGCGCTGATCGGCGATATCATTCCTTTCGGGACGCGCCCTTTCGATACCGCGCGCGAGGAACTGGCCAAGAAAGCCGATGGCCCCTCACGCGGCCCCGCTGACGCTGCCGTGACCGTGGTTGAGTTCAGCGACCTGCAATGCCCGCATTGCAAGGACGCGCAACCCACCGTTGACAAGTTGATGGCGGAAGAGAAAAACGCTCGCCTGGTATTCGAGAATTTTCCGCTGCCCTCGCATGACTGGGCCGCCAAGGCGGCGGCTTATGCGGATTGCATAGGGCGGAGCTCGAACGACTCCTTCTGGAAATTTCTCCAGGGCGTGTACGACGCGCAGAAGGAAATTACTGCGGCCAATGCCGATGAGAAACTGACCGCGCTCGCCGACCAGACGGGCGTGAAGGGCGCTGACACCGCCGCCTGCGCCGCCAAGCCCGAGACCGTCGGACGGGTGCAACGCTCCGTTGCGCTGGGCGCGTCGCTCGAAGTGAACGGAACGCCAACGTTGTTTATCAATGGAAGAAAGATCAGCAACGTCGGCGGGCTTCCTTACGAAGTGTTGAAGGGACTGACGGAGTTTGCGGCGAAGGAAGGGAAGTAGGAAGAAACCAGTTGCCAGTTGCCGTTAAAATCACTGACACCTGATTTTCTACTGTCTCACCCAAACTTCTGCGTTCTGACTCTGTTCGCGGTTGACAACACGCGGCGTGATCACGATGAGCAGTTCGTCCTCATCTACCTGCTTGCTGTTGCTGGTCATCACCTGATTCAATCCCGGGACGGCTCCGAGTCCGGGGATTCCGGTCAGGTTGCGCTGCTCGTTGCGTGAAACCGAACCTGCGACCACGGCTGGTTCTCCGTCCATCAGGTTGATGCTGCCCTTGTATTCGCGGTTCGAAATCACCGGGACACCGTTCAGTGACTGTCCCGTCAGGGTGCGGAACTGTACTTCCAGTTGCAGGCCGACGTCCGAACTTCCGCTTACCAACGGCTTGGCCTTGATCGACAGCCCAATATCTTCGTAGTTGAATGATGGAAAAGGGGACTGGAAACTGTTGTTCTGGATCACCGCTGAAATCGCTGCGCTATTGAAAACCGGCGCAAAGCTGGCATTCAGGATGGGGTAGCGCGAGCCCACGAGCAGCTTCGCATCGTTGCCCTGGCTCACGCGCAGCGTGGCATGCTCCAGCGTTTTTACGTTGCTTTCGTTCAATGACAACTGCGCGCCTGCCGTCCCCAGACTCAGTCCGCTGAGCGTCAATCCACCACCAAATGTGGCCAGAGGCTGGCTGAAGATCGAGCTCTGCTGTCCCTGGAGTTGGGCCAGAAGCGCGGAAAGCGCTGTGGAGTTGGCTTGGTTGATGCCGCCGCCGGATATGAGCTGGTTGATCAGATCCTGGATGTTCTGGCCCCCGAGCGCGGCCAATGCGCCCACGGGAATATTGAACAATTTGAAGTTATTGGGAATTTGCAATCCCATGTTGCGAGTCAGGCTGTTGGTAATTTCATACACATGCACGTCCAACATGACCTGGGGACGGAAATCGCCGAAGGCTTCGAGCACCCGCGTGGCGGCGTCCAGGATATTTCTGGGAGCGCGGACAATGATGGTGCTGGTTTGGGGCTGTGGAGTCACCAGGCGGATTTCAAAAAGATTGCGCAGCAGGTTGACCACGTCGCTCAGTTCCTGAGGAGAAGCGATTCCTGGCAGGTAGAAGGTGCGCAGGGCCATGCGATCAAACTGACGGTGGTTTTGCGCTGATTCGGCTGCCAGTAAAATCTGGTCGCCGTCGAGCGGCGTCCAGAAGGTGTGCGTCATCTGGCAGGCCACGGCCATGGCGGTGTAAAAGTCCGCCTCGCCGAGGTCGACACGCCGAACGCCGCAGCTACCTGCGTGAGAAGGCCACGGCCGTCGCCACGATAATGGAAATCGGCTTGAACCGGATTGGGAGCCACCCGAATTTCTTCGGCGTCGGCCACAACCTGCGGCGCGCCGGTGGTTTTCGGCGCCCATTCCCCCATCGCGTCCTGCAGACGCTGCTGGGCAAATTCATTTTGCGGATCCAGATGTAAAGCGGTGCGGAATTCGGCCAGAGCTTCTATCTGGCGGTTCTTGAGCATCTCCGCGTTGCCGCGCTGCAGGTGATCGAACACGACTTGCTGCCGGGTCATTTCGCGCGCGGTCACATAATCGGTGTCTTTCGGAGCCAGCCGCGCCGCCGTATCGAACTGATCGAAGGCCAGATCAAGATGTTTTTCCTTTTGCAGGCGAAGGCCCCGGCTGAAAGCCTCGGTGGCTTCTTTTAATTCTTTCTTCGATGGATTGCAGGAGGCAGCTCCGGGCGAACCTTCAGAACAAGGCACGAGGGGCAGATTTGATGGCTGGTCGCTGCAGAAGGCTGCCGCAGCCAATCCCAAGGCGATCAGGATGAACATCCCCCAGCGCATGTCCCGATTGTAACCGGGAAGGGAAGCACAACTGTGAGCTTTCCCGGGGGCAATGTACCTTCGTGTATTCGTCCTGTAGGAAAGTAAGTCGTCCAAAGATGCCCACAGGCGAAGCCAAGGGGCGGATCGTCCCCGTACGCTTCACCGCTGATAATCTGAGGCGATGGCAGCAGCAACCAAAACGAGCAATCAAACCGTCTCAGAGTGGATTCGGAGCACGATTCATGCCACGCTTCAACCATAAGGATTTCAAATTAGCATCCAAAATGAACCCTCTCACTCGAGCACTTTCACGGGCTTTCATCGTCATATTGTTGCTCGTTGATCCTTTTGTCTTTAGCGCGCCCGCCCAGCAAAAACCAGACTCGAAACCGCAGACAGTTGATTGGGAAGCCATGATCCCAGGGATCGAGGGAGCCCTGGGAAATGAATTCAAGTCTTGCTACGCGCAAGAAAGATGGATCGTCATCGTCCAGACTGCCGATGTGACTAACGATGGCATTCCAGAAGCTCTTGTCGAATACTGTCACATGGGTGCATACACCTCCCAAGTGGCATTGCTCCGGCTTGAACACGGCAAGCCTGTGTTAGCTCAGTTCCGAGGAAAAGGCGGAAAGATCGTCACACCTGGATTTCTGGACGGGGCTTCCGTGCGGAATGGCGAGTCAACAAGGCTCCTTCCCGAGAGACACGCCGTCTATGCCAGTCACTGTCATACCGACGATTCTGGAGGATTGGCGTCGTGTACCGTCGATGCCTATGTCTGGGTCGCGAAGAGTGCGACATTTGACGCGAACGAAACGGTCAGCAAAGAGATAGGCCAAGAGTAAATTGTTACCCAAATTAGGACACCGGTAGCGGGTAACTGACCCACTACCAGGACACTACCGAGTTTGGAAAGTTAAAACTTTTGGCGTATAAAAGTTAGTTGCGACAGCACGCGTCATTTTCCTTCCCGTGCGGCCACAACCTGATTTTCCGAGATTCTAAGCGAGGGAATATGCCCAGCCTGACCACCACACAGGCCCCCAAAGGTCTGGAAGGAATTGTCGCCACCATCTCCAGCATTTGCTACATCGACGGGGATCAAGGCGTTCTGGCCTACCGCGGCATTGACATTCATGAACTTGCTGACCACTCCAATTTCGAGGAAACCTGTTACTTGTTGTGGTATGGCAAGTTGCCCACGCCCAAAGAATTGAAGGACTTTCGCGAGCGCCTCGCGGAAGAGCGAAAGCTGGACCCCGCAATCATCGAACTTCTGCGTACAGCGCCGCAGCGGACTCAGCCCATGGACGTGCTGCGCACGGCGGTTTCGGCGCTGTCGTTTTACGATCCCGAAGACAAAAAGAACGATCACGATGCCAATCTGCTGAAGGCGTTCCGGCTGACCTCGCAGATCGCGATGATGGTGGCGGCATATGATCGCGTCCGAAAAGGGAAGAGCGTGGTCGAGCCGGACCGTTCGCTTTCGCACGCGGCTAATTTTCTGTTGCTGTTGAATGGCGCGAGGCCTTCGGAAACCGCCGAGCGGGCGCTGGATATCGCTTTGATCCTGCACGCCGATCATGAGCTTAACGCTTCCACCTTTGCCGCGCGGGTCGTGGCGGCTACGCTTTCCGATATGCTTTCGGCGGTCACGGCGGCCATTGGAGCCTTAAAAGGCCCTCTCCATGGCGGCGCGAACGAAGCGGTGTTTCATATCCTGCAGGCTATCGACAAAGCGGGCGCCGATCCGGTGGATTATGTGAAGGGAATGCTGTCGCAAAAAAAGAAAGTGCCCGGCTTTGGCCATCGCGTATACCACACCGAAGACCCGCGGGCCACGCACCTACGCAAAATGTCGAGCGACTTGGGGAAAAGCAGCGGCCAGAACAAGTGGTTCGAGATGTCGTGCAAGATCGAAGAATTCGTGAAGGCCGAGAAAAAGCTCAATGCCAACGTGGACTTCTACTCGGCGTCCACTTACCACACCCTGGGCATTGACGTAGACCTGTTCACACCGGTATTCGCGGTGTCGCGAATCAGTGGCTGGGCAGCCCATGTCATCGAGCAACTCGACGACAACCGCCTGATCCGCCCGCGGGCGGACTACATCGGGCCGGCGTATCCGCAGCGGTATGTGCCGATGGAGCAGCGGTAGGGAAGGCGATTTCAGTGGTAACTGCTGAAACCTTGGCCGAGCTTTTGAGCGATTCGTCGACGTGAACTCGGTTCATTGCTTGGTCCCGCAGGAGACTAGAACGCCAGCGCTAACGGCAACGCCAGCGCTAACGGCACAGACCAATAAGGTGCCGTATAAAACAAGAATCACAAACTGTGATCGAGCGCCCGATCGGGCATCGTGTAGCGTGGGTCTTTCTGGGGAGGCCCTCCTCTCTCTCCGAGTCGAGCGACAATTGTCCACCTGGCTTCATGTCTGACGGCAAGATTAACAGCTCTATCTGAGGCGACGAAAGAAAATTGGGCAAGCTCCACAAAGGGAACCTTGGCTTCGGATCTCGAGACCAGCGAGTATCGGAAAACGAACGTTGGGGCGTAAAATCACAAAGAGACTATGCGCCGCGTCTATCTCGACAATAACGCCACTACACCGGTTCTGCCCGAGGTCTTGACGGCCATGCAACCGTATTTCGGGGAGCATTTTGGCAACGCCTCATCCATCCATCACCACGGACAGGAGACACGGGCGGCCGTCGAGCGTGCGCGCGAGTCGTTAGCTTCCCTGGTGGGATGCCGCGCCTCGGAGATCGTTTTCACCAGCGGCGGCACCGAAGGCGATAACCTGGCAATTTTCGGTCTGGTCAATTTCGGCCTAAGCAACCCAGGACAGCACGTCATTACTTCGG
>WNFR01003795.1_pt1 | contig 15601 bp, 2 predicted proteins | sample 5400221 | NCBI WGS metagenome assembly WNFR01 (sample SAMN13153357, study PRJNA577476) | soil metagenome | isolation source: 40 cm soil under Madrone tree | place: USA:California | collected 2016-06-14 | reverse complement strand
CGCGCTCTTGCTACCGTTTGCGATGGTTTCTAATTGAGGGTGGGCACAAAATTGGGCACAGTGCGATACACGACTGAAACAAATGATGGGCTCGGTAAGGTTCGAGGATTCGAGCCTACGACCAACGGATTATGAGTTCTAAAAGGCCCGGCCCCCCCTGATATGCGATGAAGCATTATCAATTGCTATGGCCTTGATTCTATTCGTCATTGCGAGCGATTCAAGTCCCCATCGCGCTGCTACCAATTGATACGCTCTTTGATTGAGGGCGGGCAAAGAATTGGGCACGGTTCGCAAGGGCAAACTGGAACCTCCAACCTTTGACAGCCCTTGAGTCCTATTGCGATTCTTAAGGTCTGGTCTAACCACGCGAAGAACGAGTAAGCGATGTCGGGGGTGGGATAGTCTCACAATCGAAAAATCTACGACCGGCGATGAAATCAGCGAGGGGGAAACCAGCGGCTTGGCAACGAGCTTCCCGTTGACAGGGGAAAGACTGTATATTGTGACCTGTATCCCCGGCAGTTACATCCATGAAATGCCCACATTGCGGGTCGCCTACAGCGCTGAATTCGACTGTCTGTATGCAGTGTATGACTCCGTTGCCGGTCGGTGCCTCAGGCATTGCTCCGATCGGCCTGGGCGCTAGCTCTTCCGGCGCGGCGGCCGCTCCCGCGCTGGATGAGACCATCACTGGGACCGGCCAGGAGAGTTGGCCGACTTATCCGCGCTCGAATGCCACCGCGGGGCAATTGCGTGAAGCGCTCGAAATCGGAGATGTGCTCGCGAATCGATACGAGATCGTGGAGCGGATCGGCGAGGGCGGAATGGGAGCGGTTTATCAAGCCCGTGACCTGGAACTGAATCGCGTCGTTGCGCTGAAGGTCATCCGTCCTAGCCTCGCCAAGAATCCGGAAATCCTGACCCGCTTCAAGCAGGAATTAATTCTCGCCCGGCAAGTTACTCACAAGAATGTAATCCGCATTTACGATCTGGCGGAGTTCGATGGCGTCAGGTTCATCACGATGGACTTCATCGATGGCCGGGATTTGAAAAGCGTTCTCCGCGCGAAGGGCAAGTTCGAGCCCAGGCAGGCTGCGGAGATCATCGAGCAAGTCTGCCGCGGACTGGAAGCAGCGCACTCCGAAGCGGTGATCCACCGAGATCTCAAGCCGCAGAACATCATGATGGATCGCTCCGGCAAAATTACAGTGATGGACTTCGGGATTGCCCGGAGTACCGGACCGGGGGGCATGACGCACACCGGGGCCCTGATAGGCACGCCAGAGTACATGTCGCCGGAACAGGCCAAGGGCGAAAAGCTGGATGCGCGGTCGGATCTTTTCTCTGTGGGAATCATTTTCTATGAGTTGCTCACCGGTGATACTCCGTACAAAGCGGAAACGTCCATGGCTACGCTATACAAGCGGACCCGAGAAAAGGTTCCTCCGCCCATCGAGCTGGTTCCGGAGACTCCGAAGCCTTTGAACGATATCGCCGTGCGTTGCCTGGAAATTGACAAGGAAAAGCGATACGCGAGCGCGGCAGAGATTCTTACGGATCTGGAGTTGTGGCTGGGGCCGCGAGGTGGGACCCGCATCTCGACGGACCACAAGCGGCCTTGGGCCGCAAGCGCCAAGTGGGCCGCAGCCGGAGCCACTGCTCTGTTGGCCGTTGGAGCTTTCTTCGTTGGGGAAGCGTGGTTCCGCAAGCCCGTAGTACACAAAGAAGTTTCGCTTCTCGTTGCCGATTTCGCCAATCGCACAGGCGATTCGGTTTTTGACGAGACCTTGGCGCCCGCCTTCATTATTGGGTTAGAGGGAGCTTCCTTCATCCAAAGCTTCAGCCGTAGCGAGGCACGCAAGCAGGCCGCTCAACTGAAGCCCGGCACAACCGCGCTCGACGAGCCTGTGACCAGAATGATTGCGACGCGACAAGGCATCGATGTAATCGTTCTCGGCTCGATCGAAAAGAACAACAATCAATACGCCATTCAGGTAAAGGCGGTCGATGGGATTACCGGGAACCCGATCAGCGCGAAATCGCGTTCGGCAGAGAAGAGCGAGGTTCTCTCCGCAATCGGCCGGCTGGCTGCCGACTTGCGCGGCTCACTGGGCGACACCACTCCCGAATCGATCAAATTGTCCGCTCAGGAAACTTTCACGGCCAATTCACTCGAAGCCGCCCACGAATATGCGGAAGCGCAAAACCTGCTGTGGGACGGCAAATGGGAAGAAGCGCTTCCGCATTACGAGCAAGCCACCAAACTGGATCCGGAGATGGGGCGCGCCTATGCGGGCTATGCGATAGCAAGCTTGAATCTCGGCCACCGAGGCGATGCGGACAAATATTTCAGCGAGGCTTTGAAGCACATCGATCGAATGACCGACCGGGAAAAATACCGCACGCGCGGCAATTACTTCATCATGCGCAGCGAACCTGCAAAAGCCATCGAGGAATACTCCGCATTGCTCAAGGCGTATCCATATGACGATGCCGCCCATGCCAATCTGGCGATTTCTTATTTCTTTTCGCGAGACATGCAAAAGGCCGTCGAAGAGGGACGTCGCGATTTGGAGAACAATCCGCGCGGCATGATGCAGCGCGCGAATCTGGCGCTATACGAAACGTACGCCGGCAATTTCCAGAATGCAGTGAAGGAAGCGCAGGAAGTATTGAAGCGAAATCCGAAATCCGTGAGCGCGCTGGGTGCACTGGCCCTGGGTCACTTGGGAGACGGCAAAGCAGCGGAGGCCACGGCCGCATACGAGAAGATGCGGCCCGTCAGCACAAGGGGAGCTTCTTCCTCGGCAGCAGGGTTAGCGGACGTCGCGCTGTGGGAAGGGCGCTTGAAAGACGCACGGGACATTTTAGACAAGGGCATCGCGAGCGATGAAACCGCCAAGAACGGCGATGCCGCCGCGATTAAGCTGAATTATCTGGCCTATCTTTACTTGACGGAAGGCGACGCCAAACGCGCGGTGGCAGCAGCGGAAAAAGCGCTGGCATCCAGCCGCGATCCCGTGATTCTTTACTGCGCCGGACACATTGCGGCGGAGGCGGGTCAAACAGGAAAGGCGGTGAGCCTGTCTTCGGAATTGGCTTCGAAGCCTTCCTCGGACTTTCGGTCTTACGCAGATTTGCTGCTCGGCGAAGCTGATCTGAAGAACGGCGATGCGGCGAATGCGCTGAACAAATTCCAGGAAGCGAAAGGCTTGGCAGACTCCTGGCTGGCGCATTTCGATCTTGGCCGAGCGTATCTGGCTATGGGAGCCTTTTCCGAGGCGTCCTCGGAGTTTGACATTTGCATGAAACGTCGAGGAGAAGCGGCTGCGATTTTTCTGGACGATGTGCCCAGCTATCACCTCTATGCGCCGGTTCTTTACTACCAGGGGCTCGCGCACGAGGGACTCAAGAGCGCGGACGCTGCGCAATATTTCAAGCAGTTTCTTGCCATCAAGGCTAAAGGCGCGGGAGACCCGATGATCGCCGATGCGCGGCGGCGCCTCGGGTTGAGCTGAGTTCATCTCCGTGGGTCAAGACCTACCCCACTATTTGGCCTTGCTCACCTCAGCTAGCAAAAGCCCAGGCAGGGCACAAATTATCTCCGGGGGATGACAATCTCTAGCGCGCGCATGTTGGGTGATCAGCTTGTTTCCGACCACCGCGTTCGCCGAGTTAATTTTTGGAGCCGTTACAGTCCCACGGACGTTTGATTGATCTACGGAGGGGTCACCAGAGTCGCTGCGAAACAGCCCACGCTGCCGGCTGGAATCTCCACGAGCACATTTACCGAGGTGGCCGCTCTCGACCCAGCTTGGATCGCGTCGGCGGCACCAGTCGAGGTGATCCCAAGCTCCTGCTGATAGCAGACCGCTGCATAATTGGTGTCCGGGAAAGGGGTGTTCCACGTCATGAGGGTCGGACTTGTCTGAGGCAAGGCGAAGGAAACTCGCGCATGACGAAAGCCGAGGTTATCGGAATCAGGAACTGCTATGCAGTGCATTGTTCCAGAATCAAAGCCGTCATTGAGAACGGTAATCGCGTTTCATGATTCAGCACTTATCGCGCTGGTAAAGCCGGCGGAAAAGGGTCCTTCAGTCTCGGCGGTACACACGGGGGTGTAGTTGAGATCGGGAAAAGGCGCATTCCAAGTCACATCCACGCTGGCCGGAAAGCCTGAGTAGGTGACCCGAGCGTGGCGAAGGTCGCTGCTGCCTGAATCTGAGGCGGCAATGCAGTTAAGTATGCCCGCGGGTGATCCCCCGTCGGTAGGAGAAACAGTCATAGAACCAGGTGAACGAGACGTAATGGTGGGCAGGAGAAAGTCCGAAGGTTGCGTTTCGACCGTGCACACGGCAGTGTAGTTTGTGTCAGCAAATGGTGGGGTCCACGTGACGACAGCCGGAGCGACGCTGTTAGTGTAAGTAACTTGTGTGACCCGAATATCCCCAATGTTTGGCGAAACCACCGTGAACCCATTCCCAAATATCGTCGTTTCGTTTCCCGTCGTCAGTGTGAGTGTCCGCGCTCCCAGAGCGGCGGCAGGATTGATGTTCAGCACTGCGGTCGCATTCGTCGCCGAGTTCACCGTTAGCGAAATGACTGTAATTCCTGCGCCGAAGCTGGCGGTGGTCAAGCCTTGGACGAAGTGCGTTGACATGCCCGTGATTGCGACGGATAGATTTTGCTGCCCCTGATGACCGGTGTTCGGGCTGACCGAGGCGATGGCGGGAGCGAGCGGGTTCGTATTCACGGTGAAGCCGTTCGTGAAGGTCGCAACTTCGGTATTCGTCGTTATGGTTACGTTGCGTGCAGCGGTGGCAGACGGGAGAATCGCGAGGTGATCGAACATTAGAAAATCGACGCCTAGAGCAGTAGAGAGATTCTCGATCCCGACTGACGTAATAACTCCGCCATTCGTCCCATCGATCCGGAGATAGGCGTTGCGCGTCAACCCTGGGCTCCAGGCTGCGCCTGCGAGGGTCTCCAGCACTCCCATGTCGACGCCGTTCACAAACAGTTCGTGATTTGCGATGGGGAAAGAAGGCGATGGCGGATTGACAGATTGAAAGTTGGAGAGACCTATACCGAAAGATGTCGCTCCGGGCGCGTAGTTAAACGTCATCAGATTGGCTGTGCCCGGAGCCCCAGAACAGTTAGTTACTTGGTTCAAAATCTGGTTCGATGCGGTATCAGTGCCATCCCAAGCTTGCCCTGAAGTCAGGCCTGGACAGGCAATATCTCCATTGAAAAGGTTCGGCAGGCTCGTCCACGTCGTTGGGGACACTCCGCCGCTCAACTGGATGGTAAGACCGGGAATAAGAGCAGTCGTTTCAAAGCTGTCGATGGTGTAGGCGGTGGTTCCGAGGGTGGCGTCCATTGCCGCCGTATTTGCGCTATAGACCGAATTGGGAAAGAAATTGAGCTGTATGCCAGCATTAGGCACCGCGTCGATGTTGAGAACTGCTGTTGCTGTCGTCGGGCTGCCGACGGTCAGGGACTGCACATGGACTCCGCTACCAAAATCCGCGATTGTCGCACCTTGACTGAAGTGTGTAGACTGCCCGGTGATCGTCACCGACAGACTTTGCTGCCCCTGTTGCCCAGTGTTCGGATTGACCGACACAAGGGTGAGCGGCGTACCTGGTGCAATCGTGACGGTGTAGGTTTGCGATGCTGTTTGCGGCGGAGTGGAATTGTCCGTGGCTGTGATCGTAAAGGTGAAGGTATTCGCGGCTGTGGGAGTGCCGGTGAGGGCGCCGTTGCTAGCGAGCGTCAGGCCCGCGGGCAGAGTGCCACTGGTGACCGTGAACCCTGCGGGCTGCAAACCGCCGGCGCTCACGATGTTGGCGTTGTAGGCAGTGCCCACGGTTCCATTCGGCAGTGAAGCCGTGTTGATGACGAGCGGGTTGACGACAATGATCTGGAAGTTTTGCGCGGCAGTCTGCTGCGGCGCGGAAGAATCCGTTACTCTGACAGCGAGACCGAAGACGCCTTGGACGCCGATCGTAGCCGCACCGCCGAAAACACCGTTTCCATTGAACGTAATGCCCGGGGGCGGCCCGCCACCAATCGGCGCGAACTGAAATGGTGGCGTGCCGCCCGAAACGACCAGCGACGCACTATATGGACGTCCGGCCACGGCTGTGGGAAGCGCCTGAGTGCCGAAAACGAGTGTCGGGCCATTCACCGTCAAGTTGAATGTAGCGCTCGTAGTTTTTGCCGGCGTGCTGCTATCGACGAGCTGCGTAGTAAAGGTGAAGGCACCCGCCGAAGTCGGCGTGCCGCTCAAAATGCCATTGCCGCTGAGCGCAATGCCCGTGGGCAGCGAGCCGCCGGTAAGGGTCCACGTAAGCGTACCGACGCCGCCTTGTTCCAGCAAGATTTGCGTGTAGGGCTGGCCGCTAACTCCGTTGGCGAGTGCCGTCGTAGTGATCGCGAGCGGCGCGAGCGGCGCCGCGCTGTAGTAAATTTCGGCGTTCGAAAGTCCATTGAACGAACTACCCTGGCCTCCTGTAAGGAGTATGGTTCCGTCCGGCAAGAGGGCATTCTGGGGCTGCGTTTGTTGGTTCACCAGCTTTGCGGTAACTCGGAAGGTCCCGGTCGATGGATCGTAGATCTGAGGGTTTGCCGCGCCACTAGCAAGGAAGACCGTGCCATCAAGTAGGATCGGCACGGGGCTGTAGAATCCGCTGAGCGGACTAGTTGCACTGCCTGTAGGGCTAAATATGCCCGTAGATGGATTGTAGAGTTCTGCGGTCGAAAGGGTGAATGTTCGTGTTCCGGATTGGGTTTCTCCACCCGCTACGAGTACTTGCCCTGTGTACAGCAAAGCAGCCGCGTGATTCGCTCGGGACGTCGCCATGCTCCCCGTCGGGACGAATGTGTTCGCGACGGGATCGTACAGTTCCGATGCAAGAACGGTTCCGCCAGCGACTCCAAAGCCGCCCGTTATCAGGACCTGACCATTCGGAAGAACATCGGCGTGATGCACCTGGCGTGCTGCAGTCATGGGACTCGCTGTTGGTGTAAACGCGTTCGTTGCTGGGTCAAAGATTTCCGCGCTGTTTAACGTGGTGGTGCTTGATGTTCCTCCAGTTATCAGCACTTTGCCTGAGGCAAGAAGAGTCGCGATATGGGCGGTGCGAGCCGTGCTCATTGAAGCAGGCAATAATGTAAACTTGTTCGTGGATGGATCGAACAGTTCTGCGCTAGAAAGCACCGTAGAGCCAGCAATGCCACCGGCGACCAAGACGAGGCCGCTGTTGAGAAGGGTCATGGTGAATTGCCCGCGCGGCGAATTCATGTTGCCAGCCACGGTGAACGAGTGCGCAAGCGGATGGTAGATTTCGGCGCTGGCCAATGCAGCGGTGCCTGAAGTTATGTTCGAGAAACCACCGGCGACCAACACCGTGCCATTGGGCAGGGTGACAGCACGGTGAAGAGCGTGTGGCGCCGCAAGACTGCCGGTATCACAGAATCCCTCAACATTGAAGGGTTGCGAGATCGCGGAGGCGCTGCCCGCGCTGGCCAGCAGCGCGTAGCCGAGCTGACCGCGATCAATCGAGAGGTCCGTGAAAAGTGCGTTGCCGAGCCCGTTAGTGACACCATTTAATGTTCCGCTGAGCACCGCACTGGAGCAGGGCGGCGCGCCATTGAAGTTAATCGCCACGGAGGCGCCGGCAATCGGCGCATTGTTGGCGTCGGTGACGTGCACACGAATCGGGCTTCCGGTGAGAAACTGCCCGCCGACGGAGTTTTGCGGCGCCGTCAGGAAAGTAACCGTTGCAGGAACCGAGGTTCCGGCTGGAGAGACGTCCATCACATAGTATTGCGTGGCGACCTGGGCCGGGCTTGAGGAATCCGAAACAGATTCGGAGAATGTGTAGTGACCCGCCAGAGTGGGTGTGCCCGCGAGCGCGCCGCTGTGCGAATTCGCCGCGGGCTGCTGAATTGCCAGACCCGGCGGAAAAGCCGTGTTGGCCTGCGAAAAGGACAGGGGCAGCGTTCCGCCGATCGTGCCAATGGCTGCGTTGTACGGGATTCCCACGATGCCATTGGGAAGCGCGGTCGTGGTAATGAACACGGTGTTGACCGCGATAGTCAGGGCCTGCGTCGCCGTTTGCTTGGGAGTCGAGGAGTCCGTAACCGTCGCCGTGAAGGTGAAGCTTCCCGCGCCTGATGGCGTTCCGCTCAGGATCCCAGTGCTGCTCAAGGCCAAGCCGGGCGGCAACGTACCGCTGGTCACCGCAGCGTTGTAAGGTTGCGTGCCTCCCGTAATCGGCAGCGGCTGACTGTAGGCCCTTGCGGCGCCTGCGGTAGGCATGGTGTTGGAGGTGAACACCAGCGCAGGGAGCGACACATTGATGGTAAAGGTGGCGGTCACTGTCCTGGCAGGGCTACTGCTGTCCGTCACCTGCACGGTGAGGGTAAAGGTGCCCGTTGCAGTCGGAGTCCCGGACAAAATTCCATTTGTCCCGAGCGTGACACCTGGTGGCAACGCACCCGAAGCCTGAGACCATGTCAGCGTTCCGAGACCGCCCTGCTCGAGTAACATCTGAACGTACGGCTGGCTGATGAATCCGTTTGGAACGGAGGTTGTGGTGATGATGAGCGGCGAGACCGCTGCCGTGTTGTAGTAGATCTCCGTGCTAGGCAGCACGTTGACGCCGTCATCACCTCCGGCGAGAAGAGCGTTGCCGTTAGGCAAAAGCGTCGCCCGGTGAAATTCGCGGCCCGTTGTCATCGGCCCAGCAGGCGAAAATGCCCGTGAAGTTGGCGAGTACAGCTCGGCGGGAGCGGCCACACTAATGCCCCCGGACCTGTCAACTCCGCCGCCTACCAGCACGCTGCCATCCGGAAGGAGAGTGGAGGTGTGGCGAGAGCGCGACACGTTCATGTTGCCCGTTAGGGTAAAGACGTTTGTGCTGGGGTCGAAAGTTTCCGCACTCACAGCCGATGAACTACCAATGGCGCCGGTAAAGCCTCCCGAGACAAGGACGGTGCCATTGGGCAACTGAGTCGCGGCGTGCACATGGCGGGGACTATTCATGTTTCCGACAGGTGTGAATGCGCCGACGCCTTGGTTGGCTAAGGGGTCAAATATCTCTGCGCTGGAAAGTGCGAAGAAGTTCTGCTGAGCGTCGCGTCCGCCGGTGACCAGAACTTTGCCATTCGGCAGCAGCGTCATCGCGTGACGACCACGCCGCTGGGTCATATTACCGGTAGACGTAAACAAGCCCGTAGCCGAATTGTAGATTTCGGCGGTGTTGCTCCCGACGGGAGTATTGAACCCTCCGGTCACGAGCACCCTGCCATCCGGTAACAGGACTCCGGCGGCGTAATATCTCGGCTGAGACATGCTCCCGGTGGGGGTGAAGGTTCCCGCAGCCGGGTCATACAATTCAGCAGTAGCCAGCGTGCCGACGGTGTTGTTGGAGCCTCCGATCAAAAGCACCTTGCCACTTGGAAGGACGACACTGACTTGTAGAGCGCGGCCGTTGGGATCTGAGAGATTGCCCGTCGGTGAGGTGGTTCCGGTTGCGGGGTCGTAAAGGTCGGCGGTGTTTGGCGTGTTGCCAAGGTTGTCCTGGCCTCCGGCAAGCAGCACCTTGCCAGTGTTCAACAAGACCTGGGTGTGCTCCTCGCGCTGGGTGGTAAGGTTGCCCGAAGCGCAGAACCCTTGTACGGAGAACGGCGCCGAGACGGCTGACGCGCTGCCAGTGCTGGCGAGCAGTGTGTAGCCGAACTGGCCACGATCGTTAGATAGATTCGAGAATGCCGCTTGCCCGGTTGCATCCGTTATGGCAGTAAGAGTTCCGCTGAGGTTGGCAACCGCGCATGGCGGCGCGCCATTGAAGCTCATCACCACAGTTGTTCCTGTGATCGTCGTGTTCGTGTCGTCGGTCACGCGGACCACGACGGGGCCGCCACTCAGCGTCTGCCCTCCCACCGAATTGTGCGGCTGACTCACAAAGGTTACGTTCGCTGGAGCAGCCGTTCCCGAAGGCGCGATCGTGACTACGTAGTTCTGTATGGCCGTTTGCGCGGGACTTCCGTGATCCACAACGGACTCGGTGAACGGATACGTGCCGGCCACGGTCGGTGTACCTGCCAACGCTCCGCTGGAGAAACCCGGAGCCGGTTGCTGGATCAACAGTCCTGGCGGAAATGTGGTGTTCGCCGGGGAGAACGACAGAGGCAGGGTTCCGCCGGCCGTGACGATGGTCGCGTTGTAAGGCACCCCCACGATGCCGTTCGGCAGCACGGTCGTGGTGATGACCAGCGTATTGACCCCCATGGTAAAGGTTTGCGTGGCGGTTTTCGTGGGTGTCGAGGAGTCCGTGACCGTCACGGTGAACGCGAAACTTCCGGTGCCCGACGGCGTTCCGTTCAGCACTCCGCTGCTGCTCAGACCCAGTCCGGGTGGGAGCGTGCCGCTGGTGACCGTGGCGTTGTAAGGTTGCGTTCCTCCGACCACCGGTAGTGGCTGGATGTAAGGCTGTCCTACCACTGCGGTCGGCATGGTTGCTGAAGTGAAAACCAGAGGTGGCGTCGGGATGATGGTTAGTGCGAGAGTTGCGCTGGCCGTTTTTTGAGGATTGCTGCTGTCGACCACTTGTACGGTGAACTGGAATGAACCGGTAGCCGTGGGTGTGCCGGAAAGAATCCCGTTGGAGCCGAGTGTGACACCTGCAGGCAAAGGGCCTGACATCAGGGTCCACGTTAGCGAACCCACACCGCCTTGTTGCAACAACATGCGCGTATAAGCGTGACTCACAACGCCATTCGGAAGCGAGGTGGTCGTCACGATGAGCGGGGCCGCAGCTGCGGTGCTATAGTAGATTTCCTCATTCGCGGTGGTAGCGAAGCCAGTCAACGCGGAGTCATCGTCCCCGCCTGCAATCAGCGGGTTGCCATTCGGTAGAACAACCGCCTGCGCGTACTCGCGCTGCGTAGTCATCGAGCCCGTCGCGCTGAATGTACCAGTGGACGGACTGAAGATTTCGGCCGTCGATGATGCGGGTGTCAGGATACTGGGAACACCACCCGCTATTAGCACGCTGCCGTCGGGCAAGAGCGAAGCCGTCTGGGCCGACCGCGCGACGCTCATGTTGCCAGTGAGTCTAAAGGCATTTGTGGCCGGATCGAAAATCTCGGCAGTGGAAATAGCCGACGAGTTCGTCTGAAGACCGACGAAGCCTCCCGTAATGAGCACGGTGCCATTGGGCAGCAATGTGGCCCCTGCTTCGGCACGTGGACTGTTCATGTTGCCAATGGAAGTAAAAGCGCCAATCCCGTTATTGGCGGCAGGGTCAAAAATTTCCGCCGTGGCAAGCGTAATGTCCACTGACCCGCCGAAGCTGTGTCCGCCGGCAACGAGAACAGTACCGTTTGGCAAAAGGGTCATGGTATGGCGGGCGCGCGCTTGATTGAGATTGCCCGTAGAAGTGAACAAGCCGGTCAATGGATCATAGATTTCGGCGCTGTTCAAGCTGTTCAAGGTTGGGCTGGAGGTGTTGTATCCGCCGGCAACCAGAACCTTTCCATTTGCCAAGAGAACTGCGTTAGTAAACTCTCTTCCCTGCGACATGCTGCCGGTCGCTGAAAACGTGCCGCTGGCAGGGTCGTATAGCTCCGCTGTGGCGTCCAAACCGCCGATCAGGATCACTTGACCGCTCGGGAGGAGCACGCTCGCCTGAAGCCTCCGACCGATAGGAGAGCTCAAGTTACCGGTCGGAGAAACCGTTCCAGTTGCCGGATCGTAGAGCTCGGCGGTATTCAAGACGCCGGTAGTGTTATTTGCACCGCCGGCAATCAGCACTTTGCCATTCGCCAACAAGACCTGTGTGTGCAATTCGCGGGGCGTCGAAAGAGGCGCCGTTGCGCAGAATCCATTCACTGCGAAGGGATTGGAGACGGCGGTCGCGTTTCCAGCCGTGGCCGCAAGCGTGTAGTTGTTCTGGCCACGATCGACGATCAAGTTTGAGAAGGTTGCGATACCGCTGGCATTTGTAGTCGCTAGGGGTGATCCGGAAAGAACCGCCGTAGAACACGCAGGATTTCCAAAATTCATCGCTACTTGGACGCCCGGGATCACTGCCCCGGTCGCGTCGGACACTTGCACTTGTACGGCGGGTGATATGGTTTCTGAGCCCACGGCGTTACTAGGCTGCACGACGAAAGCAATTTGTGCGGGCTGGTTGGCCACGACGATCGTATATGACGCCGTTGCGAACAGGCCGATCGAATCCGTGGCCTTGACGGTAAACGAATATGTTCCCGGCGTGGTCGTGACGCCGCTGAGCGTACCGCTGCTCGAGAGCACCAGACCCGGCGGCAGCGTCCCCGCACTCGACCAAGTGTAGTTGGGCATTCCGCCCACGGCCGAAAAGGTCTGAGTATATGGAGAGCCGATGAATCCGTTTACGAGCGTAGGGGACGGTGTGGTGATGGCGACCGGAGGCACAATCGTGATGGTCAAAGCGCGCGTAGCGGTGTGCTGAGTCGCCCCAGTGTCCATAACCTGCGCCGTAAACGGGAAGCTACCCGCCTGCGTAGGAGTCCCGGTAATCGCGCCGGACGCGGCGTTCAACTGCAGGCCGGGAGGGAGTGAACCGGACGCAATTACCCAATTACGAGCCCCAGTATTGCCACCAACTGACGTCAAACTTGTGCTGTAAAGTTGGCCGGTGACGCCGACCGGCAGCGAAGTGGACGTGGATGTGACGAGCAGATTGATCGGTGGCGTGAAAATTCCGTTTTTCACATCTACGGTGTTCACGGCCTGCGAGACAGCCACGGGAGAGACGTTTGGCAGCACCTGGCTCACGACCTGCGCCACGCTCAGATTTGTCCGGATGGTGATCTGGCCGGAGTCCCCTGGCGCCAGATTGATCGTGGGCGTTTGCACGCTGAGATTGGCAACTCCCGGATTTCCGAGTTGTGTGGGATCGGTGACGAAAACTGGATTCGTAACGTTGGCGACGATAACGTTAGTGCCTACCTGTTGGATCTGGCAGCCAACCGCTTGTTCTGTGAAGTAAACCTTGCTCAAAATAATCTGGAATTTCGCGCCCGCGGGAAAAGGCGCTGACTGGAAGAACTGTATTGTGTAGGCAGCGCTGGTGTTGCCTTCATTCGTGAACGTATAACTGGCGTCGGTCACGGCTTCGTTGGCCACGCCGGGATTAGCCACACCTGGATTCGCCACGCCCGGGTTTGCCACACCTGGGTTCGCCACACCTGGGTTCAACGCAACTACGACGGTGGGGTTGGCCACTCCCGGATTAGCCACACCTGGATTAGCGACGCCGGGGTTGGCTACGCCCGGACTGGGGACACCGGAATTGGCCACACCGGGATTCGCAACTCCCGGATTGTAGAATTCGTTGACTGAAATCTGGTTTGCGCCAATTGCCGCATTGTCCGGACTCGTCAAGGCTGGATTCGTCGGGTCCGGATTGAGCAGAACGGAGCCCGTTAGGGGCGGATTTGCGCCGTCGTTCTCCGTCGCCGTAACAAGAACACTGGGGAATGCCACGGTGCTGCCTGCATTGGCGACAACAAAGACAGGAAACGACTGTGACGAAAAGGCGTTAACCTTCACCGTCTGCGTAATCACAGACGCGAACTGCGAGAAGGAAGCTGTCGCGGTCGCTGGCTGGGCCGGTATGTTGACCTGGAAGCTTCGGGCGGCGCTCGTGGCGTTTCGTATCTCGACGACGAAAGCACGCTGTATTGGTAGACCGGCTGGCGTCAATACAGGCTTGGATGTCTGCGGTGAGGTCAGAATAACGCCCTGGCTGATTTCTGCGGTGTAGACGTTCTGATTCCGCATGCCGGTTTGTCCAACAACGCAGACAAGTGGCTGTTTCGTGGGATCGAATTTGCTCGGTTGGCCTCCAGGATTAGAGGCGGAAATGGGTGGTGTGTAATTCTGCCAGTTGCCGTCAGCCGGTGGCACGACGTCGCGATTGTCGGTCCACGCCGCGTGGAAAACAGGGTTGGCGGTTGCATTCGTGTTAAACGTCCAGCCGCCATTTCCGTCGGCGATGATCTGGGGCGCGCCTGAAACATCGATGTAATCTCCCATGAAAGGCGCGGTGCCCTCCACGAAAAGAGGAAGATTTGGCGCGTTAAATTGAATTTGCTCACCCGTGATGTTGAGTTCTGGAATGGAACCGAATAGATAGTGTGTGATACGAAATGACTTGAAAGAAGGTGGCTGTAAACTCGAAGCCGGGAGAGGAACGGCTTCCGCGCCCATCACGTCTATTGTGTGCCGGCGGACAGCTAATCGCGGAGTGGAATCAGCAACATAGGGAGTGAAGACGGCGGGGTTGTTGGACGGCTTGGGAGGGGCGATCTCGCCTTCTAGCGCTCGGGATTCAGCATATTGGCCACCAAGAGCGCAAGGCAGTATGAACAGAGGGTCGCAATTTGGATCTGGCGCCTGTATAAAAGTCCCCGTCGTGTGATCCTGTCGAAGATCGTAGTAGCTGAGAAACAGTTTTCCGGAGGCGAAACTCAGGCTGGGCATCAACTGGCTCCCACGCCCAGAAAGATTCGAGAACATATTCCCATTGTCGTCGGCCACGGGCCCGACATCGACCTGAGCGATGCTGCCCGACTGAATAGAGCGGCCTCCCGGCGCGATACCCATCATAATTTTGCCGTCGCCATTGGCGTCCCGCTGCGACCATGCGACATAGACTCGGCCGTTTGAGTCCACCGTCAACGCCGGGTATCCATTGCTCCGGAAAGAGGTGTTCGTAAAAATCTGATCAAAGGGGCATCCGGTGCCGCTGGGATTCTTGATACAAGAGCTGGGAAAAACGACGACTGGAAACGGCTGACCCCAATGCGCGCCGCCGTCCGCGGACTTTGCAAGAAGAATGGCTGGGGGGTCGTCGGCGTCATTAGCAGTTGCGAAGCGGCGCCAAGCGACATAAACGGGGGCTGGCTCGCTGGACGGAACACTGGGGTCGATCGCAATCACGGTACCCTGATGTTCCGCATCCGCAACGCCGGAAGGCTCGCTATTTTGGCTCAATGCTGTTGGAGAACTCCACGTCATGCCGCAATCCAACGATCTGCGAAAATTAATCGTAGAGTGTTGCAGCGGGCCGTTCCCGACGAAAGAGGTATAGGTCACATACACCGGCGCCGCAGGAATGGTTTGCGTAATATTTTTCCCGTCCTCCACAACGGAGATTGTGCAAGTCGCACCGCTTCGGGGAATATCGACGGCCACCCAGGGCTTATCCAGGAAAGTCGAAGCTCCAGGAGTCCCGGCAATTCCTCCGAGGTCCACGATCGTCGTATCAAGGTATTTGATGGTGTCGTGGGGCGCGAGATTAGTCATCGAACCGTTTTCAAATGTGGCGTCGCCGTTCTCTTTGTTGTTCAAGTCGATGAAACGAGAGATGAATACAGCGCTCCTCGGTGGATTGCCGTCGCGATTGAAGACGAGCCCGGTGTAGTAAAAGAGTCCGTTTGTGCCGGCTCGCACCGTTGGATCGGACGCCGCCTGAAAACCATGTATAGGCGAAGCTTGCCCCTGCGGAGAACCATCGAGGGGAAATCCGGGCAGGAG
>WNFR01004314.1_pt1 | contig 15602 bp, 12 predicted proteins | sample 5400221 | NCBI WGS metagenome assembly WNFR01 (sample SAMN13153357, study PRJNA577476) | soil metagenome | isolation source: 40 cm soil under Madrone tree | place: USA:California | collected 2016-06-14 | reverse complement strand
AATTCGAACTAAAGGAAGCGGGAATCGATCCTTCCGATCTGTCACTGCCGCCGACGGCGATGCACACTATTTTCAGGCTGATAGCCCAGATCGTAACTTGCGCCCTTCTGGCTCCCATCGCTTTGTTCGGCACGGTAATTCACTATCCGGCTTATCGCTTAGGGGGGTTCTTGTCGCGACGCTTGGCCCGACGTGAGCAGGACGTGCTTTCGACCTTCAAAATCATTTCCGCGATGCTGTTTTTCCCGCTGACGTGGATTGTCGTGGCGCTGATCTCGTGGAGATTTGCCGGCTGGCTGGCGGCGGCGGCTTCAATAATCCTGAGCCCTGCATCCGGGTTTATTGCCATTCGTTTTTACGAAAAGATGGAAGAGTTTGCCGGCAGTTTTCTGGCGTTAGCCCTGTTTGTCATGCGCCGTCGATCCTTTCTGCGTTTGCTGGCCGAACGCGCGGCGATCCGCAGAGAGATTCTCGCGCTCGGTGACGAAGCCGCGCTGCGGATCACCTAGATTATTTCGACAACACGCTTGACTATCCACATCCGTCATATCAATCGCCGAACAAGCGCGACAATTTCTTGCGACGTTATGTTCGAGACTGCCACTTACTAGTGAATACGTGTCAGAAATGACCTTGAGAGGGCTATTCCTATGGTAAGCAGAGTAGCGGCGGTGGCGGTCATATTGCTGTTTGTTTTCAGCGCGGTAGCGGTGCCCACATATGCTCAACTACCATCACTGATCCCACGCGAGACGTTGATCGGCGGTGCGCAAAAGTTCAACCCGCGAGTTTCGCCTAATGGCAAGATGCTGGCCTACATTGGACCAGACAAAGGAATATTCAATATCTGGGTGCGCACTATTGGGCAGAATGACGATCGAGTCGTGACGTCCGATAGACGACGCGGGATTGATAATTTCGTATGGCAAGAAGACGGCGAGCACGTCTTGTACATTCAAGACCGAGACGGCGATGAGAACTCGCACATCTATCAAACCGATCTTCAAACAAAGAACACACGTAATCTCACTCCCTTTCAAGGTGTGCGAGCCTACATAATTTCCATCAACTCCAAATTTCCCGACGCAATGCTCGCTGCCTTGAATTTGCGAGACCGCAAGATCTTTGACCTTTACCGGATCAATTTAAAGAATGGCGCGGTTGACCTGGAATCGCAAAGTGCGGTCGACGAAACCGCTTGGATCGCCGACAGTAATTTACAGGTGCGTGCGGTACGGGCTTATCTTGCGGATGGCAGCGTTGAAATCCGTGTTCGTGACGATGTCAGGTCGCCATGGCGATCGCTGCGGAAGTGGAGCGGTGATGAAACCGGGGACATTTTCGGTTTCGCACCGGGCGATAACGCGGTTTGGATTACGTCCACCGAAGGTGCGGAGGCGAAGCGCTTGCTCGAGGTTGATATCTCGACCGGCAAGACAACGGTGCTGGCAGAGGATCGCCAATTTGATGTGGCAAGCATTTTAAGAAACCCTCGGACCCGCGCGCTTGAAGCCGTGCGAATCGATCGCGCGCGCAGTGAGTGGACTGTCATCAATGAATCTCTCAAGGCGGACTTCGACACTCTGCGAAAGGTTCGCGAGGGTGATCTTTACATCGTAAATCGCGACCGTGACGACAAAACGTGGACCGTTTACTACGTCACGGATGATGGCCCGGCGTACTATTACATCTACGACCGCAGCGCTCGACAGACCACATTTCTGTTTAGCAATCGTCCGGGTTTAGAAAACTATAAGCTGGCAAAAATGCAGCCCATATCTTTTCTGGCGCGTGATGGGATGACGATCTACGGCTATCTCACGCTGCCGGTCGGGATTGACTCAAAACGTTTACCGCTCGTGATCTACGTCCATGGCGGACCATGGACGCGCGATACTTGGGGTTACGTTTCCTTTTCGCAGATGCTGGCCAATCGGGGTTACGCCGTCTTGCAAGTCAACTTCCGTGGCTCGACGGGTTATGGCAAGAGCTATCTCAATGCCGGCAACCGCGAGTGGGGCGGCAAGATGCACACCGACTTGATTGATGGGAAGAACTGGGCGATGAAGCAAGGCTACGCCGATCCGAAGAAGGTCTGTATAGCGGGGCCGAGCTATGGTGGCTATGCCGTGCTCGCGGGCCTGGCTTTTACGCCTGATGAGTTTGTTTGCGGCATAGACTTTTATGGCCCATCGAATCTTGTTACTTTTCTAAGAACTATGGCGCCTATCCTAAGTCTGAGCAAAGGGAATTTCTACAGGCGCATCGGTAATTTAGAGACGGAAGAGGAGTTTCTAAAGTCGCGCTCGCCATTCTTTCGCGCATCTGAGATCAAAGCGCCTCTATTAATCTTCCAGGGAGCTAACGATCCGCGCGTACCACAAGCCGAAAGCGATCAGATAGTCGCGGCTATTCGCAAGAAGGGAGGACAGGTCGATTACATTGTCTTTCCCGACGAAGGCCACGGTTTTGCGCGCCCCGAGAACAATCTTAAAGCCTGGGCCGCAATTGAGCAGTTTCTAGCAAAACATCTTGGCGGCCGCGCCGAGCCACCTTCGGAGAAAGAAAAAGCAGACGAACTCCGTAGATAGCTGGAAACAGAGCCATTACTGCGCCTGAAATACGGCTCAACAAATCGTGGACGGGAGTGGGGCGGGCCGCCTTCCGTACGTCACAGGGTTAGCCAAATCGGGGCTTTTCTTTTCGGACAGGAAGTTGTTCGTGGGAGCAACCGGACGGAGTTAGCGTTTCTTCGCCACCTTCTTTGAGAACTTGCTCGCAGCCTTTCTTCGCGCAGGCGCGGCGCGCACCCTTCGGCCCTTGTTTCCATTCCGCTGCACGACGCCGGCTTTCTCAAGGTACTCGTAACTTCCGCGCACGACGTTTCGGGCGACGCCCAGCAATTCCGCCAGGGTGCGCTCACTCGGCAGCGCGCTTCCGACGGCAAGCGTGCCGCTTCCGATCAAACTTCGAAGCTGTTCGGTAATCTGTCTGGTCATCGAGTCGACACTCTTTCGGTCGACGCGGATCTTGAAAGTCACCTCGATTGTCCTCCGTGTTCTGGGGTGGCGCGTATTCTAGTGACTCAGTGATCGAGTGTCAAACATTTCCAATTGCCGATTTTCAATTTTCAATTTCAAATCTCCGATCTGAGAGGTTGTTTTCAGGGTGATTTGAAGCGGCGCTGGAACCTTGAAGTGTTTTTCAGCGACTGAGCGCGCCATGCTTGCGCAGAATTTCCAGGGTGCGATCAAGCGGAAGTGCCTCCACCGTGTGGCCACGGCCGCTGGTCGTCGTCGCGGCAAACAGCGAATTGTAAATCGCTTCCTCGGTCGCTTCGATCACCGCGAGAAACAACGGTGACATGGCTTCGTTCGAGAGCAGCGCTACGGTTGATTTCGATTTGGGGTCAATTGCCGTGGTGCGTATGCGTAACTCCGGCGCGGTCGAGAACGCGATCGCGTAATCGCCGCTGCCATTTGAACCCGCTGCACCCGTCCGCGCGAGTCCCATCATCGAGCGGGCCGCCAGCCGTTGCAGATTGCGGTGATCGATCGGGGCGTCGGTGGCAATCACGATGATGACTGAGCCGTCGGCAAGATTCGGGCCGGCCATCGGCTTGGTTTGAGAGGCGCGCGGATCCATCACCAGGCCGCTCTTGTTTTGAGCTCGCTCCAGCTCGTCCTTTAGAAAATATCGCCCCAGTTCACGCCCCACCGGGGCCCCATTTATCGTCAGAATCCCGCCAAAATTCGTCTGTACCAGCACGCCCACGGTGTAACCGCCGAGCGACGGAGGCAGCTTGCGCGAAGACGTCCCGATGCCGCCTTTGAAGCCAAAGGCCACGGTGCCGGTACCAGCTCCGACCGCGCCTTCATCAACCAACCAGGCGCCGCGCGCATTCTTGATCGCGGCGAAGACTTCGTCGCGGCCCACGTGTCGTCCGCGAATGTCGTTCAAGTAACCATCGTTGGTCTCGCCGACGAGCGGATTGATCGACTGCACACCTTCATTGCCCGGCAACGCGAGCATGTAATCAATGACTGCGTCGGCCACGCGCGGCACGTTCAGCGTCGACGTCAACATGATCGGAGTTTCAATCTCGCCGAGTTCATTCACCTGTGTCGAGCCGGCGAGTTTGCCAAACGCGTTGCCGATAAAGACCGCACCCGGGACTTTTTCGCGAAACAGATTTCCCCCATGCGGCAGAATTGCAGTGACGCCGGTGCGCACGTCTTCGCCGCGAATGACGCTGGTTTGTCCGACCATGACGCCGGCAACGTCACTGATCATGTTGCGGGGTCCCGTCGGCAGGATACCGACAACGACTCCAGCTTCACGCGCGCGGGGTCGAGCGGTGCTGCCGACATCCCGGCCCGCACTCCTAACTTGAGCAGAAGCGCGCTCGGCCATCATGATCGAAGCGCCTAACATTGCGAGGCACGGCAGCATTGCGGCCAGAAATATTCTTGAATTATGTTTACGCATTCGTTTCAATCCAGATGGTATTGGAAAGCTGATCGGGTTTGGCGCTAAGCAGCGAGCGACAGAAGATGTAGATCGCCCAGCATTCGATCGCGAACGGCGGAAAGCCCAGGAAGCCGAGCACCGGCATCTCAAAAATCTTGACGTCGCCAAGGTAAGGAACAGTGTAAGTCCACTTTGACAGCGCCCAATAGTTCCAGAACTCCCACAGCACGCCGCACACCAGACCGCTCGCCAGCAAAGACCACAGCCGTCGCCAGTCGCCGCGAGAGAGATCGCCGGTGATCGACGGCCAGCCGCGCATCGCATTCAGAGGATCGAGCAACAGAATGAATGACAGCCAGATCACCGGCGCCAGCCAGGCCGAAGGGTAAACCAGCGGTGCGATCGCGCCGATTGCTCCCAGCAGCACGAGCACGATCAGCGACGGTTTTGAAAGCTTTATGGCGACGCCTCGGTTTTTCTGCTTGAAAACCAATGCCCGAAACACCTCGGCGGTCAAAAACAGCAACGGAAAGATGGTCGCAAACGCCCAGTCGTAACCGACGCGCCGCAAAAACAGGTTCGGTTCGAGGTTGTGATAGTGCCACCACAGTTCGAGAGCGGATTTCCAGAAACGCGGCGCGTTGTAGAACTCGCACAGCCACCAGCCGCCAATCGAAACCAAAACAATGATGACGAACTCCAGCCGTTCACCCATCAACAGCGATCGCCCTTTGAGCTTGAAGACGAGCGCGTCCGCGAAAAGAATATAACCGGTCCAGACCACGGGCGTGAACCAATGGCCGACGAACTGATTCCCGCCGAATAGCAGTCCCTCGGCACCAAGCATGATCGCGATTCCAATGTATCCGTACGGCGGAAATCGCGGTTTACTGCTGGCCTTATCCATGGTTCATAGTATTATGTGCCCCGCGCCCAGGCGACAACAACCAAGCCGAAGAAGGATGGTAAGAATGAAAACCCAAGTGAAACTGATTCTTTTTTCTCTGACCATGGTCTTTCTGTGCGTCGCGTGTGTGAAAGGCCCCGAAGGCAACGGCAGCAAGAGAGCCAAAGGCACCGGCCCGGTGCGCATAGGCTTTTCCATGGACACGCTGAAAGAGGAACGCTGGCAGCGCGACAAGCAGTTGGTCGAACAGCGCTGCAAGGAAGTCGGCGCCGAGTGCCAGGTGCTGGTCGCGGACGGTAGCGACTCGACGCAGGTCAACCAGTGCGAAACTTTTCTGACCCAGGGCGTCGATGTTTTGATCGTCGCGCCCCACAACGGACAAATCGCCGCGTCGATCGTCGAAGCCGCGCATAAGCAGGGCGTGCCGGTGATCAGTTACGATCGTCTGATTCGCAATGCCGACGTCGATCTCTACGTCTCGCACCAGGTCGTGAAGATTGGCGAGATGCAAGCGGCCTATGCTTTGAAGTACGCGCCGAAAGGAAATTACGTTCTGATTGGCGGATCGCAGACGGACAACAACGCGATCCTGCTGGTGCAGGGTCAGATGAACATTTTGCAGCCCGCCGTCGATCGCGGCGACATCAAGATCGTGACCATGCAATATGCGCGCGAATGGCTGGCCAGCGAGGCGTTGCGCATAACTGAAGATGCGCTGACGAAGAACAACAACAACATTCAGGCGATCGTGGCTTCCAACGACGGCACTGCGGGCGGCGCGATCTCGGCTTTGCCGCCCCAGTTGGTCGGCAAAATCCTGGTGACGGGACAGGATGCCGCGCTCGACGCCGTGAAAAGAATCGTCGAAGGCAAGCAGACGATGACGATCTACAAGCCAATCGTTCCGCTTGCTAACAGCGCTGTGGATGCGGCAGTCAAACTCGCGCGCGGAGAAAAGATCGAAGCGAAGGACAAGGTGAACAACGGCAAGAAGGACGTCCCATCGATCCTGCAGGAGCCGATCGTCTTAGACAAGAACAACGTGATGCAGACTGTAATCAAGGACGGCTATCACAAGTTGGAGGACGTTTACAAGAACGTGCCGAAGGATCAGTGGCCGAAGCCGTAGGCAGTAGACAACGCAAGCAACGGTAGCGGTGTACAGAGTACCAACTTCAGTCGGGTTTTTGCCGCGATCAAGGCCCAACTAAAGTTGGTACTCTAAACGCCGAGAGGCCGCGTTGAGAGTTAGTACAAGTCTGACGCATCCAACGACCAACACCGAACATGACCATTCCGCTTCTGGAGATGAAGGGCATCACTAAGAGCTTCCCCGGCGTGAAAGCCCTGGATGGGGTGAGCTTCGATCTGAATAAGAGCGAGATTCATGCGCTCGTGGGCGAAAACGGCGCGGGCAAATCGACGCTGATCAAAATCCTCGCCGGAGTCTATCCGCACCCCGAGTACGGCGGCGAGATCACGCTCGATGGTGCGACGCGACGGTTTGCGAATGTCCGCGAGTCTGAAAACGCCGGCATCGCGGTCATCTATCAGGAGCTTTCGCTGGTGAAAGACCTGGGCGTCGCCGAGAACATCTTTCTCGGTCGCGAGCCACGCCGCTTTGGCATAATCAACTGGGAAGAACTTTATAGCCGCGCGCAAGAACTGCTCAACGACCTTCATCTCGGAATCGATCCGCTCACGCCGGTGCGCAATCTTGGTATTGGCCAGCAGCAACTTGTCGAGATCGCGAAGGCCCTGTCGCAAGAGACGCGCATCCTCGTGCTTGACGAGCCCACCGCCGCGCTCACGGACGCGGAAGTCGAAACGCTCTTCGGCATTTTGCACAATCTTCGGGCGCGGGGTGTGGCGATGATTTACATTTCGCACAAACTCGACGAAGTCTTTCGCATCAGCGACCGCATTTCCGTGCTTCGCGACGGCCGCACGGTGGGCACCAATGCGGCCCGAGAGTTGGACGAGGGCCGCGTGATCGCAATGATGGTCGGGCGTGAGGTCGATCAAATCTTTCCCTCAGCCAGACATGATCGCGGCGAAATAGTTTTCGAAGCGCGCGAAATCATGGTCGAGGACCCGGCAGTTCCCGGCAAGGTGCTCGTCGATAAGGTTGGATTTACGGCTCGCAAAGGCGAAGTCCTGGGGATTGCCGGCCTGATGGGCTCCGGACGCAGCGAACTTTTGATGGCGATCTTTGGCGCGCATCCCGGCCGAAAGTCCGCCGAGATACGTGTTGACGGCAAGCCCGTGCAAATCAACCGGCCTGCTGATGCGATCAAACAGGGCATCGGTTTCGTGACCGAGGATCGCAAACGTTACGGACTCGTTCTCGATCAGACGATTTTGAAGAACATGACGCTCGCCGGGTTGCGGCGGCTTTCGGGAAGGTTCTTTACCAACGAAGATGCCGAAGCTGTCGCCGGTGAACGCTCGGCGCGCGAACTTCGCATCAAAGCGACTTCGGTGTTTACGATCGCGGGTACGCTTTCCGGCGGCAATCAACAAAAGGTCGTGTTGTCGAAATGGTTGTTGACGAACCCGCGCGTGCTTTTTCTTGACGAGCCGACGCGCGGCATCGACGTTGGTGCGAAACAGGAAATCTATGCACAGATAAACAAGCTGGCTGAAAGCGGACTGGCGATCATTTTGGTCTCATCTGAGCTGCCTGAAGTCCTGGGCCTTTCTGATCGCGTGATCGTTCTGCACGAAGGCCGGGTTACCGGCGAGTTCAATCGTAGTGAAGCCACGCCCGAAGCGGTGATGTCGTGCGCGACCGGGCACGCGCGCCGCGCGGCTTGAGATCTTGTCAGAACCGGGAGCGGTAGCGACCGGATCGAAATTCAACTTGATGGTTAGATCCCATCGCTACCGCTCCGGGTTCTGACACGTATTTCTTCGTGTGATTTCGTGGATCGTTTTATACGATAACAAGCGGACGATCCACGAAACTACACGACGCGCTCGGAACCAACACGAAGAGGTGGCGATTTCTAAATGACTACTCCGGAACCCATCACCCGAACGGGCAGATTTAAACTTCGCACCACCGCCCTGCGCGCTTACACGATGTTGCTCGCGTTGATCGGGATCTGGCTTTTCTTCCAATGGGCCACGATCGATCAATATCATCCTTACGGCCTCTTCCTGGGCGCGACGAATTTTTCGAAGCTCCTGCAGCAGATGGCCGTGACCGGCGTGCTGGCGGTCGGCATGCTGATGGTCATCGTTTGCGGCAACATCGATCTCTCGGTCGGCGCGGTCGTCGGACTGGCCGGCGGGATCGCGGCGTTGACGCAGGGGCAGGGCCTGGTTGTCTCTCTGGCGTCAGCCGTCATCATCGGCTTATTGATCGGCGCGATCCAGGGTGCCCTCGTTGCTTATGTCAACATCCCGGCATTCATCGTGACCCTCGGCGGACTGGAAGCATGGCGCGGAGTGATTCTCAAACTAACCAGGGGCGCGACAATCCCGGTCGAGCTTCCCTTCTTTCGTTCGCTCGGGCGCGACTTCATCGATCCGCGCATCGGTATCGGGCTCGCCATCGCCGGCATCGCCGCGATCGTTTGGACGAATATTCGACGCAAGCGCGCGCGACAACGCCACGGACTGGCGGCCTTGAGCGGCGGAGCGATCGCCGCGCGCATCCTGGTTCCCTCGGTCGTCATCATCGCGTTCATTTTTCTCATGAACAAAGCGGGCGGCGTGCCGATTCCGGTGATCTTTCTCCTGGCGGTGGCACTGGCCGGAGCCTTCCTGACCGCGAACACGACGTTCGGCCGTTACCTTTACGCGATCGGCGGAAATGCGGACGCCGCGCGGCTCTCAGGAATTAATTTGCGTCGATATACACTCGCGGCGTTTTGTGTGATGGGCGCGCTTGCCGGACTCGCTTCGATCCTGCACACGGCGCGCGTCGGCAGCGCTTCGCCCGACGCCGGCACTTTGATGGAGCTGGACGCGATCGCCTCGTGCGTAATCGGCGGCACGAGCTTGATGGGCGGCCGCGGCACAGTGTTCGGCGCGGTGCTGGGCGCGCTGATTCTCGCCAGCCTGGACAACGGCATGTCGCTCTTGAATGTCGAGAGCTGGGCACAGTATGTGGTCAAAGGCAGCGTCCTGGTAGCCGCGGTTGGCTTTGACATGTTCGGCCGCAGAAAGAGTTGACGTGGAGTGCGCCGGCAGAGCGAGGCGGCGACGGCGCTTTCCATTACCTGAGCATCCAAAGCGGCGCCGACGTCGCCGCACTCCAACTTCGTTGCCGCTTCGGAACCTCTCTGGTTGCCGCGCATGAATCCGAATTCAACGAATCATCTGCTCTGTGCTGTCGATCTGGGCGGCACGAATCTGCGCGCAGCGAACATCGACCGCGCCGGTCGCATTTATGAGCGCGTCAGGACTTCAACTCCGGAAACAGAAAAAGCGGAAGACATCGTAAACGCGATTGTCGCCGCGGTACGCGAATGCGAGACAGAAGGCCTGAACCGGGGCGCGCAGATTCAGGCAATCTCTGTAGTTGTGCCCGGATCGGTGCAAGTTGGAACCGGCGTGGTCGTTAACGCTCCGAACATTCCTTCCCTGCCCGGATTTCGTTTGGCGTCGGCGTTGGGAGCAGCGCTTGACCGTCCGGTGCTGCTTGAGAACGATGCGAATGCCGCGGCGCTGGGCGAGATGTGGCGAGGCGCGGCGCGCGACTGCAAAACGATCATCTGTCTCACGCTGGGCACTGGAGTCGGTGGCGCAATAGTTCTTGACGGAGAGCTTTGGCGCGGCGTCGACGGCACCGCGGGCGAGATTGGTCACACCAGCGTCGAGCCGTATGGCGGCGTGAAATGCAAGTGCGGCAATGTTGGCTGTCTCGAGGTTTACGCTTCCGCGACCGCGATAGTGCGAATGGCGCGCGAGGGGTTAGCCCAACACCCGAGTTCATCCTTGCACTCGATCCCCACCGCCGAATTGACCTCAGAAAGCATTTATGGCGCAGCAGTCGACGGCGACCCGCTCGCCCTCGATGTTTTCCGAAAAGCGGGAGCTTACCTCGGCATCGCGATGGCGAACGCTATCAACGTTTTCAATCCCGAAATGATTGTCATCGGCGGTGGCGTGTCAGCCGCATGGGATTTGCTCGTCCAACCAGCGCGCGAAGAAGTTATGAGGCGCGCTTTTCCGGTTCCGGCCGGACGCTGTCAGATTGTGCGCGCAGAATGCGGAGATGATGCGGGATTGCTCGGCGCGGCGTGGCTGGCATTTGAGAATAAGCCTTAGACACGATTTACAGAATTCACAAGATTCAAACAGAGAGCACGCGTTGGGAACTTGGGACGCTTTGCACCCAGTTATTCCTCAGGGATTTACTTTGCTATCCTGTTAATCTTGTAAATCCTGTCTAATGATTGCACTAATCATTCACGGCCATTTCTACCAGCCCCCGCGCGAGAATCCGTGGACCGGAATCGTCGAGCGTGAGCCCAGCGCCGCGCCGTTTCACGATTGGAATGAACGCATTCACGCCGAGTGCTATCGACCAAACGCCTTCGCCGGCATCAACGATCCTGAAACCGGCGGGGAGCGAGCCGTTAATAACTACGCGAAGATCAGTTTCAACTTCGGGCCGACGCTGTTGACGTGGCTCGAAGCGAATCATGCGGACACGTACGCGCGCATCATTGCTGCCGACCGTGAAAGCGCACCGAATGCTGGCGGTCACGGCAACGCGATTGCGCAAGCTTACGGTCACGCGATCCTGCCCCTTTGCAACGAACACGATTTGCGCACGCAGATCCGCTGGGGCATCGCGGATTTTCAACATCGGTTTGGGCGCCGGCCGGAAGCGCTGTGGCTTCCGGAAACCGCTTGTAACGATGCGGTGATGAATGCGCTGATCGACGAAGGACTTCGCTTCGTCATTCTCGCGCCGCATCAGGCCGGGCGGTTACGCGCGATTGGCGAGACTGAGTGGCGAGATGTGAACGAGCACAGCATCGATACGAGCATTCCCTATCGTTATTCTGATCGTGACGGCTCAGACCGATCGATCGCCGTTTTTTTCTATGAAGGGCCAACGTCGCGGGCAATTGCTTTCGACACTCTGCTGAAGTCGAGCCGCGGTTTGATCGATAGATTCGCCCAGGTTGTGGGCGGTAGAGAGATGCTAAACGTCGCGACTGACGGCGAAACTTACGGCCATCATTTCAAGTTCGGCGACATTTGTCTGGCGCACGTGCTCGAGATGGAGGCTCCCGCGCAGGGGTTTAAGATAACGAACTATGGTGAGTATCTCGACGAGTATCCGGCGATTTTCGAAGTTGAGATCAATAACGGCCCTGGCGGCGAAGGAACATCCTGGAGTTGTCCTCACGGCGTCGGTCGCTGGATTCGCGATTGTGGTTGTCACACCGGAGGCGAACCGGGATGGAACCAGACGTGGCGCACGCCGCTGCGACGAGCGCTGGATTTTCTGCGCGACGAAAACGTCCCCCAGTTTGAGGCAACGCGCGGAACGCTGTTCATCGATCCGTGGCAGGCGCGCGACGACAGCATCGCGCTCGTTCTCGATCAGTATCAATCCCGCGAACAGTTTCTTTTCGCACAAGGGGGCCGTCGGCTATCGGCGGACGAACAATGGCGCGCGCTGACTCATCTCGAATTGCAACGCATGCTGCTTCTGATGTACACGAGCTGCGGCTGGTTTTTCAACGACATCTCGGGAATCGAAACGATTCAGATTTTGAAGTACGCTGGCCGCGCTATCGATTTAATGGAACAGTTGGGTTTGCCTTCAGCGCGGGCACACTTCTTGCAGATCCTGGCGGAAGCCAGGAGCAATCGATCCGAGATAGGAACCGCCGCGGATATTTTCGAACGATTCGTCGAGCCGCTGAAGCCGTCGTCCGGCCAGCCCGAACCAGTATTTGCATGACCACAGACCGCAAAAACAAACGAGGCACTAGCCCGACCGTCAGGGAGGGCTCACAACCTCGCTCGTCGGCGAAGACCCAGACTTCACCCAAACGCGCAAAGACGCAAAGTCAGAAACTTCCGGACGAATTCGCGCCCACACTCGGCGAACTCGACCTGCACCTCTTTGGCGAGGGCAAGCACGAACGGATCTACGAAAAACTTGGCGCGCATTTGATCATGCATGAAGGCCAGCGCGGCGTCGCGTTCGCAGTCTGGGCGCCGAATACCAAAAGCATAGCCGTCGTCGGCAACTTCAATGAATGGAACGGCGCAAAGCATCAGATGCGTCTGCTGGGCAGCTCTGGCGTGTGGGAACTTTTTGTCCCCGGTTTGGGAGCGGGTGAACTGTACAAGTACGAGATCAAACACGGCCGGAGCAAGTTTCTCAAAGCCGATCCCTACGCGTTCATGATGCAGGTCCCCCCGGACACCTCGTCGATCACATTCAAGTCCAGTTACAAGTTTCAAGATCGCGCGTGGATGACTCGGCGCAAGAAACGACGCGCGTGGCGCGAGCCGCTTTCGATCTACGAAGTTCATCTCGGTTCGTGGCGGCGAATTACGGAAGAGAAGAATCGGCCGCTAACCTATCGCGAGATAGCGCCGTTGCTCGCGAACTATGCCGTCGAAAACGGATTCACCCATGTCGAATTTATGCCTTTGAAAGAACATCCGTATGGGCCTTCCTGGGGATATCAAGTTAGTGCTTATTACGCTGCTTCGGCTCGGTACGGCACGCCTGATGATCTTCGCTTCTTAATCGATCATCTGCATCAACGCGGCGTTGGCGTGATCATGGATTGGGTGCCCGCGCATTTTCCCAAAGACGCGTTTGCCCTGGCGCGCTTCGACGGCACGGCGCTTTACGAGCACCTTGATCCGAAACGTGGGGAGCATCCCGACTGGGGCACTTACATTTTCAACTATGGCCGGAATGAAGTACGCAACTTTTTGATCGCGAACGCGCTGTTCTGGCTGCGCGAGTTTCACCTGGATGGATTGCGGGTCGATGCGGTCGCGTCGATGCTCTATCTCGATTACAGCCGCAAGAAAGGCGAGTGGGTGCCGAACGAGTTTGGCGGACGCGAAAACCTGGAAGCGATCGCTTTCATAAAAGAACTGAACGAAGTCACGCATCGCGAGTGTCCGGGTACCTTAATGATCGCCGAAGAATCAACCGCATGGCCGGCGGTGAGTCATCCGGTCTATGCCGGTGGGCTCGGCTTTGATTTCAAGTGGAACATGGGCTGGATGCACGACACGCTCAAGTACTTTCAAACTGACCCGCTGTTTCGCGGTGGCAATCACAACGCGCTGACGTTTGGTTTGCTGTACGCATGGAGCGAGAACTTCATCCTGCCCTTCTCTCACGATGAAGTCGTGCACTTGAAAGGCTCTTTGCTGAACAAGATGCCCGGCGACGCATGGCAAAAGTTTGCGAATCTGCGGGCGCTTTACGGTTACATGTGGGCGCATCCGGGCAAGAAGCTTCTCTTCATGGGCGGCGAGTTTGGCCAATGGCGCGAATGGACTGAGACGGAAAGTCTCGACTGGCACCTGTTGGAATCACCAGTTCACAAAGGCGTGCAGACGTTAATTCAGGATCTGAACAAGCTTTATCAGAAACACGGCGCGTTGTGGGAAGCGGACGCAGAAGCTTCAGGCTTTCAATGGATCGAAGTCGACAACGCCCCCGAGAATGTGCTCGCCTTTCGTCGAGTCTCGCCTTCAACCGGAAAAGAAGTAATCTGCGTCGGCAACTTCTCACCCGTCGTGCGCGAAGGCCATCGCCTCGGCTTGCCGCGTGGGGGTACTTACAAGCAATTACTCAACACCGATCACGAAAATTACTGTGGCGGGGGCTTCGGCGTAGTGAAGAGCATCAAGGCTGAGAAGGTTTCGAAGCACGGCCTCGACTATTCGGCGGTGATCACTCTGCCGCCCCTGGCGACGATGTGGTTTGAGGGGGCGTTAGACCCAGGGTTCAAGAAGATGTGATGACTTTCAGTTCTCTTCCGAGCTCTTTCGCAAGGTCTTTCCTTTTCGAGTCAAGACAAACCGACTCTTAATTTGCAAGAGCAACGTTTTATCATTCAGCCGGTTACCGACGACCAGATCAACCCCTTCGTCATCAACAAGAGGAACGCTCACTCTCAAAGTCCCTTCAGACTGCAACATAAGAGTGGCTGCCACGAGTTGCTCCATGATTCGACCCTTTTGTGCATCCGAGAGCGCCATGGCGAATGTCCACACGGTGAAGACTAGAGCCGTTCCAGAAGGATTCTTCCCCTATTTCAAATCCATGTGTTTGATGCGAACCAGGCGATGGCCGAGGACGTCAACGCCGGCTTGGCTCTGCTCCAGAACAATGTAACCGATTAGCGGTTCATACTCTCCGTCGTCTGGTTTCATCTCGACAAAGGACACTTCACTAAAGATCGTAGGAAACCCTTCGATCTGGATGCGGACCGGCCCGCACACTTCGCCATTAATCGTCTCCTGCGCAGCCGTTTCCATTTCGATCGTTCGGGTTGACTCCAAACTTCCGAGCCGTTCTTTCCAGGCGGTTGGCAGAACCATGTGCGATGCGCCCGTATCCACCAACGCGTCGCACCGCAGACCTTTCGAAACATCGGCAGCATTTTCGATCTTTACGGAAGCAATGATTCTGCCCATCGTTCACTCCTTGAATTCCAACTATACACCAGCAGATCAACCCTCAGCGAACCTGAGTCATAACTCCTGAATACCTTGAGCTAGCGCCTCGCTGCTGCACATTTTGGATCGGGCAGTCCATTAATGTATCTTCGCCTTTGCATGATCAACTGGGACGGAATCCGGAGACAGTTTCCAGTAACTGAACGCTTCGCCTATCTCAACAGCGCGGCGGCGGGGCCCGTGTCGCGTGCATCGCAGGAAGCCGCAGCGGGTTACTACGAAAAGATGATGAGCGACGGCGATGTGCACTGGAATCGCTGGCTCGCGGATCGGGAAGCGATTAGAAAGAAGGTCGCTCAGTTCATCAATGCCGAACCGGAAGAGATCGCGTTTACGACCAACACTTCTTCGGGCATGAATGTGATCGTGGATGCATTGGAAGATCGCGGCGAAGTTATTTCATCTGAACTCGAATTTCCCGTCACAACTTTGCCGTGGATGCATCGGAGGATTCCGGTTCACCTGTTGCCGGCGGTCAAGGGTGAAGTGCGAATCGAGGACGTCGCCCACGCGATGACGCACGACACAGGAA
>WNFR01003793.1_pt1 | contig 15604 bp, 16 predicted proteins | sample 5400221 | NCBI WGS metagenome assembly WNFR01 (sample SAMN13153357, study PRJNA577476) | soil metagenome | isolation source: 40 cm soil under Madrone tree | place: USA:California | collected 2016-06-14 | reverse complement strand
TGCGTTCTGGTCCGGATGCATGGCGTTGGCCTTGGCGGGGCGATTGAACGTGATTGTCGCGAGCGGCCCCTCCAATTCAAAGATCGGATGGTTTTCAAAAGAGGGCTTTGGCATGGCTCTTCCCTTGGTGACGCAGGATGGTTCGGTAGCTTACCACATCATAACCGATCACAATGACCATGAGTTAGAATGCTGGCATATCATTTGCCGGCACAGTATAATCGCGCAACGCAACGGGTTTGAATAATTCCGCTCCGCATTATCGCACATAGGCCTCACCAATCATGAACGACCTGGCACGTCTCGTCGCAATCGAGGACATCAAGCAGCTCAAAGCGCGCTACTACCGTCTCCTCGACACCCATGACTGGGAAGGATTTCGCTCACTCTGGACACCCGATGCGGTCATGGACGTGAATTTCCCTGATCGGATACTCACGGGCGAGGACGGCATCTACCGCGGCCCCGACGCGATCACGGCATTTGCCATGAAAGCCGTCGGCGCAGCCACGAGCATCGACCATGCGCTCATGCCGGAAATCGAGATTCTCACGGAAACCACGGCCCGCGCCATCTGGGCGCAGGAAGACCGTGTGTTTTGGCCCGAGGGTTATCCGAACAAATCCCTGCACGGCTTCGGGTACGAGCATGAGACTTACGAGACAGTCGACGGAAAATGGCGGATCAAAAGCAGCAAGCTCGTGCGCGTGAAGACCGATATCGAGCGCAATGTGCCTCGCGGATAGCGCAGCGCGCCGGCCGGATGAGGGCAGCCTGCAGCGATGGGCCTGAACGGGCGCCTGCCTTCCGTCGACACGCGGTGGTTGGCCCGCCTGAGCGAAGAGGTCGTCGATCCCACGCTGCCGATCATCGATGCCCACCATCACCTCTGGGAGGTCACCGGTTACCGCTACCTCCTCGATGATCTGCTTGCCGATCTCAAAAGCGGCGCCGGCATCGTCCGGTGAACTTGCCAACGATTGGCGCCCTTACATTGAATCCTGCATCGACGCCTTCGGTGTAAATCGCTGCATGTTCGAGAGCAACTTTCCGGTCGACAAGGCGGCATGTTCCTACTCTGTACTGTGGAATGCCTTTAAGCGCCTGACCTCGGGCGCTTCTGCCGGTGAAAGAGCCGCTCTGTTCCACGACACCGCGCAGCGCTTCTATCGCTTGTGAGCGCCGTGTGCGGCTCGCCTCGCGGAAAATCTTTGACCGAGTCGACTTTGTAGCTGACAATATGCATGCGCACTACGGCATAGGGGAAGTGCATGGCGGACAGAGTTGGCGTTATCGGCACGGGTGTCATGGGCGGCGCAATGGCCAGGCGTCTGCTTGCCTGCGGTTTCGATGTTGCGGTGTTCGACGCCGATTTCCAGGCAATGTCCCCATTGGCTGATCTCGGTGCCGTCTTGGAGTCGGGCCCGCGCGCAATAGCGGACTGCTCGGACATCATCGTCTGTTCGCTGCCCTCGGCGGAAATTAGCATCGGAGTCGCCGAAGCGGTTGCCGGCACGGAACGTCTGAGGGTCTATATGGAGACTTCCACAATCGGCAGAGGAGCGATTACAAGAATATCCGAGCTGTTGGCCCCATCCGGCATCATGACCGTCGATGCGCCTGTCAGCGGCGGTTCGTTTGCGATTGCAGAGGGAAAACTTACCGCATTCGTAGCCGGACCTGCTGCGGCAATTACCCGGACTAGACCACTGATGGACGCACTGTCCTCGACCGTTTTTGAACTCGGCGCCGATGTCGGCCGTGCTCAGCTTTGCAAAGTCATAAACAATGGCGTCGGTATGGCGGGACTAGTCGCCGCTTGCGAAGGCTTGGCGCTCGCGCAAAGGGCTGGCATCGACATGCGGTTGATGCTCGATATTCTAAACGCAGGCAGCGGATCGAATTGGGCGACGCGTCAAATGCTGCCGAATACGCTGGTCGCGGGGCGTCCTTCGGGACCCATCTCCATTACCGTGAAGGACCTGGGATTTTATCTTGCCGAGGCAGAAATGATCGGCGGCGCGGTGCCTGTGTCTCGCGATTTAATGGCGCGGCTGCAAAGTATTGTTGCCCAGGGCGACCCACAACGTGATACCACGGCGTTATTTTCCTATTTCGTGCAGTTGGCCAATTCAACCTCTGCGTAGATATAAAGCCCGACGCTGGAATTTCTGACAGCTGCTTCGCTGCTCCCAACCTTCAGAATGCTCCCGCATGAACACTGAGGATCTGACCCGTCATGCATCGCGCTTCTTCACTGGCAAGGAACAAGGCGGTTGCAGCGATTTCCTTCGGTGCGATAAGCCCCAGAACCTGTGTCGACTCAACCAAGGTTCTGATTTTCGGATCCTCCATCATCTTCTCGATGCGGTTGGATGAGACCGCCGCCGGCGCGATTGCATTCACCCGGATCTTCTTGGCCGCATATTCCCTGGCCAGGGTCCGCGTCAAAGTCACGACGGCTCCCTTAGCCGATGAGTAGGCGTCGCGGCCCGGAGATCCCACGACGCCGGCGTGCGACGCCATGTTGATGATGGCGCCACCACCTGCGGCAATGAGGTGCGGTATGGCGAAGCGACTGCAAAGAAAGGTCCCGAAAAGGTCCAGCCTTATGACGCGCCAGAACTCTTCGAGCGCGACATCGACGACCGAACCATCCTTGGTCGACGAGCCGCCCGCGTTGCTGAAAAGGACGTCCAAACGGCCGTAGTGCCGCACCGTCCGGTCGATGGCAGAAGCGATGCTTGCCTCCTCGGTCACATCGGTCTGGATGAATATCGCCTCCCACCCAAGCGCCCTAATGCCACTGACGACCTCCTCCCCCTCTACCACCCGCCGGCCAGCCACCACGACCCGAGCCCCTTCCGCAGCGAAGAGTTCCGCGGCGGCGCGTCCGATTCCAGAAGTGGCGCCCGCCAGAAACGCAGTCTTTCCCGCAAGCCTGTTCATATTCTTCACTTCACTCCATTTGCGATCGCGGTATTTGTCATACTGGCGCGCAAGTTGATTCGTGCGCCACGCGAGATACCGGTTTCAGGCCATGCGCAGTATCGGTTTCACTGTGACGCCGGATTCTGAATCGGCGACTGCCTTGTTGATTTCCTCGAAGGGATAAAACCTGACGAGCAGATCGAGCGGAAGCTCGCCTGCCATGAACTTATCCACCAAATACGGGATGAACACGTGCGGATCCGCATCGCCTTCGGTGATTCCCATGATGGTCCGCCCGGAGAAAGCTTGCAGGACATTCACCGTCAAAGTGGTATCCGGCTTCACGACCCCCAATATCCCGCAAATACCGCGTGAGCGGGTTGTCTGTATCGCCTGTGCGATCACCGAGGTGATACCGGCGGCTTCAATGACGTAGTGCATGCCGCCCATGGCGGTGAGCCGCGCTACCGGGTCGTCCTTGGAAGCGTCGATGACGTGCGTCGCCCCCAGCTTCCGTGCCAGTTCGAGACGGGAAGGCACCTTGTCGACCGCAACGATCGGGTCGCAGCCGGCGATCCTCGCGCCCATGAGTGCCGCCAGACCGACGCCGCCGCAGCCGAACAGCGCAAACGAAGAGCCTTTCTCCGGCTTCAATACGTTTAGAACGGCTCCCGCACCGGTCTGAATTCCACAGCCCAAAGGCCCGAGCAGCTCGAGCGGCGCATCCTTACGCACCTTCACCGTGTTGCGCTTGTGCGCCAGCGCGTGAGTTGCGAATGAGGATTGACCGAAGAAACAGCCGCCGACGCGCCCGTTGGCCCCATGAAGCGTGTCCGAACCATCGGGTCGGCAGCCCTTGAGATTACGAGGAAAGAAGTTATCGCAATAAGCTACGTGCCCAGCCTTGCAGTTCGCGCATTCGCCGCAGCTGCTGAACGACAATACGACATGATCGCCCGGTGCCACATGGGTGACATTTGCGCCGACACTGTCGACGATGCCCGCACCTTCGTGACCGAGCACGACCGGCGGCGGAGGCGGGAAGTGAAAATGCATGGCCGTGATGTCGGAATGACACAGCCCGGTGGCGACGATTCTGACCAAGACCTCGTCCGGCTGCGGAGCGGCGAGCGTCAGGTTCTCTCGCAAAAAAGGCCCCCCCGGCTGGCGGACTACGGCTGCTTGAATATCCATGAGTGCTCCTTGGGTTCGCACGATTCAAACCAAAAAATGTTCCGGTGATTGCGCCAGCAGGCCGCCGTCGACGATCAACGCCTGGCCGGTAATTGCGCGGGACTCTTCGCTTGCCAGGAAAAGCGCCGGGCCCGCGCAATCCTCCGCAAGCGTCCATCGTTTCAGGGGAGCGAGATTGGCGAGCTTTCCCCGCAAACTCTCGTCGGCGCTAAGCGCCTCGCGAAGCATATCGGTGTCAACCGGCCCCGGGCAGATGGCGTTGACTCGAATCCCGAACGGTCCCAATTCGCACGCGAAGGATTTCGTGATGCTGACGAGCGCGGCCTTGGATGCCGCGTACGGCGCGCCCCATGGAACCCCGTTCAGCCCGCGGATGCTGGCCACCATGATCACGCTCCCAGAGCGTTTCGCCATGAGATGCGGGGCCAGAGCTTGCAGCATGGTGAGCGGGCCTTCCAGATTTGTCTGCTGAACCGCACGCCATGCTTCCGGGCTCACATCACGCAACGGCTCCAATGGACCGCTCATCCCGGCGTTACTCACAACCACGTCAATCCCGCCAAAACCGGCAAGCGCAGAGTCGACAAGACTCAATACCTGCCGGCGGTTGCCCATATCGGTTGGAATCACCAACGCCTTGCGCCCTAATTTCTCGATCTGGGCCTTGACCTCCTCGAGCTGCGACGCGCTTCGCGCGGCCAGCGCGACATCGGCGCCCGCCTGCGCAAATTTCAGGGCGATCGCGGCGCCGATGCCGCGCCCTGCCCCCGTCACCAATGCATGACGTCCCTCAAGCAATCTCGCCATGGATACTCCTCAATGGACAACGTCTTAGCGCACGATCCCACGTTCTCGCAAGCCTTTGATCTCGCCGGACGAGAATCCCAACTCGGCCAATACTTCGTCCGTGTGTTCACCCAGCAGCGGCGCGTGGCGACGGTGTGCTCTCGCCGCAGCCGCCAGGCGCACGAGCGGACCAAGCTGGCGCACGGCGCCGAACTGGGGGTGTTGGGTGCAGTAAACGGTACCGAGCCGCATCAGGTCGGGATCGCCCAAATTGTCCCGCTCGCCGTTCTCGCGGCAGGCTTCCACCCAGACGTTCGCTGCCTCCAGAGCCGGGACTAGCGCCGCGAGCGGCCGCTTGCGGATCTCGTCAGCGATCCGCCGCTCGACGTCGACATCCCATATATCGCGCGGCGCGGCGATGCGCTGCCCGAGATTCAAAACGTCGAGCAAGCGTCGCGCCATCGCGGCATCGCGTGCGGCCACCGCCAGCCAGCCATCCGCGGCCTCATAGAGCTGCTCGGCCGGGTGGTAGCCCGTCCGCTCATGATTGAGCGACGCCGCACCGACAAATTGGCCATCGCTGCGTTGCACGAGTTCTGACAGCAGAAAGAGACTCGCATTCAAAAGACCAGCACCGACCGCGGCGCCGGCGCCGGCGCGCGCACGCTGATAGAGCCGCTGCAGAACCGCTACTTCACCGATCAATCCGGCAGCGAAATCCACCATCGTGGTGCGATTCCACAACGGTGGATTGCCGACACCGCCCGCCCGCCAATCATGACCGCACCAGGCCTGAAAGCACATGTCGAAGCCCGCGCCTTCAGCCCTGGGACCGGTACTCCCGTAGGCGGCGCTTTCGAGCACGATAAGATCCGGCTTCAGCGCATGCAAGGTCTTCGCGTCGATACCGAGCCGGGCCGAGACCCCGGGACGGAAATTGTTCGTGACCACGTCGGCGCCGACGCACAGTTGTTGGGCGATCTGCAGGCCCTCCGGCAGCTTGAGGTCAATCGAGATCGCGCGCTTGCCGCGATTCACCGAGGTGTGCGAGCGGAAAATGCTGCGATTCGGATCACCGGTCATCGAATCGACCTTGACGACGTCGGCCCCGAGATCGGACAAGAGCGCCGACGAATAAGGCCCTGCGACGTAAGTGCCGAAATCGATGACCTTGACGCTGCTCAACGGCGCCGGTGGGTCGCGCCGGACGTCCCTGCGCGGCGCCGGGGACGCGTCGCCGTAAACAGGGTGACCGATGTGGCGCAATCCATCCGGTTCGCGCACGACGATGCCGTTGTGCTCCACCTGCGGATCATCCCAACACCCGCCCGGCGCGAGCACCGGTTCGGCGGGAAGGCCCGCCGCCCAGATTGCCTCGATCAGTTCCGCGCTCTGAAAATTCGCGATGTGCTTCGCCAATACGTCGATGTCGCCAAAGAAATTCTTGCCGTCGGCAGTCGGCTTCGGCATACCGCTGTCGTTGATATCGACCGTCGGATCATCGACCTTCAGGATCCGATAGAGGCGTCCCTTCGAGCCCGCCGAGCCGAGAACCACCTGAATCCAGACGCCGTCGGCACACTTGAAAATCAATGGCCATGGGTCTTTGGGCATCACGAAATTCGAGGCCGGCGTCGGCTTCTCGGCCTCGCACCAAAGCGACAACGGCCAGCTCAGCGCTCCCTCGAAGAGCGAGGTTGCGACGACCTGGCCACGACCGCTCGATTCTCGCTGCAGGAGCGCGGCAAAGAGTCCGGATAAACCGTGCAGCGCCGCGCCGTAGTTCGAGGGCTCGAAACTCATGAGTAGCGGGCGCCGGGAATAATGCTCGAAAGAAAGTCCGGATCGGGCTTGCACGAGCACATCGGTCGCGGGGCGCCCGGAATGGCTCGACCCGGTTGGATACCCCTCGATATCCAGAACGATGAGCCGCGCGTGCCTCGATTGCAACGCCGCGGCGTTCTGGCGCCGCGCTACGCCCGGATAATCTTCGCCTCCGACGAGGCACACATCGGCAGTCGCCAGCAGCGTATCGAGGCTCGGGCCTTCACTCTCCCGAAGGATCGTTGAACCGCGCCTCCAGACTTCGTATGCGGGATAAACCTCGTAGAATGGATCGCCCGCCGGCGGCTCCAGGCGGGTGATGTCGGCGCCGCCCTCGCGCAGGAATTTCGCGACCAGAGCCGGTGCCATGCCGAGGCCGAGATCGATGACCTTGAGCCCGATAAGACCGGTATCCGATTTCGTCAAGTTCGGTCCTCCCCCGGAGCGAGATCGCGCCATTTCAGCAGCCAGCTCTCAGTATGCTAGCTTACCGCTTTCTTTACCGCAAGCAATTGCGAACGATCGCAACCTGGCCATCACAAAGTTTCATGACCAGACGATTGTTAACGATGATTGCCCATGCTACCCGCCAATCTCACATCATCCACTGCCCGCCGTTGACGCTGTAAATCTGGCCGGTGATGCTCCTGGATTCTTCGTAAGTAAGGAATGCGGCGAGCGCCGCGACTTCGTTCATCTCCACGAAACGACCGATGGGTATCTGTGCCATCACCGTGTGAATGTCCACGATTCGATGCTTTTTGTAGACGTCGCTGCTCGGATCCAGCATCTGCCGGATCTCCGGCGTCATTATTCCGCCCGGCGAGACGGAGTTTACGGTGATGTTATATTTCGCAAACTCGAAAGCGAGTCCCGTGGTGAGTCCGTTGACACCACCTTTTGCGGCGTTATATCCGGCATGGGAATAAAGTCCCGTGTGCACCGAGTCGGCGCTGATGTTGACGATACGCCCATATTTGCGCTCGATCATGTGCGGCAGGACGGCCCGCGTACACCAGATCGTGGTCCAGAGATTGCGGTTGATGGTCTCGCGCAACGTCTCCGCCGTGTGCTCGAGGAAAGGCCGTATTATCCCGCCGCCGGCGTTATTCACAAGGACGTCGACCCGGCCCCAGCGGTCGAGCGCCGTCTTGACGGTGGCCGCCGCACCTTCTTCCTGGCTCAAGTCCTGCGCGATCCACGCGACGTCCGGCGCCCCGGCCTCGCGAGCCTTCGCCGCCACTTCCGGTAGAGCATCGCCGTTCACGTCCGCAAGCAGCAGCGCCGCGCCCTCCGACGCGAAGCGCTCGACCAATGCGACACCCAATCCGCGTGCGGTCCCCGTGAGGATAGCAACTTGAGAATCCAGTTTCTTTGACACGCTGCAGCTCCATTGGCGATCGAAACTCACCCTATAGCATCAACCATTATATCAACTAGTGCGCAAGTATACGATCCGTTACCCCCTCTGGTTAAGAGAGCCGCCCCCATTTCCTGCCCCGGTGTCCTGAAGCGGCGGACGTCGACCGATCGCGAATGTTGTCTCAGGGCTGGTTGTCGGCGCTGACGGCGACGAAGACGCAGCAAGCAGCACCCGCTTGAACATGTCCCAATCATAGCGCAGTTTTGCGCCTAGATATATCGCTTGCATATAAGTCTGATACGTACTACTTTACCGTGGGGTGCGAAATTGAGCAGTCGCGGCTCCGTATGAGCGCACAGCAAGCGGCATGAGGCCCAGGGTACAATGACACCCCCAGACACCGTAGTGATCGTCGGTTCCGGACTTGCCGGCGTAACTGCGGCGGGCACGGTGCGCGAGTCGGGCTTCGCTGGACGGATCGTACTGATCGGCGAGGAGCCCGAGCTGCCGTATGACCGCCCTCCGCTGTCGAAAAGCGTACTGGTGCACGATGAGCTCGAACCGCTCGTCGCCGCCCATCTTCCCAGCGACATCGCGCTCCGTTCGCCCGAGGGGATCGCCTTGCGTCCGAGGAACTGGTACTCGGATCACCGGATTGAGCTCATGCTGGGACGGCGGGCCACGCGCCTCCATGTCGCCGCCCACGCGGTCGAACTCGACGGCGGCGAGCGCGTCACCTATGACCGGGTTCTTCTCGCGTTGGGCTCGAGCCCACGTCGTCTGCCGGCCTTGGAGTCGGGACCTGCAAATCACAAGTATTTGCGCACCTTGCAGGATTCACTGGAGATAAGGCATCGGCTCCAGCCAGGCAGCAAAATCGTACTGCTCGGCGGAGGCGTCATCGGAATGGAAGTCGCCGCGAGCGCGGCGCTGCGCGACTGCGACGTGACGGTCGTCGAGCTCGCGCCCCGCATCATGGCGCGCGCCCTCTGCCCCTCGATCGCGGAGCACGTGGCGGCCTATCACCGCGCGAAGGGCGTCAAGCTCGAGCTCAATGCGCATGCCGTCGGACAGGCGTCGAATCCGAATCCAGGCCTCGAATTGAAGGACGGGACCATCATTGCGGCGGACCTCATCGTCATCGGCATTGGCGTGACCCCTAACACGGAACTCGCGCATGGCGCAGGCATCGAGTGTGACGATGGAATCCTCGTGGACGAGTTCGGCTCGACCAGCGCGCCGGACGTGTATGCCTCCGGCGACGCAGTGCGATACCCGGACGAATTTTTCGGCCGTCTAATTCGCAGTGAAAATTGGATGCACGCCCAGAACCAATCGTTGGTCGTGGCGAAGAACCTACTGGGCTCGCGAGAACCCTATCGCCAGGTATCCCACATGTGGTCCGATCAATACGACCTCAAAATTCAGGTAGCCGGCGTGGCTGATACGCCGGACTCCGTGCTGCGAGGCGCTCTCGAGGCCAACAAATTCCTCATGTTTCACCTGGTTGACGGAAAAATCGTCGGAGCGACGAGCATCAACGAGCCGCGAGACATGAAATTCGCGCAGCGACTCATCGAGGCGCGGGTACCGGTCGAGGCCGAAAAGCTCAAGGATCCCACCTTCAACCTGAAGAAGGCGGCGACGCGTTGAAGGTCCGCAACCGCCACGCATCCAAACTGTCGCGCGGGATCGAGTCGCACCTGATCGGCGACGCGAGCGACATCCTCACTGAGGACAGCGGTACCATCATGGTAAACATTGCGCAGGCGTACGACCTTGCCCGTGGACTCTGACGTTAGTCGACAACCCAGGTTACGGCCTCGTCCGGGTTCGCTCGACCCGTCCGAAATTGATTGGCCGCATGATTGGCATCTTCGTAACCGAAGGAAATGCCGCACACGATCTGGCGGTCCTCCCCAAGGTTAAAATATTGCCTCACGAAGGGAGAATAATGCGCCAGTGCCGCCTGGGGAATCGAGGCGACGCCCAGACTTTGCGCGAGTAAAACGAAGTTACTGACATAGCCGCCACAATCGATGGCCCCATACACGCCCAAGTCCCGATCCGTGGAAATGATCGCAACATGCGGCGCACCAAAAAGTCGAAAATTCTCCAGCGCTTGACGGGCGGCGCCTACTCGATCCCCACGAGCCACACCCACGCTCTGGTATAGCTGCCATCCAACTTCGCGCCGCCGCTCTTTATAAGCACCGGAATATTGCGGACCCGGGAAATCGAATTGCGCGGGCGCCGAAGCGGGCTGAGCCGTTGCATGATCGAACAATGCCCGGCGAAATCGCTCCGTCCCTACTCCTTCAGTTATCACAACCTGCCATGGCTGTGAGTTGCACCAAGAGGCGGTGAGCTGAGCTAGCGTCACGATCCGGTGCACGATCGATCGCGCCACGGGATTCGGCTGAAAACCTCTGCAACCGAAGCGCTTGCTCAACAGCTTCGCCATGACGCCGAGGTCCGGCGTGTCCATCGCCCACGGAACGATTGCCTCTTCACGAATCACGTAATTTACCTCTGGCTTTCGCGCAACCGCGCTATGTCAACGAGGCTATGATGACTCACGTCTGGCACCCGGTTCTGCAGAAAGCTTTGTACACTAGCATACGGTATGGCAGTAGGAAATGGGATGGCGCGACTGACCGCCTCCAGCGGGAGCCTCTAACTGGAACGGGCTATGGTGACGCAGACACCGATGAGTGGTACGCTAGCGCAATGTTTCTTTGACGACGGGACACGGCTATGGCATTGCTGCAATCGGTCGAAGGGCTGGGTTACGGGCGAAAGATTTTCTCCGACGGCCATGATGACTTTCGGTCCACGGCGCGCCGCTTCTTCAAGCGCGAAATCGAGCCCTACGTGAAAGAATGGCAACAGGACGTGTTTTTCCCCGCCGACGTGTTCAGAAAAGCCGGTCAGGCGGGTCTTTTATGTGCGGGCATTCCCGAGGCGTATGGCGGCGGCGGAGGCGATTTCCTGCACCATGCCATACTGTACGAAGAGCACGGATTTTCTCCGGCTGGTGCCGCCATGGAGGCCGGCGTCACCACGGACACGGCGGCGTACGCCGTTTATCACGCCGGCACTGAAGCGCAAAAGCATGAATGGCTGCCTCAGTTTGCGTCGGGCGAGGTGATTTCGGAAGTCGGCGTCACCGAACCTCATAGCGGCAGCGATCCGCGCAGCATGAAGACCTATGCGAAGCGATCCGGCGGCGACTACATCATCAATGGTCAGAAGATGTGGATGACCAACGGCCCGATCATGACCATGTTGATCGTGGCCGCGCGTACCGGCGAGCGCCCCGACGGCCGCGGTCAAGTTTCGATGTTCATCGTCCCGATCAAGGGCACCAAGGGCGTCACCGTGTCCAAGCCCCTTGAACTCATGCTGAAGAGTGCGGGAGGGGTCTCGCAGGTCTTTTTCGAGGACGTACGCGTGCCCGCGTCAAGCATCCTCGGCGGCGAAGAGGGCCGCGGGATGAGCGCCGCTCTCGACACGATCACCACCGCGCGCCTCGCCATGAGCGCCCGCATCGTCGCGACTTGCGAGCTGGCCTTTCTGATGACTGTCGATTTCGTGAAGAACCGGGACGCGTTCGGCCAGAAGGTGTTCGATTTCCAGAATACGCAATTCAAGCTCGCGTCCGTGAAGACGGAGCTTGCCGTCGCGCGCATTTATCTGGATGAACTTCTCGCGCGCAACGTCGAGGGAAAAGTAGACCCGGTTGAGGCGTCGATGGCCAAGTTGTGGATCTCGGAGATGGAGGGACGCGTCCTGGACGAGCTGCTGCAGCTTCACGGCGGAGCCGGTTTCTCGGACGACTACCCGATTTCGAAGATGTATGCGTTCGCGCGGGTTCACCGGATCTATCTCGGCACCTCCGAGATTCAGCGCCTCACCATTGCGCGGACGATTTGATGCAGGCGCCCTCAATCGGATTGCCCCTGCCTCCGCCGGAGGGTACGACCATGCTGCCGGCGGGCACCTTCGCGGGTAAGGTGGTCGCCGTCACCGGAGGCGGCACGGGTCTCGGCAAGGCGTTCGGCCTCGAGTTCGCGCGCCTGGGCGCCACGGTGGCGATATTGAGCCGCAACGAGGACCATCGGCTAAGAGGAGTGCGCGTGATCGAGTCGGTGGGCGGCAAGGCGATTCAAGCGCCGCTCGATGTGCGCGACGACGCCGCCGCCGCCGCCGCCTTCGATGCGATCGAAAGCATGGCGGGTCCGGTCGATATTCTTCTCAACAATGCGGCGGGCAATTTCCCTATTCCTGCCGAGGATTTGACTCCGAACGGGTTTCGCACCGTGGTCGAGATCGATCTTCAAGGGACGTTCAATTGCTCGCGCGAAATGGCGAGGCGCGCCATCTCGGCGGGTCGCACTGGTGCCATTCTCAACATCGGGTCTCCAACCTACCACGGCGGAGGCCCCGGCCTCGCGCACGTCGCGGCGGCCAAAGCGGGCGTGCACAACCTGACTTATTCGTTGGCGGTCGAATGGGCGCCCTACGGAATTCGGATCAACGCCCTGGTTCCGGGTTTTTTCCCGCATGAGGATTTGCCGAAGGACGTTTACGCCGCCAACGTGGGGGACTCCGGCGGCGGCAATACGCCGGCGCTGCTGTTGGGGAAACCCCATGAATTGGCTTGGGCCGCCACCTACCTGTGCTCGCCTTTCGCCTCCATGGTGACCGGCTCGATTTTTGTGGTCGACGGCGCGATGTCGCTGGCGCGTGGCCCGCGTCCCGCCGCGTTCACTCCCATCCGTGAACAGCTGGGGCGTGGTCCATTCAAGGGGGCGGCCTAGGCCAATTGGGTAAGACATGAACCAAGTGAATATTCCCCCGTGGGCCATCGAGCTCGGCATGGCCGCCGTGTTTGCGGAGGTGCGCGATACGGCGGGGGTCCTGCGATTTTTCGAAGCCTCGGCGCCCGGGCGAGTCCGCTCAGGCTTCATCTGCCGTGCCCCTTGGATCCGTTGCAGCGGCCCGGCGTTCCTCAAGAACGCCGCCTTGAGATAAAGTATCGGCTCCCAACCCGGGGGAGGACTCTGACATGCCGACTTCGCGCCCAACGGGCCAGGCGGAGGAAAACCGCCTCGGAGCGCGCGAACGCGCCGGCACGGAACGATATTGAGCGCAGCGGCTGCCTCCCTGCCCTCGCCGGGCTCGGTGCAGGGACTCAAGGTCATCGACTTCGGGCTCGGTCTGACCGCGGCACTGATTGCGAAGCAATTCGCGGAGCTCGGCGCCCAGGTCTCCCGGATCGAGCCCGCAGACGGCGATCCGTTCTACGACGTGTACCCGGCCTACCATCATTGGCGCCGGCGCGAGCTGCGGGAATCGGCGGATCGGGCCGAAACGATTCTCGAGAATGCGGACCTGTGCATCGTCGGAGGCGAGGACTTTCCTGGCATTACGCACCAACAAACTGCCGAATCGCTTTCCCGCCGGTACCAGCGGCTGATCGTTTTACGGATCGTCAGCTATCCGGACGACGCAGCCCGCCGGCGTCCGGCGGTCGACCTGCTGGTGCAAGCACGCACCGGCATGGTGTATGAGCAGTTCTCGGGAAGACCCATCGCGGCATCAATTCCGCTCGCCGGGTACGGCGCGGCCTTGCAGGGATTGATCGGGAGTTGGGTCGCGCTGATCGAGCGGGAGCGCAGCGGGCTCGGCCAGATTGTCACCGTATCGCTCGCTGCGGGCGCGGCGATGTTTTGGGGACCTTTCTGGATGAAGGCCGGGAAGGCCGACGCAGGATTCGCGGGCATCACGCCGCGCGACGTGCGCCACCTCATCTTGCGCTGCGCCGGCGATGAATTCGTGCACTTGACGTTCGGCGTACCGGGCGCTCTCGCCAAGGCTTACAAGGCGCTCGGCATCACCGATCCCATCGATCCCGCCGACCGCGGCATGCCCGACCCCGCGCGCGGAGCCGCGAACTTCTACGGAAATATCGACTTGTTGAATTCCTTCGCTCATCGGCACACCCGCCCCAATTTGATCCGCGCGCTGCGCGAGGCCGGAGTTCCGGCGGAAGCGGTACTCGCGCCGGGCGATTGTTGGAGCGATGAGCAAACCCGCATCAATGGGATCATCGAGCAGGACGAAACCGGCTGGAACGGGGTTGGCAGCCCGCTGCGGTTCGTCAAATCGGCAAAGAACGCCCCGCACCCGCCGAAGGTGAGCGATCCGTCGGCCCCCCCGCTCGCCGGCATCCGCGTGATCGACTTCGGTGTCTTCGTGGCGGGTCCTTATGCGTCGAAGCTGCTTGCCGATTACGGTGCCGACATCATCCAGGTAGAGCCTCCGACGGGCCGCCCGACGCTGAGCGGCGAACGAACCATCATCAGCGCAATGCACGGCAAGCGCAGTATTCGCATCGACGCCAAATCCGAGGCCGGGCGCGCCCTCGTCGCGGTGCTGTGCAAGGACGCGGACATCGTGTCGCACAACTTCAGGCCCGGCGTAGCCGATCGCTTGGGCCTCGATCGGCGCTCGTTGCGTGCCCTCAATCCTGCGGTGTTGATCTTGGAGACCACCGCATATGGCGCGACCGGCCCCAAATCCCTTGCGCCCGGTTTTGACATGGTCATGCAGGCGCATTGCGGCTTGGAGCATCGCGCGGGTGGAACGGGCAATTCCCCGCTTTGCTGCCGCGCGCCGCTGGTCGACTTCGCAACCGGTGCAATCGGCGCCGTCGGCTTGCTGGTCGGCCTCTGGGAAAGGCTCAAGAGCGGCCGAGCGCTCGCCGTCGAGACCAATCTCCTGAATGTCGGCACCCATATGTTGTCCGAGCTCGTCCGCGCACCCGATGGTACCTTGCATGGGGCACTCTCCCTGGACCGCACGCAAACAGGGTTCAGTCCGGCCGAGAGCTTGTATCAAACAGCGGACGGTTGGATCGCCATTGCGGCAAGATCGGACTCCACCGCCGCCGCGCTCTCGCAGGTGTTGGAGATTCGGTTGCCCGCTCGACGGGCGGCTTGGGGCGACGTCGAGCGGGCGCAAATCGCTTCGCACGTCGCTTCGTGGGCGTCGCAACGCCTGCTCGGCAAGCTGGAGGCGGCGGGCATCTGGGCGGAAGCATGCGCCTGCGATGCGTGGGAATCTGGATTGGGAGGCGGCATCGTGCGCACCATGAACGATGAACGGTACGGCGAGGTCGTTCATTGCATCGGACCCCTGGTTCAGTTCTCGCGAAGCAAGACGGTTCGCGCGACCCGGCTTACCTCCGAGCCTGGACAGGACACGGCGGCAATACTTGCGGAGCACGGTGTATCCGCGGCGCGCTAATGGAGCAAACTCATCGCGACGGGCGGTTCATCGCCGGCGGCCGCGTTACCGACGGACCGGGCTATTTTATCCGGCCGTCGATCGTGCGGGACATTTCCGACGGCGCGCGACTCGTTCGGGAGGAACAGTTCGGCCCCGTGGTCCCCGTGCTGCGATATAGAGGTATCGATGAGGCGGTCGCGAGAGCCAACG
>WNFR01007899.1_pt1 | contig 15605 bp, 20 predicted proteins | sample 5400221 | NCBI WGS metagenome assembly WNFR01 (sample SAMN13153357, study PRJNA577476) | soil metagenome | isolation source: 40 cm soil under Madrone tree | place: USA:California | collected 2016-06-14 | reverse complement strand
CGGCGGGAGGGCGACACTTTAGCTGCTCATCGGCTGCAAGTTGCCGGGATGATCAGTTACGCGCGTGGCCATATCACCATTCTCGATCGGCAACAGTTGTTAGCGCGTGTCTGCGAATGTTATCAGGTGGTCAGAGCAGAGCACGCTAGATTGCTGGGTTAATTGCTCGCACGGCGCTTATTTGTCCCAATGTGCGATGCCACACGGACATCGCAACCGTAACGTGTTATATTCTTATCGCCAGTTATTGGAATCATGCATCTAATCGACATCAGGAACCGAGTCTGGCAAACAAACTTCTCCTTATGCCGTTCGTTGGTTCTAATTTGCGGTTTTTGAGAAGAGTACCTGATGTTATCGCGTTTTAAGCAAACACCACATCTTTAGCGATCTCCATCTCAAAGGCAATGGCGCATTTTTCCGACTTGTAAACGTCGACGATCAGGAGTGTAAATGTATAACGAAGTAACGGCAGTAAAAGACGATAAGCGCATCAACTGGCACACCGCCACATTCATGGCACTATTTCATATCGGCGCGGTGGCAGCCCTTTTCATGTTCAGCTGGCAGGCGTTGGTCGCAGCCGTCGTGCTGTGGTGGATCTCAGCGAGCTTAGGAGTCGGCATGGGTTTTCACAGACTCTTGACGCATCGCGGTTATAAGACACCAAAGTTGGTCGAATATTTCATAACTATCTGCGGATTGCTCGCGCTGGAAGGCGGCGCCATCAACTGGGTTGTGACTCATCGGATTCACCACGCACACACGGACGCGCCGGGCGATCCGCACACACCGCGGGAAGGTGGATGGTGGGCGCACATCGGTTGGATGTTAAGGGGCACCGCCCAGTCTCACAACAAAGCGACTATGGCGCGTTATGCGCCAGACATGGTTAAAGATAGATTTCACGTTCTGGCTAATAATTTCTATTGGGTGCCGATCATTTTCCTCGCCATCGGATTGCTCGTATTGGGCGGTTGGTCATTCGTCTTGTGGGCCGTCTTCTTCCGGGTCACCTTCAACTTTCACGCGACCTGGCTGGTTAACTCGGCGACGCACATGTGGGGCCGACGCCGGTTCGCCACGCGCGACGATTCGACCAACAACTGGTGGGTAGCGCTCCTGACCTTTGGTGAAGGATGGCACAACAACCATCACGCATACCCGACCGCAGCGAGGCATGGACTTGCCTGGTACGAAATCGACCTCAACTGGTGGGGCATTCGGACATTGCAATTCCTGCGACTGGCGAAGAGTGTAAAGCTGGTGCGCCTGGCAGAAGTTTCCGCGACTTGACGACGGTTTTGGCACAGGCAGGCTCAGGGGTCTGTGATCTCGTCCTCTATTCTTCCTTCAAGGAACGCAATTCTAGTTCGGCGCGGCTGAAACTGGAGCATATTTGCGGCCCGCGTCAGCACCTCTTCAGTTGATTCCAGTTTGCGCGAGCAACCCGGTTATCGGTTGCCGACTCTGGCAGACCGAATGCCGATCCCGACACTCACCCATCCAGACTATGTGTGTTTGCGCACTGATCAATACACGGCCCACGTGTTAATAGGAGTGCTGGAGAAAATCCCAAATGTCGAGAGTTTCCGCACTCCGAGCTCCGCCTGCGAACCGGTTGCTCGCTGCGTTGCCGCCCAGGGAATATCAACGACTGCTACCTGAATTAGAGCCGGCCACCCTGGCCTTTGCCCAAATCATTTACTCCCCGGGTGATACCATACGCCACGTCTACTTCCCCAACGACTCGATAGTCAGCTTGCTCGCCGCTGAAGACCACCACGCTTCGCTCGAGGTCGGTATGATCGGGAACGAAGGCATGACGGGGATTTCCGTCTTCATGGGCGTGAGCACATCGCGCACGCTGGCCCTGGTGCAGGGGGCAGGAACAGCGCTAAAGATGAAGGCAGCAACGCTGCGCAGGGAATCAGATTCTCTCGGCTCCTTTCATCGTCTATTGCACCGTTACACGCATTCGTTATTGACGCAAATGTCCTTGTCGTCAGCTTGCAATCGATTCCACACTCTCAACGGCCGGCTTGCACGCTGGTTGCTGATGAGCCACGATCGCATCGGCACTGATGAATTTCGGCTGACCCAGGATTTCATGTCAAATATGCTGGGCGTCCGGCGGGAAGGCGTCAACAAGGTCGCGGGCGCCCTGCAAAGGGACAAGCTGGTCAGCTACAGTCGCGGCCGAATCGCGATTCTGAATCGCGCCGGCCTGGAAAAAATCTCATGCACCTGTTACCGGATCATTAAAGAAGAGAGCGATGGGTCTCTCCATAAGACGGGCTAACCAGGCAAAGTAGAGAATCCGTCGCGCGGGAACCGCTACTGGGTCTTAGTGCCTTTCAGTTCTTTATACATGTCTTCGACGTTTGGCGTAGCGAAGTTTAGAAACGCGAAATTCTTATACTTTTCGGGCAGCTTCAGTTGCAGCTTCGCCTGATCAAGAGTCAAACCAGCGGCGATTCCCTGCTTCACTCGCACCCTTAAGTCATCGAGATAATCTCTGAAGTCCTTAATGTCCGAAGCCGCGGCTACATTGCCGTGCCCGGGGACAAACTTTGCCGTGGGATATTGAGTCAGAATCCGATCCAGCGTGGGGATCCAATCAGATACAGTAGCATCGACCAGGTTAGGCAGAGTCTTTGACCAACCCAGGTCCCCGGTAAATACCACATTCGCTGCGGGCACATAAGCAAAGACATCGCCGCCGGTGTGGCCAGGCAAAGTCGACAACACGACTTCGCGCTTGCCCAGATACAAGCGCACCACTCCTGAGCTGAACGATACGGTAGGGTTCGTCAGTGTGATGGCCGCCATTGCGTCATAACGACGAATCTGTCGCTCGAGTTGTGTCCGCTTGTCTTTCTGATCCGCGGGAGTCTCGCTCAACTGTTTCGCAGCATCCGCTCGCCGTTTCTGCAAATCGGCGGAGGCGGGCAGAAAGCGTTTGTTCTTTGTGGTCTGCCACTTCAATACATTGTCGTGCGCGAAGATAGGCACACCGCGCGCTGCCAGGACTTGATTGCCGCCAGTGTGATCGAGATGGTAATGGCTGTTGACGGCAAACTTAATGGGAAGTTTCGTTAGCGCCTGAATCTGGCCAATGAGTTCTTCAAGAGCGGCCGGAGTGAAGAACGTGTCAAAGATCAGCACGCCTTCATCGCCGATGACAAAGCAGGCATTGCCCGAGGCCAAGCCTCCGGGCTTGGCGACCGCTGCGTAAACTCCGTCTGCGACTTTGATCAGTTCAAAGTCGTCTTCGGTCCCTGGCGCGAACACAGTTTCCGGCGGGATTGGCTGGGCGAGTCCGATGGTGACTGATAAAACAGTCGCGATCAACATCAAAATCGATCTAATCTTCATCAGCGTGTCAGCCTAAAGCTTTCCGAGCAGCGCTTTCCATCTAACCCACGCTTCGTCGCGCGCCTTTCGATTCGCTTTGAAAGCAATCAAAGCTTTCTGATAATCGTCTGCCGCTTTCTTATCTGCAGCGGCGTCGCCTTTGGCAACAGCAGGCGGCGGCTCCGGTGAATTGGGCTCGCCCGCACGCATGAAGCCATGACCCGCTCCTACGTAAGTAACCGGGTCATAGGTTTTCTTCAGTTCCTCCATCGCCTCTACAGTTGGCGGCACGGTCGCATCCACGCGCATATCGTTCCCGGCGTAGAAGGCATAAACGGGGGCTTTGATCCTCCCGAGTGCGATCTTGTCAATTGCGAAAGGCTGGCCTTGAACGTTGTTGGCCGGCGGCGTCCCATAAAAGACGAAAGCCGCTTTGAGGCTGGGCCGATTGGTTGCGAAGTTGAACGTTTGGGATCCGCCCCAGCAGAATCCTGCGACAACGACCTTACCGTTAGCTCCTGGGAGTTTCGAAACGTAATCAGCAACGGCGCTTAAGTCACCGGTAATTTGGTCCGGGGGCAAACTACCGATTGCCTGTCGCACCGCGTTGCTATCAAAGTCGCTCGTGCCGCCGCCTTTTGGCCCCATGCCAGAAAGTAGATCCGGCGCGATCGCTATATAACCGGCTTCGGCTAATTCGTCCGTGAGCTGCTGCACCCAGTCGCTCATCCCAAAGATTTCATGAATGACAAGTACGGCGGTTGCCTTGCTGTTTACTTCCGGATAGACAACGAAACTATTGACTTCGCGATTGCCGTTTTTTACTTTCACCCACTCCCGATGTCGTGGCGATTTTGCCAGGCGGTCCTTGGCCCAATCTTGAATCGTTTCTGGATTTGAGTTGACCGAGTCAGAACTGGCATCCGTGTGATGATGCGAACTCATGCCCTGCGCAGCGATGCGGTTTACAAGGACGGCCATCGCTACGAGTGGTAATATGATTCCCGTCAAAAAGGCTTTGGCTCCTGCATTCCGGCGATTGTTCTTTGATCTATTCATCTCTACCTCCAAGATCGCTTCCGATAGCAGTTTGTAGGGCAACACTAAATATCACAACGCCCGCCTACTATGCGAGCCCCGGAAGAGAATTCCGGAGAGAAGGAAGTGGACGGCATTCAATAGAAAGGGCGATGCCGCCGACCCAGTCGACAGCACCGCCCGTCAGTTAATCTTTAAGCGCTGAGCAACAGCACTTGAGATTTCAGTTATGGTTCATTACCAGGGAAACGGAAAGCGACCGTAGTTGCCGTTGTTTCTACGATTCCGATTATAGCCACCGTTGCGCTGGAAACCTTCGTCATAGCCACGTAGGAAACCGTTCCGGTAGGCCTGCTGATACTGATAGCTGTTGCCATTGTATCCGCCGGAGTTGCCGTGGCCATTCCGGTAGAAGTGCGATCGTCTGACTGTCCTGATCACGATCCCACGGCCGCTGAGCCTGCACTGCGACGCTCGATACCAAGCCGACTCCCGCCATGAACGACAATGCCAGCAAGATTCTCCCGATTTTGTTATTGAGATAGTGTGATTTCATATCTAACCTCCGTCCGAGCCCTTTGGCAAATGCCATGCCGAATGAATGAGTTCCCGGTGCTCAACCCAACTTGCGAGATGTTTGCATTCCCGCCTTTTTCGGCCCGGCACGATTTGGTGCGTGCTTAGCCGGATTTGCGTTCGAAACGCAGTTCGAAGTCACTATCGGTGGAAAAACCCACCGCTGAAATACCTTTGCCAGTTCTGATAGCCTTCCTGGTAGCCTTGGAGGAAGCCATCGCGATAGGCCCGCTGGTAGATATCTCGACTGCCAAAGGTCGAGTTGTACCCATAGTAGCCATTGCTGAAAAAGTGCGAACGGAAGGGATCGTAAGGCTGTCCACGGCGCCCATCATTGGCTCCGGTGAACAAGCCGTCCTCATGGCCGCGATCATAGGCGCTTTGGCTATAAGTATAGTTGCCGTAGTTGCTGGATTCGTAAGCAATCGGGTTGTCATAGGTGGGATACCGATCGTGTCTGCGATGGCGGGTGTCGCCCCTATCACGCCCGCGATCTCGGCCTTTGTCCTTATCTTTGTCCCTATCGCGGTCGCGATCTTTGTCTTTATCCTTATTACGGTCCCTGTCCTTGTTCTTGTCCTTATCGCGGTCCCGGTCACGATCCTTGTCTTTATCCTTATCACGGTTCTTGTCGCGATCCCGATCTTTGTCCCTGTCGCGGTTCCGATCCTTGTCACGATCCTTGTCCTTGTTCCCATCACGGTCGCGATCGCGACCATCTTTGTTCTTATAAAAGTCGCGGCCCCGGTCGCGAATTGCGGCGTCCGACGTATTATCCGCAGGGGCGCGATCGCGACGATTCCCGCTGCCATCACCGTCCGCGTTGCGACGGCTTTGTCCCGAAGTGCCGTCAGTCCCAGATCTTCGGCCTTCACTGCCGCTCCGTGCGCCACTATCATCGCGTCTGTTTCGGCTCGAATTATCGCTGCTGCTATCCCTTCTGCTCCCGCTGTCGTTGCTGCTGCTATTACCACTGTTGTTGGAAGTATTGTTGCTGCTGTTGCTGCTACTCGAACTGCTAGGACTAGGTTCGCTACTGCGAGGCGATTCACTTGGGGGACTTGGACTCTCGCTTCTTGGGCTCTCAGGTGTCGGCTTTCGATCTTCCTGTGCGTTTGAGACTGTTGCGGCCGATGTGCCGATCAAGAGCACTGATGCCAAGGTCAATACAATAAACCTAACTCTTTCTAAGTGCGATTTCATGTGGTCCTCCTCATGTGCCAATAACAACGTGCCTGAAGTCGTGGCTGGAGAAAAAGGGGGCGAGTCGACTTGCCTGGATTATAGAGCTAACCAAAAGACGTGGCGCAACAATTTTCTTGGGCGCGCCAAATTTTTCGCGGACTATTTATGTTCTGTTTAGATACCTTCACCGGTCTGGCGGGCGGGGTCGCGGTCAAGTATGTTGGTCGTCCGTTCAGTGACGCTCGCCGGGGCTTCTCGTACCATGGTCACTGTCTCTTCTGACGGGTACCGTGTGGCATCTTTGGGTGAATCGATTCTCAAGGGCTTCGGCTCTGAAAGTTCAACCGGTGTGGCCGGGTCGCGCCGAATCGAAAGCCCAGCTAGAATGTGACCCAGACCAGAGAGCATCGGTATTAAGCCGAGCAGCCAGATCACGTGCACGACTGGATTGATCTCGAACGGAATCCTGGCGATCACATCGGGCGGTAACTTAAGTATCAGAGCATGCGCGAGAAAATATAGAAAAATGGTAAGTCCGCCGCCCCAGAAGAATTTGATAGTTCCTTTAGTGAGATGACGTTCGCGTCGTTGTGCCGCCGTCTTTTTCTTTGCTTCGATCCACCAGGGTTTACGCGGCGCGGGATCGTGGACGCTACGCACAATCTCTTTATTCATTCTATCCAGAGCGCGAGACACCTCGTCAGTGACCTTTTCAACCTTGAGGTTCTTCACCATTTCCTTGATTTTGGCAGGGACGCCGTCGCTTCGCGCAATAGCCTCGCTGACCGAGACCGCTTTGCTAATGACTTTAAGATTAGCGCCGCAGGACCGACAATAATGGAGTTCCGCGGATGATTCAGAGCCACATTGGGGACAGAACATAAGGTTTACCGTTGCGATACATTATCCTGCGACTCTTGCCGTGAGCAAGCTAAACCCACTACGTTAAGCGGCAAAGGGTTGTTCAGAGAAATTGTTGAACGTGGGCGCGGGTCAGTGGCGGAGTGTCAGCAAGACTCGCTTAGAACGACCGTGTTCGGGTTCCGCGATTCCGGGATTCCGGGATTTTCACACTCCCGGATTTACGAGCTGGTATACGCCTCGTTCAACTTGCGAAAGTGGTACCCCATCGCCGCCAAACGTAGAAACTCCGCCATTCGGTCACGATGTTTCACCATTGCATGACCAAAGTAACGCCAGAATTCTTTGCGTTCACGATCGAGCACTCCTAATTTCAGCGCGATGCGCGTAAACGCCGCGGCCCCGCTGAGGATGCCCATCCTGTTTTTCTCGGCCCACTCCTGAGGAGTTCGCTTAAGTGAATCGAGGGTCCGCCGGTAGTACTCGCTGGACTTGTATATTGTGCACATGATCGACTGATATCCGGCAATTAATCGCGCCGGATCCATGCGCGGGACAAAATTGAGGGCGCAGTTGGTATTGTTGCCCGAGCTTTCACCCAGCAGACGCCCCTCCTTTTCCAGCCGCCGCCACAGTTGAGTATCAGGAAGCGCCGACAAAATGCCTACCATCGCGAGCGGTATCGCGCTCTCTCGAATGAATTTGATCTGGCGTTCAAAAATATCTTCAGGATCATTGTCAAAACCGACGATGAAGCCGGCCATGACTTCCATTCCATAACTTTGGATCCGTTTAACAGACTCCAGCAGGTTGCCGCGGTTCTGAGACTTCTGAGCTTCCTTCAAGCTATCCTCCACGGGAGTCTCAATGCCGAGGAACACACGTCGGAAGCCCGATTGCCGCATGCTCTCGAGCAGACGCTCGTCGTCGGCCAGATTTACGCTGGCTTCAGTTAGGAGCGTGAATGGATAACCATGCCGCTTCTGCCAATCCGCCAGATCCGGCAACAGAGTCCGCACATTCTTCTTATTGCCGATGAAGTTATCGTCGACGATGAACACCGTGCCGCGCCAGCCGAGCGCGAACAAAGCATCGAATTCGGACAACATTTGTGGAATGCTCTTGGTGCGAGGAACGCGGCCGTAGATTTCAATGATGTCGCAAAATTCGCAGTTGAAAGGGCAGCCCCGCGAGTACTGCACCGACATTGCGCTGTAATGCTTCATATTTGCGAGATGAAAGTCCGCCACCGGTGTCACCGCGAGCGGTGGCCGTTCAGCCGCCTGATAGGTTCGTTGCGGTGTGCCACGCTCGAGGTCTTCGAGAAACTGGGGTACCGTCGTCTCGGCTTCGCCGACAAAAATGTGGTCCGCCTCCGGCAAGGCTTCCAGTGTAGTTGACACGTATGGTCCACCGACCACTACGCGCTTTCCTTTAGCCTTGCATTGGCGCAGGACCTGTTTCAAAGAATCCTTCTGTACCAGCATCGCCGTGGCCATTACGATGTCGGCCCACTCGATATCGGACGATCGCAACTTGCGCACATTCAGATCAACCAGGCGACGCTCCCAGGCCCGCGGCAACAGTGCCGAGACAGTCAAGAGTCCCAGTGGCGGAAATGCGCATCGCTTGCCCTCAAAAGGCAGCGCGTGGCGAAAACTCCAATAAGTGTCGGGGAATTCCGGATTGATTAATAAGACCTTCATCACTTCTCCTTTAAGCCACCGCGTTAACGACCAAACGAGCCAGGAAGCATGGAAAATCTTCCTTTATTCGACTTGTTTGTTCTTTCATTTAGCTGCTCTTTGACTACTTACCGGGCTCTCCCTTTCTTCCGTCGGCGCAAAGAGCTTACGCTTTCTTGCTCGCCTTCGCTCGACCATGCGTCAGCACGTCACCCGGCTGGCACTTGAGCGCTTTACAAATCCTTTCGAGGGTGTTGAATGTAATTCCCTGGGCCTTGTCCTTCTTCAGCCGCCAGAGGGTCGTATGACTTACGCCGGTTTCTTTAGCCAGCCAATAGAAGGTCCGCTGATGCTGTTTCAGTAGCTCGTCAATTCGTATTCTAATCATGCCAATCCCCAAGCCTCCCGCAGCCTACGCGCTATTTATCACAGCTGTTAGATGTATGTCTGTAGAATATATTGCATTCTTGACATATATGCCAGCCTGCTATAGCCTTGCTCTTCAGATTGAATCCAGCTAACTCTCTCCTCGGTTCCTTTGGAATCGCCCAGACTACCTGAAGTCAGATCATCTGATGAACACGATCTACGCAATGCAACGCGCCAATGGAGACTGGTTCGCACTTGAGCAGCACGAAGGCTTTCGCGTGCCTGTCTTTTCAAGCAATCGAGATGCTATGCAGGCGCGCGCCTTTAATGCAGAGCTATGGGTTTTTAAGCCGGTCCCCGTTGACGAGCGCGCGCTTAAGGATCTTGCGCCGATCGGTGAGCAACGACCCACGCATTTTTGGCTGGTCAGGGATGCCTGCGCTAATATGAAGCGCGGAGTTGCGTTGGCGCACTCAGAGCTTGCGGGGCTAATTCGCGGCGAAGAGACTGTAGAAACTTAGGTGGCTATGATAGTTTGTGAATTCTGTTCTCATTACCGGCAAGACGGTAAATGCATGCTTGGACTCAACATTCCCAAAGGAATGAGCTGTCGCGAGTTTGCCCCGGGCATAGAAAAGTTCTGCTCCAACCCAAACGATTTTGTTAGTCCCAGTCAAATCACTCAAATGGCCACTTTTTTTGGGTTCAAGAAAGCCGAGCTGAAAAAGATCAAGCTAATGGCTGATGCTGCTGAAACCTCCCGTATAGCCGAACAAGAAAATACCGCGTCTCTGAACGCGGCATCCTCTCTTTAGTTCGAAACTCGCGCACCTGGTTCGCCGTTACGATCGAAAGCCATCCGCGTATCCGTGCATGAAGCCGGATCGGTAAACCTCTCCAAAGTTACCGAAACCTGCCTCCTGAAAGTAATGCGACCTCTGGGGATCATAACTGCGACGATGTTTGACGTCTCCTGCCCCCGTCTTCAATCCGTCATTGTAGCCATGTCTATAAGCAGCGTCAGAGCTCCTGAAAACATACTGGCCATAACGGCTGTAGTAGTCGAAATAGGGGTCATAAGCCAGCCCCCTATATCCCCACCAGGGTCGATAAAACGGACGGTAGGTCCTTACTATTACGACCCTGCGCTGGGCTTGAGCCGTCGCGCCGGATAATAGAGTCAGCGGTACGCATCCCAACAGGACCGCCAAGATAAGGACACCAAACCTTTGTAAGTATTTCCCTCGCATAACAGACCTCCTTGTTCTTCGTCTAAATAGTTAGACGCAATGAAGAGGCTAAGGGTTTTGCAGATTTAGGAAGCCGGGCCTGTAGATCTGTATGCGATCAGTTTGCGGCGACATTGCGTTTGGCAATGCGCCGCAACGAACAAACGCAAAGAACCTCGCGTCGAGTTTGGTGATCCTTTTTCAAATGAAAGAGATCACGACTCGCGTCGAGGTAGGTCGCTTGATGTGAAAACCGTTTTGATCTCGCACATCAAGCAGACCAACCCTGGTTCGCCCTAATAACGGCGGGGATGTCGATGCCGCTTGCGGATTTTGTAGGTGTACACCGCTCCGCTGCCCGCGCCTACGGCCGTGCCGATAAGCGCGCCTTTCTTTCCGCCGGCAAGAGCGCCGATGCCGGCACCCGTAGCAGCCGTTCCCGCAACCGTCAGTTTGTCGCGATGCTTTTGCCAGAAGGTACGGCTATGACGACGATGCCGACGCACCGTCTGCGCGGACGTTATCGGCGCCGCCGTAAAAGCCAGTATTAGCATCACAAGTAAGATTGATAGAATCCTTTTCATACTTCTCCTGTTCTGAATTAGGGCACCGCCGTGGACTTGCGGCGATGCGCACCTGCGTTTTCCCAGGTAAACCTTGACTTCGCTCGTACCAGGAGCAGTTCTCATGCCATTAGCGGAAGGTTTTGAAGGCTTCGTCACTGCTGCCGCTTTGCAATAACGAAAATAATCTTTTGATAATAGGCCAACTGACACCGCGATCGACCATCTGGCCCCTAGACATGGCATATATTTCACGTGTAGTATATACATCTCATCGACGCTATTTTCTGCGAGCGACCGATAACAGCGACCTGAGGAGGGTGCGTCTTATTATTGAAATTCGAGTAGATGAAATCTTGGCCGAGCAAGGCCGCACTTTCTATTGGTTGGCAAAACAGACCGGCATCAGCCATACAACCCTGTGGCGGTTGAAGAAAGGCAAGGCTTTTGGTTTGAATCTCGACACGCTCGAGAAGATGTGCCGCGTGCTTGAGTGCCAGCCCGGAGACATATTGACGTTGCCGAATCAAAAAAAGAACGGGGGGAATCGCAGAACCAGGAACAAATCAAAACCATGAGCAATAAAGAGAAGCCTTTTACCTTTAGATTCGTCGAGGCCGAAAACAGCCTCCTTCTGGAACTGACCAATGCCACCGATCGCACGCTCAAGTCAATTGAAGTTCTGACCGTCTTTTTGAAAGATGAGGTAACGCCCGGCGGCGGCCCGTCGCAAGCTCATATTCGATTTGACGCCGTAGAGCGGATCCTGCCTACCGAGAGATCCATCATGCCGCACCGCACCTGGATCAATGGCAAACCGGTCGCCAATGAATGCGATCTATTGGGACGGCTGCAAGTGATCGCCGGCGAGACCCATCCTTATGTCCTGGACATCTCCTGGCAGGACGTTGACGGCAAGACCCGTTTTCAACGAATACCGGTCGGGCACTCACTGCCCATTGCAGGTTGAGCACCACCGAGAAAGCCCACTCACACTTCCCTCCCTGTTCCCACGGTTTCCCATTCAACCGTCGGATACCTACTGCATAAGAAGCCTTCAAAAACAGATCGAACCTTCCTGATATCGGTCCTTTGTCAGCCAAACTCGACAGATAGAGGAATGGCATAATGGTTGCCATGAGCCATAGCGAGTTTAAGACGAATACAATGACGGCGAGTCTCAAGTCGCAACGGGCGAGGAAGATATCGCAGTCCCTATCGAGGAAAATTTGTGAGAACACGATCGTGGTTAATATCCGGACTGCTTTTGCTTGGGCCGGCGCTGCAAACAGTTAGCGCAGGCCCGCAGAACCACAAGCAAGCGTCCAATGTAGAAAAGATCAAAATACAGGTCGCCAAGCTGGGTGTCGGGGAGAAAGCGCGCGCAACAATCACAACCAAAGATGGCGCTAAAATAAAGGGATACGTCTACAACGCCGGCGACGAAGATTTCGTGATGCGCGATCGCAAAACTGCCTCGCCGACTACCATCCGCTATGCAGACGTGCAAAGAGTTGACGGCAGTCGCGGGCATTCGGTCGCGAGGAATGTTTTGATCATAGCCGGTATAGGCACCGCAATCGTTCTCGCTTCGGTGTATTTTGCGATTGCGCGCAATGAAAGATGATGGTGCAGACCCGTGATCGATTACACTTTTTTGACAAACTTCAACGCCACTCCATTCATGCAGTAGCGTAGGCCCGTGGGTTTTGGTCCATCATCGAAAACGTGTCCCGAATGAGCATCGCATCGCGCACAAAGCACTTCGGTACGGGTCATCGACAGGCTGTTATCAACCTGTTCGCGCACATTCTCCCTCTTGATCGGCGCCCAGAAACTAGGCCAACCAGTCCCGGAATCAAACTTAGTGGCAGAGCTAAAGAGCGGCAGTTCGCACGCAGCGCATTCAAAAGTACCCTTGTCGTGAATATCGTTAAGCGGGCTTGAGTAAGGCGCCTCAGTCCCCTTCTGTCGCATTACGTTGTACTGCTCAGCCGAGAGTAGTTGCTTCCATTCTGCATCCGTCTTGATCACTTTCTTGATTCCCTTGTCGCCTTGAGTGTCATTAGAACGCCCGGCGTTCCGGAGCAGACCCGTAGCAAAGGGAAACCTGGAAAGCGCGGCAAATGGTCCGAGCACCAGTGAAGCTGAAAGAAAGTATCGTCTATTCATATGCGACCTCTATGATATTGCGTTTCGTCTCGTCAACCAAATTACGTCCAAGATTAGTGAATCGGATTTCCGAAAGTTAACTACCAGCATCAGCAATTCTCTGATCGCGATTTACCAGCGACCATTTAGCTGCTGAGAGATCCACAGGATTCCATGGCCAAAATTGACAAGCATTGGTTTCCACTCTCTAATGCCCAGAAAGAACCCTTCCGGAGACTGCTAAAATACGATCCACGAAATCACACTAAGCAACACCAGGAAGACTCCTATTTCGAGTCCTTTCGTGTGATTTCGTGGATCGCTTTTTGGGCGCCTATAGTGAAAATCTGAGGCGCGCCGTCACTCTTCAGCAGGGTTTATTTTTCAGAACTCATCCGCTAACCAATTTGGCGTGAAGCGTGATGTCCGTGCCCGCCAGAGCCTGGGACACCGGACAATTCTTCTTAGCTGTTTCAGCCTGTTCGAGAAAGACTGCTTCTTCGATATTCGGGATCTCGGCTTCGGTATTGAGCTCAATCCTGGTGATCTTAAAGCCTTCTCCAACTTTTTCGAGACTGACACTTGCATTCGTGTTGATTCGAGTGGGATTAAAGCCCGCGCGCGTCAATCCGGCTGCCAGGGCCATGGAAAAGCACCCGGCATGCGCCGCGCCGATTAGCTCTTCCGGGTTTGTTCCCGTTCCCTCCTCAAACCGCGACGCGAAAGAGTATTGACCTTCAAAAGCGCCGCTGCCTAACTTCACCCGACCCTTGCCGTCTTTGAGTGTACCTTCCCAAACTGCGCTCGCGGTGCGTTTTGCCATATTCGTTCTCCCTTGAATTTAGTTTTGGTGATTGTAACGCTTTGGCCTGCGGTGGCAAACACCGCGCGCCCTTCGCTTTGGATTGTTTGGAGTTCCCCTTTTAGGCGGTCTTGCAATGGGTCAACGCCGCCTTAAGGCGGAACTCCAGACTCAACGCGCCGGCGTCAGAAAGAAAAAGCCCCCGGCAATAATCCGCCGGAGGCTTGTGAGAAGCAATAGTCTGCTATTTAGTAACGCGAACCGCCACCGCCGCCGCGATCTTCGCGGGGCTTGGCTTCGTTGACCTTCAACGCACGTCCGTCCAGGTCCTTGCCGTTGAACTGCTGAATAGCAGCAGCGCCTTCTTCCTTAGTTTGCATTTCAACGAAGCCGAAGCCGCGCGAGCGACCCGTTTCGCGATCTTCGATCAAGGATACGCTTTCGACCGTGCCCGCTTGCGCGAACATTGTCTGGAGCTGATCACTTGTTGTTTGGAACGCGAGATTACCGACATAAAGTTTCGTAGACATAATTTTCTTACCTTTTTCCCCCTTTGGGGTCTCATCCGAAAGGATTTTTCCCTGGGCGAGTAAACAGAAGCCGCATGCGAACATGGTAGCTTCCCAATTTGCTAAAGGACGCTCCGGATTACATATCCATGCCGCCGGGCATTGCCCTCGGCTTATCATCTTCCTGTAGCTCAGAAATAAGGGCCTCGGTTGTTAGCATTAAGCCCGCGATTGAGGCGGCGTTTTGCAACGCGCAACGCGTAACTTTCGCGGGATCAATAATCCCCGCGGCCACAAGGTCCTCGAAAGTTTCAGTAGCAGCGTTGTAGCCGAAGTTAGCGTCTTTGCTGGCGCGAACTTTCTCGACTATCACGGCGCCTTCTTTACCGGCGTTGTGTACGATCTGACGCAGCGGCTCCTCGAGAGCGCGCCTGATGATGTTGACGCCAATCTGTTCATCTTCATCGCCAATCGCTTCGCCGTCCTTATCAGTTTCGAACGCGGTGAATTTATCCAGGGCCTTGGCCGCGCGAATCAGAGCCACGCCGCCGCCCGCCACGATGCCTTCTTCGACAGCCGCGCGAGTAGCGTTCATCGCATCTTCAACGCGCGCCTTTTTCTCTTTAAGTTCAGTCTCAGTAGCTGCGCCAACGCGAATCACTGCCACGCCGCCGACGAGTTTCGCCAGACGCTCCTGCAGTTTCTCGCGGTCATAGTCGGACGAGCTGTCTTCAATCTGGGCCTTTAGCGTTTTCACGCGACCCTTTAAGTCGTCCGTGTTGCCGGCGCCGTCGACGATGATCGTATTCTCTTTGCTAATAGTCACCTTCTTGGCGCGTCCCAGGTCTTCGACTGTCACGTTCTCGAGTTTGATCCCGAGGTCTTCACTGATGACCTTGGCACCGGTTAGAATCGCAATGTCCTGCAGCATCTCCTTGCGTCGATCGCCAAAGCCTGGCGCCTTAACTGCCGCCACGTTGATCGTGCCGCGCAATTTGTTGACCACCAGAGTGGCCAGGGCTTCCCCTTCAACATCTTCCGCGATAATCAGAATCGGTTTGCTCAGCTTGGCGACCTGCTCCAGAATCGGCAGCAAGTCTCTCATCGAAGAAATTTTCTTCTCGCTCAACAGGATGACTGGATTCTGGAGCACGGCTTCCATCTTTTCGGCGTCGGTGATGAAGTAAGGCGACAGATAGCCGCGATCAAACTGCATCCCTTCGACAAACTCCAGGTCCGTTTCCATCGTCTTCGCATCTTCGACGGTAATTACGCCGTCT
>WNFR01003791.1_pt1 | contig 15606 bp, 34 predicted proteins | sample 5400221 | NCBI WGS metagenome assembly WNFR01 (sample SAMN13153357, study PRJNA577476) | soil metagenome | isolation source: 40 cm soil under Madrone tree | place: USA:California | collected 2016-06-14 | reverse complement strand
CCGGAATAGCTGCTCACGAGGGCTCGCAAGGTGCGGGAGCGTTCGTCCGCCGACCGATTGCCACGTCGCAAGAGTGAACTGCATCCCGCCGTAATAGCCGTTGCCAGTGTTCGCATTCCAAGCACCTTCCTTTGAGTGTATGCAAAGAGCCTGCGGAAGCCACCAGCGGGGCGCGTGCCACCCGGCAGGTAGGCCAAGAACAGCAGCGGCACTCCAAGCGGCCAGTGAGAGATGAATCGCACTCAGGCCGTCCGCTCGCTGTGAGTTGACGGGGCCTCGCGCACGATCTTTGGCGCGGCGTTCAGTTCGTCAAGGTCAAGCTGTCTAAGCGTGTCAGCGAATGCGAACGACTGCGCCACCTCACGGCGAAACGCAACCACCGCGCCACGCGGCCACCCTTCCGGCTCAGGGAACTTCTTGTGACTCACAGCCTCGGCAACCTCGGGCGTGTTGTCGGTGTCTTGCCAGAACGCCGCGATGATCAGGAATGGGCCTTCGGCGCTCACGCTACCGCTCCCTGTGCTTCACGGGCGATCTCGTCTAGCCGGTTCAGAAGGTCGCAGCGAGTAGCCGCACGCTCGCGGACTGTACGTCGTCGTTCGGCGTGGCTCATGTTGCCGTCGATATCTTCGGTGCGCGCGTGAAAGACGACGCGATGGTTGTAGGCCGTGTCGATGACGTGACAGGCGATGCCGGGCCGTACGCCTCCGGTGCTGTTCTTCATCCTCAGCGGAAGCACGATCGCATAGCCCTCTATTTCAGTGACCACGTATCTCATCTGGCCCATCCTTTCACTGTAGTCGGGAGGGCGCTCATTCATCGACAGTCACGTCCTCGTCTTCAAGCTCCACGTCCTGCACCAGCACGTCACCACCGACGCCCTCAACCTCCGCCGGGAAGGAGTCCACGAAGTTGCTCACTAGACGGTGGGCCTCGACTTCATCCGTTGTGGTCAGCCAGAACGCAACGGTGACGCCGTAGCGGTTCAGTGGCCCGGTTCCAGTGCGTAGATCAGACACGGACGGTGCTCCAACGATTGTCGAGGCCGGACGACGGAACCCTCTTGTACACATCCGGCAACGCCTCTGACACGTCGTACTCCCGTCGAAACGGCACTAGGTCTAGGGGCTCGCCACCAAGCTCATAAACCCTGCGAATCAATCGGTAATAGGCGGCCTTGTCTCGTTCTTGACGAGACGGAGGGTCAGGGAATCCCCACTTGTCGAGGTAGTACGAGGCGTCACGTAGGTCGCGCTCGGCAGTCCTAAGACGCCGGGCGCGGACACGGCCGCAGATGTCTTGGAACAGCGAGCTTGTCGCGTCGCTGCGCGGCTCAGGCCCGGTTCCGTGACGTAGATCAGGCATCGGGCAGCCTCGCTTCCATCACGTCGCGGTTCTTGTCGGTCGGGTCGGCGAGGAACTGACGCACGCCCTCGACGACAAGCTGCAACCGTCCGACCGGCTCGCGCCACTCAGTAGAGGGTTCGCCGCGTTCGTGTCCTGGGAAGCCGCCTGCGCCGCCGTAACAGTCGAGATGCCAGCGGAGCTGCTCCGGCGACGGGTCGAACTGCTTGATGCCAGCGGCGTTGAGGATTGCGACGAACGGATATATCATGTTCGACCAGCTCGCCGACTGCGTGCCGATGACGTTCGAGCGCAGCGCGTTCAGGGCCGCGAGCGCCTCATCGGGCGTCAGACGAGGGGCGTCCTGTTGCAGCGAGGTCATACGACCCACCTCGTCACGACACTGAAGACGGCCATGAACCACAGCGCCGCCCCGTAAGGGTTGCGACGGACGAACTGGTGCAGCGAGGGATCCTCAGGCATGAGTCACCGCCGACTCGATCGCGACGACCTCGCCACAGGTGTATCCCGTAGCTCGCCCGTAGACTGGGCCGCTGCTCATCTGCAACGCGGAGGCACCGCAGACGACGCACGTTTCGCGGTAGACGGACGACAGTCCGTGCGTCGGGTCAAGGCGGAGGTCGTGCGTGGACAGAATCTCAGAGCGGTCTTGGAACAGCGATTCCATCACGTCGATACCGCCTCGCGAGCGTAAAAGTTCTCCACGCGAGCAAGGTACGCGGCGATCATGTTCCACCGCATCGCGTCGGGCTCGCCCGCCAGTGTCTTGGCTCGGGCGATACCTCCGGCCGTTGCCGCGCTGACCCATTTTGCCATGAGCACGTTGCAGCCCTGATTGCCGTTGCAGGCCAGTCCCCGCGCAACCCCGGTGATGTGGTCGTGGTCGCGATCCCAATGGCCCTCCTGGGGCCGGGGCTTGCCACAGACACAGCACGACTCGTCAGTGACGCCGTGAATCTCGCTGGCCGCTTGGACGAACGGAGCGTAGCCGTCGCGGAGGATCAGCTTGTGTCTCGCCTGCGGGAGCTTTCGGAGCGTCTTGCCGCAGTCCGGGTTCACACACTTCGTCCGGCCCCCGATCCGGTCGTTCCGGGTGCCGCACTTGCAGAGGGTGTACTTCTTAGTCACCGACGACAACCTCGGTATTGAAGTCTTGGAGCAGGACGGTCGTTTGCCAAGGCCCGACCTTGCGACCGGCGATGTACGGCCCCCATACGATCTCGGGGAGCGGAGACGAGAGCCAGTCCATTTCTTCGGCGGCGCTGCGCTGACGTTCCGCGCAAGCTCGCGCGCCTTCGACGGTTTGGTAGTAGCGATGTTTCTTCGCTTGGCCTTCGCGCTGCCACATGACGCGAAACTCCCACGCTTCGCTAGCCACTGTCGGACTCCCGCTCAAAGAACGGCTCCGGGGGTTCGGGAAGGTTCTCGATGTAGTCCTCGTCTGACTGAGTTTCACGGCAGAGCGTGCAGACGTAGCCGAAGTCGCAGGCGCACACGTCAGACGCCTTGATGAGTCTCGACGTGGACGCGGCCACGGTTGCAAATGTCGTCTAGGTTCTCGCGGATCGCTGCGAGCGAGCCGGCGATCTCATCGAGCACGGAGACAGTTTGTTCAAGTGCGGCGACCCCGTCATCGAAGCGCTCGGTCAGTTCGGTCACGGTCGTCAAAACGGTATGTCCTCCTGCGGCATCGGGGCCGCGTCCGTGTCTTCCTCCGCTGCGATCCCCAAAGCACTCGCCCATGCGTACCGGCGAGCGTAGGTGATCGCGGAGCCAAGCCCTTGCATGTTCTTGTCGGTGAGGTAGAGCGGCATCACGTCCTCGATCTTCGATGCGTCCCCGGCGTGCATGATTGTCGTTCGCAGCGCGGGCACGAGCGCCATCTTGCCATCCGCGTCTACGCGCTCAAGCGTCGTCGGCATCTGTGTGATGACGAGTTTGTGCTTGTTCAGGATCGGACGGGTGGCCAAGATCAGCGCGTCCAACGTCATGTACCTGTACCCCGCGCTTTCGTTGGCGGCGTCGCGTCCGAGTGCGGTCGGTAGTTCGGCTTGCGCTGCGATCAGAGCTTCGGCTAGCGCCGACACGTTACCTCGCCCTCTCGATCGCGCGGATGATCTCGCGGTGCTGCTTGTTCACGGCGCGGTACTCGTGCCACCACTTGCGCCAGCGCCACGGTGGAAAGATCAGGTCGTACATCGCGAGCGCGCGTTCGTGGTTCTCAAGCGCCGCGCGGTGACGGCCCTGCTGCGTGCTCAGGTCTGACTCTCTCACTTCGTCTCTCCGTTCGTGCGCGGGTGCCGCGCGATAGCCTTTGCGTACAGGTCGGCTGCGATGTTCTCTACGCCGACCGCGTACTCGCTCAGTTCGTCAAGGTCGCTATGCAGCGGTGCGCTGACCTTCACGCTTGTCTGAGTGTCCCCCTTTGCGTTCAAGGTGTGTTCCACCGTCACGTAGGGCTCGCCGGAACGGGTGGTCAGTTGCTCGATGATCCGTTGTTGGGCGTCGATTACGTCCTGGGCGCGGAGACGGCGGGGAGCGGTTGCCTCGTCAGTCATGAGTAGTCCCAATCGCGTAGCTCGGCGTCCAGCACGTCGTTCCGGTAGATCGCATCCGAGGCCAGATCGAGCAGGGTCTCATCGTCGGTGCAGTCCACAGGGGCGTCAAAGACAACGTGCAGCGTCACCCATGCGTTAACGCGGCGAGTCTCTGCCGTGCTCATTTCCCCTCCAAGTTGCCTAGGCGTTCACGAAGGACACGCACCTGACCGGCCAACGAGTCACAGAAGCCGGTCAACTTGTCAACGCGGACTAGCAGCGCCTCGATCTGATCGCTGCGAACGTCATCGACGCGGTTGAGCAGCACGAGCGCGCGGCCCTGTTCTTCGTCTGTGTCGTTCAGCTTCTCGCAGAGTTGCGTCACCTTGTTGATTACCTGCCATAGCTCCTGAATCGGCGTCTGCTTTGGGCCGTCGATCAGGTCGCGTGCGCGGGCGTCAACGATCACCGCCCGGAACTGTGCGTCCGTGACTTCCTCGTCTGTCAGGTACAGGTCGATGCACTCCTGAACGTTGCTCATGCGCCCCACACCACACCAGGACTGACGGGCACGAGCGTCAGTGCGACGGTTTTGTCACCCGGGGTGAAGATAACGATGGCGTCGCCCTGCAAACCGACGAAGCGCGTAGGTTCGTCAACGCCTTCAACCCACGCCTTGTAGAGCAGAACAAACACCTCATTCAGGACTTCATCATCGTTCATGGCTTGGCCTTCTTGAGAGCGTCCTGGATCGCCCGGCGTGCGACGAACGAGGCGCTGCGTTGCTCTTTGGATGCGAGCCGGTCAATGCCCTTGCGCTCAGTCGGCGTAAGCAACACCTGTAGCCGCTCGCTCAGTAGTTCGCTCATGCGACTACCATACCATAGCCGCTGAGAGGGTGTCAAGCGGATATCCTCCCGGTAAAGTGCGGATATCCTCTCGCGATGCCACGGATCGAGGAAAGGCTTGCCACCCTTGAGCAGATCGCCAAGGAAAATGCCAGTAGACTCGAAACGGTGACCGACCTACTGAACGGCGGTGACGGGTTGCCTTACGACAGATCGGTTCGGGGCCGACTGCACACCATCGAGTCCACTTTGACCGGGATCGTCCTGCGGCGCTCGGCGGGCCTCAGCATGTTGAAGGGCTGGCAGTCCACGCTACTCCTGCTCTGTGCTGTAGGGACGGCGGCGGCTGCGTGGTACGCCGCTCTAAAGCACTAGCGCGCCCACGTCTTACGGAATCCGCCCCGCTGCGTTTCCTCCGCGAGTAGGGCGAGGAAGTGCGACCATCCGGAGTCGTACGGCCCGCACGAGGTGTGACCGCCGCCAAGCTCGCCTAGCTCAAGGTGACGCACTACGCCGCGTCCGTGGCCGTTCGGTGCCCATCGTGCCGGGATGCCAAGGTGCCAGCAGAGCCAGGCGAAGATCCGCGCCGACTCGCGTAGTTCGTCCTCGGTTGCGTAGCCTTTCGCGGTGACGTTCGCGTGCTCTACCCCGACACTCATCGGATTGAAGGCGGCGGCGTGCCAAGCCTTGTTAGCGAGCGGCACAAGCTGTGTGACTTCGCGGCCGTCCTCGCGCACGACGAGATGCGCTGACGCACCGGCGCGCGGGTCGCACAGCCAACTGACCGCGCCTTTGTACGCGCCTGCGGTTTCGTGCCAGACGATCAGGTCTATCCGCTGTCCGTGGCGGGAGGACTGGTTGGGGGAGCGGCGCTGAATGAGCGGGGCGAGGATCACTAGACCGGCATTGCTATCTGACCGTCAACGGCAACCGTGATCGTGCCCGTAACTGAGAGCAGCGCGTAGTAGCTGTTCGGCAGGTAGATCGGCACCGGCCAGAGGCCCGTTGATGTAATCCCCGTCACGAGCGTCTGTTGGGTCGGCGTAGTCGTCGGGCCAACACCGAGCCTGAGCACGCCCGACGTGTTGACCGTGACCGACAGGTAAATGCAGAGCAGCACGTCATAGCCGAGTGTGTTTTGGTAGGCGGTTCCAAGCGCGAGCGTTGAAGCCGCCGAAACTGCCGGTGCAGTCGTGACATCACGGCCGGACAGTCCCGGCGTTACAACTGTCCCGTTGGCCTGCTTCGCCTTTACCATCAACTTCGCAGCGCCGTTCGTGGCATCGAGCCACAGTCCCACGTCACCCGCGTTCAGGTCGGCATCCGGTGGCGTCGCAACGCCCTTGCCGATGATGAATACCGAACTGCTACTGATAGCCGGGCCGACTGCAATCAGATTGTCCGTGCCGTCGTCAGCGAGGATGCTCGAATCAGGGCCGGTTTGGTAGTAGCCGCCAGCGGCGCTCAGGCTGACGCGGGCGAGCGGGAACCCGCCTGCCGCTGCCTTCCTAACCAACTCAAGGTGACCCACACCCTGTCCGGCTATTTCGTCTGAGACTAGGTAGGCGAGTGGAACTCCTGCGGGTGATTCGATGGACGGGCCCGTCCCACCCGGCGAAGGAATCACGACCGTTATCTGGCCGTGCGGCTGAAAGTTCGGGTAGTCATCTAGCGCAACCCCGGTGACGGTTAGTGGCGCGTTCGTTGCACTTGTTCCGGTGAGGGTAAGGGGGGCCGCTGCGCCGCCTCCACCGCCTCCGCTGACAATCCCCATCGGCTAGAGGTACTGCGCGTCGAAGAAACAGTCAGCCGCACCGATCGTCTTCGTCGGAGCCGTCGAGCTATTCACAAGCACGATCCCGGTCTGAAACGTCCTGCCGGTGTCCCCGAAGAACGCCGAGAAGTTCGACGTAGCCCCGACCGCGATCGGGAAGCAGGGGATCGCGCCGTCGGCCGGTACGACGGATGCGTCGAGCACGAGGACGAACTGCGCCGAGCCGGAGTTGTAGCCCTGGAAGCCGTAGAGCTTTCCCGGCCCTCGCTTCACGATCAGCGAGTTTGCGTAGACCTGAGAGTGGATCGAGTGCGGCCACAGTTGATCATGCTCACCGTTCGCCCACCAGGGACGCCACACATCTAGTAGTTCGTCGCCCACAACGACCCCTAGTAGTACTTCGACGCGGCAACGGTGCAGTTCGAGAACGTCAGCTTGATGTACCAGCCTTGAGGCAGAGGGACATTCGTAGCCAGCGTGATCGCGCCTGTGTTGTTGACCGCCGCTGCCAGTGAAGGTGTCGCCAAGGTAGTGAACGTCACGTTGTCCGGCGAGATCGCAATCGTGCAAGAGGCAATCGTGTTCGTGGCCGCGCCGACGATCTCGACCGCCACGGTGATCGCACGAGAGACCGGATTGACCTTCGCCGTCCCGGACACCCACGCCCCCGTATTCGGCAGGGTGCCCGACGTGATCGTGTTCAGCGCAGATTGCGGCTGATTGGTTGAGTCGGTGAAGCTGACGACGCCGGAGACTTCAACCTTCGTCTGCTCGGCGTTGAGAATGTCGATCGGGTAGCTGCTACCGGCTGCCATGTGTCTCCGAGGTTAGGGACGCGGGGGTGCTTCGTCAAGCAGCACGCCGCCGACGCTCGCCGCCATCGCGCGCCGCCACCTGATCCACGCATCGCCTGTTTTCAGAGCGAGTCCGAGCGCGTTGGCTTCCTTGCGGAGTTGGCCGCACTCGAAGCAAAGCCGTTGGTGCGACAACTCTCCGACCTCGGTTGACGGGCGTCCGCAGGAGCGGCAGTTGCGGTAGGTCAGCTTCGGCACGGTTTCTGAGGCGCATCCTAATCAGCCGGTACACCTTTCGAAACACGCGGGGGTGGGGGTACCCCTGCAAAAGCTTGCGCAGCAGTCAGGCGGTACCTACGTTGGCTCGCAGATGCAGTCCTTTCGATCCTCTAGGGAGTTGATGACGCCGTGAAGACCGCAGCCCAGGCCGCGCAGAACTGGCAAAACGCTGCCGGTCGCGCAACCACCGACTACGTTGCCGGTGTCAACTCGACCACGAAGGATCAGGCCGCGCTCGCCGTCGCGCAGCAGGCCGCACTCCTCAACAACTTCACACAGTCGGTCACGTCCGGCCGCTGGGCCGCAGGCGTCACACGGCGCGGCACCGCGTACTGGAAGCAGCAGACGGAAGCGAAGTCGCAGAACTACGCAACCGGCTACAGTTCCGGCGCGTCGAACTACAACGCCGCCGCGCAGAAGGTTATGGCCGCTATCGCTCAGGGCGTCGCGAACCTGCCGCCCCGTGGCGACATCAACCAGAACTTGCAGCGGGTGCAGTCGCTCGATCTCTACCTGCACTCCCTCAAGGGCCAGCTCGGCGCGTAGGGACAATCCATGCCTCACGCAGTCGTACTCAACACCGCATCGAAGGCCAATACCACGGGCGGCACGTTCGCGGACACACTCACCGCCAACTCGCTCGACTCACTCGCGGTTCCGTTCTTCAACGGCAATGCACGCATCCTCAAGATGTGGGGGATTGACTCCGACTCAGTGATGGAGCTTGCACTGACGGACGGGCGCGTGGACTCGATCCACGACCCGCAGTACGGCATCCGCTTCAACATCGCCTCGCTGATCCCTGGCGGTGCGGCCGTCGTCGGCTCGCACGCGATGCTTCGTCCTCCCTCGGATATCCGGGTCTTCCCCGGTGACGCGCTGACGATGACTGTCACTACGACTGCAGCGGATGACGTGGTTGTCTCGTGGTTGACGGAGTACGACGACCTCCCCGGCACGCAGGGCACCTTCGCGTCCTGGGAACAGGTGAAGGCGATGAAAGCAACGGATATCGGTATCCGCTGCGCGCCGGTCGCGTCAGGAACCCCCGGTCTCTACGGCACGGCTCGTGCGTTGAACGCCGACGACACGCGGCTAACGGGCGGCAAGTATTACGCGATCCTCGGGTTCACCGTTCAGACGGTCTGCACGACGATCTCGTTCAAGGGCGCGTCCTGGGGTAACAACCGGATCGGGCTCCCCGCCGGTTCGCTCGACACCGATACGACGAACGGTTTCGTAGACCTGTCGCAGCAGCTCGGCAAGCCTCTGATCCCTGTCCTGAACGGCTACGATGCCGCCAACTACTTCCTGGAAGCGGCTGACGGGGAAGCGTCAACATCACCGAAGGTGGACATTCGCATGTACGAACTGACAGGAAACCCGGTCGCCTAATGGCTGACGAGCCCGTCACCCACGACAACCTTCAACTGTTCGGCCGGCAGGTCTTCGACAGCACCGTGGAGGAAGACGAGAACGGCACGCGGAGCACGCGGAGCCTTCCGGGCTTCTACGAGATCTACACGCAGATCGACGGTGTGGACGTTGTGATCGACAGGCGTAAGGCTCCGGGCCTGCTCACGGATATCGCTCGGGCGCAGAAGGCGAAGGCTGATGCTGCGCCGCCGTCCGACGAAACTCCTGCGCCACCGGCAGAGTAAGTCTGTAGCTCGCTGTGCCGAGCGCTGACGTTCAGATCCTCGGGACTGGCGAGAAGGCTGCGCCGCTCGACTACGTGCTGCCGTCCGGCTCCGAGCTGATCCTCAAAGCGGTACGCGCCGACTTCGACGGGTCAGGGGCAGGGAGCGCGTTTCTACCTGCCTTGGAGATCATCAGCGATGCGGGGCACTCGGTTGGGGTCTACCCCACTGACGTTGCGGTGGCTGCCGGTGGTTCGGCGTCCGTCAGCTTCGCCCCCTTTCTGAGAAACGCCCCGTCATCGTCGGGCGGGCTCACAACGCAGTTCGGCCTTTACGTCTCCAACGATCAGAACATCGCCGCGTTCGCAACCACGACGATGGAGTGGGTCTACTCGGCGGGCGATCACGTACTCGACCTGACCGACCCGTTCAATCCCAAGCCGGTGGCTGACGGCGTGTTCTTCGTCTCCTGCCTCTGCACGTCAGGCACGCTCGGCTGGACGGCCGGGCACAGCCTGAAAGCGGAGATCGACCTCGTTAACTCGACGTTTCCGATCGACGGGGTGGATTACATCTTCCCGAACTTTCTCGGCAACATGCTGACCGCGAACCCGCAGGCGCTCTCGCACCTGACGACGACCGACTACATGCAACTCTTGATGCAGAACGCAGACACCGGAAACCGTGTGATGCGAGCAGGGCCGATGTCTGTCGTCAGGATGGCCTAGGGGTAGCGATGGCCGAACCGCTGAAAGCAGGGATGCCGCCCGACCTCGACATTATCGGGGACTACCGCGTCCGCCTGACCGCTGTCTCCCCGACCACGGGCGCGGTCGTTTTCGGTGTGATCGTATCGGGGGTGGCGATCCAGGCAACCAACCTTGGTAGTCCGCTCGATGAGCTTGCGCCGTTGCCGCGTCTCGTGCCTACCGATCAGCTTGTTTAGCCCGTACACTCGATCCAGGAGGACTCACAGGTGAAGGTCAACAAGCTCAAGGACTTCGTGGAACGTGTCTTCTGGACGGCGCTTGCGGGTGCTGCGGCGGCGGCGCTCGCCACAGACTTTTCGGACTGGACGTTGACCGGCAAGGTCGCAGGCATCGCCGCGCTGACGAGCGCGCTCAAGGTGATCGTGGCGCAACAGGTGGGAGACCGTGGCTCGGGTGACGCGATCCCCGGTGGCGTGATCGAGGCTCCGAAGTGACGCGGCCTTCACAGTCACCTGTCGCACAGCTCGAACGTGCGTGGCATCGACTGATGCACGCCATGGGAGTACGCCAGCCGAACCGCGTCAACTCAGGGCAGATCATCCTCAAGACGTTGCACCAGGAAATGAAGCGCCGCAATGGCTGACCGAGGGCGTAGCTAGTGGCTCTCCCGGTCGAAGTAGACGGAGCCGGGGCGGAGCCGGGCTCGTTCACCGTGGAAGGCCAGTACCCGGACTTGCTCGTCCAGTCAGCGACTCGTGTCGTGAACGCAGAGACGATCGTCGCGCGCGAGAACATCTACGGCGTCTCCTACCAGTTCACGATCCCGATGACGGAGTACATGGGCGCAGGCCCGGACGCGTCAGCCGGTCTCAGGGCAGGTTGGATTCAGGCGATGGCGGCGCATGACCATGTGATCGGGATGGCCTACACGCAGGACGTAAACGCATCAGGAACGCTCGTGGATCAGATGGTGATCACGGTGGGCACACCGGACGGCGAGCAGGCGGCTGACCTGACGATCCCGCTGTCGGCGCTGAACAGCCCGGCGTCATTCCAGAAGGTCGATGATCTCTATGCGATCGTTGCACGCACAGCGGGGATCGCGGTCTAGCCGGTGGCTCCTGCGCTCCTTATACCGTTCGTCCTGATCGCCGCCGGGCTCGTCGCAGTCGGACTAGCGTCGATGCAGCAGTCGCAATCCTCCGGCTTCGTCGGTTGGCTAGAGCAGACGCTCGGACGTGCGGCGTTCATAGCTGCACCGGGGTTGAAGGCAATCAACGACCTGACTCGTTGGCTCACGCGCAAGCTGGGCGAGCATTTCGAGGGCATTGAACGTCTGACAGTCGGTTGGGTTGCCGGAATGTATTGGTATGTCGAGCGGATCGGGGAGTTCGTTCTTCGCTGGCCGCTTGAGTTGTTCAAAGTCACCTATTGGTTGATCTGGCACGAGATTCCGCGTCAGATCAAGGCGTTGCCGACACGGATCGAGCACGTCGTCCATCAGGTGACGAAGCAGCTTCCGGGGATCACGAGGACGATCGTGCGTCTGCCGAAGCTGACGAAGGCTCAGGCCAAGGCGCTGATCGGTGCGGCGGTCGCAACCTACGTCGCCCCGTACCTGACCATGTTGCGGTGGTTGCGGTCGCACTTCCACGCGCTGACCGCTGTGATCCCTCATACGTTGCCGATTCCGGTCGGTCGCACAATCGCCGGTATTCGCGCTCGACTGCGGCGGTTGGAGCGTTCACTTCCGGCTACCGCAGTTGCCGCCGCTGTGATCGCTGTGCTCGCACGGCTCGGGCTCGGCTTCCTCCGTTGCGGCAACGTCAAGAAGGCCGGGAAGTCCGTCTGCGGGATGAACACGGGCCTACTCGATTCGCTGCTACTCGATACGGTTGCGTTGCTCTCTGTCGTCTCCGTCGTCGAGTTCGCGAGGGAACTGCAGACGATCGAGGGTGAGGCCGTGTCGATCTTCGGGCGTCTGATCCGCGAGTTCCCGAACACCTAACGTGGCGCTGCTCGCTAAGTTCTTCGGCCGCACCGCGTCCGAGGGCGCGGCGTTCGCGCTCGGAGTCGCCACCGGCCCGGTGCTCTATCCCGCCGTTCGGGAGATCGAGCAGGAGGCCAATAAGCTGTACCCGTCAGCGGCGCTCGATCCCGGTGACGCAGCCGAGATCGTCGCGGAAGACGTGGAGCTGCGCGACTGGGGCGCGGAACAAGCAGAGCGCCACGGGCTGAACGGCGAACGCTTCGACGCGCTGACGAACGCGGTGCGCAACGCCCCCGGCCTGCCCGATTTGCTCGCACTCTGGCGGCGCGGCGAGATCAGTTCAGCCGCGTTCGTTCACGGCTTGCGGAAGGCGCGACTTGAGACCCGTTGGGACGGGCCGCTTGAGGCGTTGAAGGACGTTCTCTTGACGCCTGCGGAGCTTGCCAACGCACGTCAGCAGGGCTACATCGATGCCGCACGTCAGTACGACGAAGCGGCGAAGCAGGGCGTTGACAACGAGCGCGCAGAGATTCAGTACCTCTCGGTCGGTCTGCCGCCCGGACACGCAGAGGCGCAAGAACTTCTGAACCGTGGACTGATCGATCAGGCGACGTTCGCGGAGATCATCCGTGAAGGCCATACGAAGACGAAATACACCGATGTTCTCCTGCGCGCCGCGCGCTACGTGCTCTCCCCGACGACGTACATCGACGGCAACTTGCGCGGCTGGATCGACAAACCCGCCATGTACGCCGGAGCAGGCTTGCACGGGCTCACGCAGGCTGACGCTGACCTCCTGTTCAAGACGCACGGACGGCCGCTGACCCATCATCAGGTGTTCATCTCTCTGCGGCGCGGCGGGGTGTACGACGGGCCGACGAACATGATTCCGCAGCCGATCCTTGACTCGTTCCGGCAGGGGTCGATGCGACCGGAGTGGTACAACCTCGCGTTTCACGCGCTTGAGACCTATCCGGGCGTCTTCGCGTTGCGCGCGCTCGCGCAGTCCGGCGACCTGACGCAAGCCGAGACTGAGCAGATCCTTCTCTACGAGGGCTGGAATCCCGACCTTGCGTTGAAGGTGTCTACGAAGTGGACGACGACGACCGGCGCGGCGGCGCAAGACCCGTGGATCGGGAAGGCGGAAGGCCACCTTTGGACGGCGACACACAAGGCGTACGTCAAGAGCGGTGTCCCGCAGGCGGCGGCTGATACCGCACTCGCGCACTTCATCGAGGCACCGGCAACCCGCGCAAGGGTGTTCGTGCTGTGGGATGCAGAGAAGACGATCGACGCGACGCCCTCGGTGCCCGCTCCGTAGCAGATGCGCCTTGACCTTTCAACGCTCGGGGCGTACCGTGACGGGGTGCAAGGGCTACCACCTAGGCCACCGTCGTCGCCCGGTCTCGCCCCCTCCCTTAGAGTCGGGCGGCGGCGGTCAGCTACCGGCAAAGAGCAGGAGCGCCGGAAGGCGTGGGGCCGCAAGTGGGGCGCTCTCGTGCGCCAGGTAACCTCAGAGATCAAGGAAGGGGAATAGGTGACAGAGCAGGAAGCAGAGACCATCCCCGTTGACCCCGAGCGCCCCGATGCGGTGCCGCTGGTCGAAGACGACGAATCCCCGGCGCATCCGGGCGAAGCGCCGGAGGTGATCGAAGGCGACGACGACGACGAAGGCGACGGCCAAGGCGACGAAGGCGACGAGGGCGACCCGGTAGAGGATCCGTCGCAGGGCCGCGCGCTGACCGAGAAAGAGATCGACGTGCGCAGCCAGAAGCTCGAGAAGGAGAACGTCCGGCACGCGACGCGCGTCTCGGACATCATGGCCGACGACGCGCCGAACCTGATCCCCTGCCCGGTCTGCATGGACGGGATCGCCGGATGGGTATTCCTGCCCGAAGTCGCCCAGCTTCCCCCGGAGGCGATCACCCGTATTCGGCAGTTGATCGGGCTGCCCGACCTGACGACCTACGATCAGGCGAAGTTCGCCACGCAGTGCCCCGACTGTCACGGGATGGGCGAAGTGAAGACCGGGAGCCTCGTCAACGGCTATGAAGTCACGACGTGCGAGACGTGCCAGAAGCAGGGGTGGGTTCGGACGCAGGCGTACCGGCAGAACGGAAGCGCCGACACGAACGTCCCGCCGATCGTGACCGGCCCGACTGTCGCAGGCCCGGAGCAGCCCGACCCGGAGATCGCGCACCTTCGGGAGCGCGGCTTCACCGTCATCCCGCCGATGCAGCCCGTCAACCCGTGAACACGACAGGCGCACCGCAGACCTACAGCTCTACGCTTGTTGTCTGCGCCGCGTGCGGTGGGCAAGTGCGCGCGGTTGCGTTCCATGAGGACAGCGCGCCGCGAATCCAGCCTTGCGGTCATGCCGCCAGGCTCCAAATGGTTCGTAACCCGCTATGCCCAGCCGCGTGACCGTTCACGACTTCCTACTGCTCGTGATCGCCCTCACCCTTGTCTGGGCTAAAGTTCGCGGCTGGGGCTAGCGTGTTTCCGGATCCCAACGAAGCGGTTGACAAGTGGGTTGCTGCGACGCGCCATGCGCAAGAGTGTTTTGCGGCAGGCGTGGGGGCGGGCGATCTGTTGGCAGGAATCAACGAGATTCGCGGGCTTCCCGTTACAACCGACTGCCCTGCGTCAGAGCTAATCGGAGACTAGGTGACCATCCGTGTCAACGGCTTCGCGGTGCTCGATCCCATCGAGCCGGGCCACAGCGTGCGAGTCGCGACGCCTGCCCGTCTCTCCACAAGAGCATGTGAAGCGGTAGCCGACCCCCTTCCGTACTCGGACTTGGAGGCTCACGTCGTCGTAGAGGACTCTGACCGGATCGACCCTGACGTGGTGGAGCACACCCGTCAGTCTCGTCTACGAGCATGGCAAGAGCAACGCTGAATGTCTGTCCCCGGCACATACAAGAACCGGCCCGGCGCGCTGCGCGAGTTGGCTTTGCCTCCTGAGCTAGAACTACTCAAGAGCGCATCGACGGGACTGCGCCGGTTCATGCTCGGCGAGTGCAACGTCCTCGTCAGCCAAGAGCCAGGGCCGCACAGCGCCACGTTGCGCTGGCACCTGTCGATCTCTCACCCTTCGCGGTATCCAACGTGGGACGAGATCAAGACGGCGCGCTACAAGCTCGTTCCGCACGACGCGACGATGGCGATGATTCTCCCGCCGCCCGATCAGTACGTGAACGTCGTGGCGCAGGACAACGTCTTCCACCTGAACGAGATCGAGGGCGAGTGATCCGGTGACCCGTCGTGTCTGTATCCGCTGCGGCACCCTGCAAGAACCTGTGGCCGGGAAGCCGTGCGGCGCGTGCGGGGCCTCATCCTTTAGCCTTGTGCCGGTGGGAGCGAAGCCGTGAGTCCGCTCAAGAAGTCCGAGATCCTGTTCGCGCTTGTGACGGCAGATGCGCTCGGAACGATCGCCGCATGGAGTACGAGTTGGCAGCTTGACATGATCACCGCCGATGAGTTCGCAGACCGCGTAGCCGACTTGCTCGTCAGCGTGGATGAACGAACCCGCAAGTTGGAGATCGGGTCTCCGTGACGCTTCGCTTGATCCCTTCTCCTTCTACCAGGACACCGGGTGGCTGACCGCCCCGACTTGACGCCGGCCGAAGCGCGGATCGTGCGCGCGAACCAGCGCCGAGCTCGAGCA
>WNFR01003788.1_pt1 | contig 15609 bp, 15 predicted proteins | sample 5400221 | NCBI WGS metagenome assembly WNFR01 (sample SAMN13153357, study PRJNA577476) | soil metagenome | isolation source: 40 cm soil under Madrone tree | place: USA:California | collected 2016-06-14 | reverse complement strand
CATCGGTGACCCCTCCTCGAATCAGGCCACCACCCTTGAATCACAGATGATTCATATGATTCAAGAACTCTCCGGACGGACACTCAGCAAGCGGATCGGGCTTCGGTTGTTGTCCTTCGATGTTCAACGCGGCCCCCTCGCAACTGCGGCTTTTGTCTTCCCATGGTCTTCCCTATTCGATTTTCTGGGAAGTTTGGCTCTCTGAAATCTCTGCTAAGTGCTTGATTTTGCTGGTCGGGGCAGCAGGATTCGAACCTGCGACCTGGAGTACCCAAAACTCCCGCGCTACCAGGCTGCGCTATACCCCGCCAAAGCCCCCTGGGCGAGCACCTATTCGGGACGCCGAGGGAAACGATGCTCTCGCGTCGATACACACGTCCCCGACACCGGCAATGTAGTAGCTTCGCCGTGCCCGCCCCATGGGCGAAGTGCGGGGCCCCTTATTCCCGAAACGTCGTCGGTTCCCGGCAGCGTCAGCGGCGAAAGATCGGAGTAGCGACCCGGTCGCCGGGCTCAATGCCGAGTTTCCTCGCGGTGCCGGCCGCCACTTCGAGCACGGCCCGAACCTGCCCGCCCGAAGGAATGATCTTGTCGGACTCGGTCTCGGTGTTTTCCGCAATCCGGCGGATGCGGCCGTCGCTCTGGATGAAGATCATGTCCAGGGAGACGTAGGTGTTACGCATCCACATGGTGACCTCCTGGTCCCGCTTGAAATCGAACAACATGCCGTAGGATTCCGGCACCGACCGGCGAAACATCAGACCGCGGGAGCGCTCATCGTCGGTGACGGCGAGATCGACCGAAAATACATGGACCCCGGTCTTCGAGGCAATCTCCAGAATCTGTTTCTCAGCGCTACGCGCCGTCAGGGACGAGGCGACGAGGCACGCCGCGACGGCGACGAGCAATACCGCAAAGGCGAGACGCTTGATCATGGGCGCACGGAGGTTAGGGCTCATTGTTACCCTTTACCTCATTGCGCCAACAACCGCAATCGGAGGCGTTTCGCTTAAACGCCTCCGATGCCGATCGGACCCAAGAGCGAATCAATGCGAGGCGAGAAAATGCGTTCCGCCGTCCGGACGGACCTCTGACGCCATCATGCCTTTGGTGCCCGGGCCATATCTGACGAGAACAGTCTGGCCTGGCCGCAACTCGGTGATGCCGTAGCGCCGCAGCGTCTCCATGTGGACGAAGATATCAGGCGTGCCTTCGCCGAGGGTGAGAAATCCGAAGCCCCGCAGCCGGTTGAACCACTTTACGATCGCGCGCTCGAGCCCACTTGTCGGGATCACCGTCACGTGCGTCCGCGGCGCCGGCATCTGCGCCGGATGGATTGCGGTCGACTCATCCATGGAGAGGACGCGGAAGGCTTGCCAACCCTTCGGCCGCTGCACCGCCTCGACCACGATTCGCGCGCCCTCATGAGCCGTCTGGAATCCGTCGCGACGCAGGCAGGTCACGTGTAGCAGCACGTCGGCCATGCCGTTGTCCGGGACGATGAAGCCGAACCCCTTGGAGACATCGAACCATTTGATCACGCCCGAAATCTCGATGACCGATGCCGCCGCATTGCCGATCAGATTGTCGAGCGAACCCGATTCCAACACGAAACTTGTTCCTGGCCCTTTGGGCCTAATTACATTCGTCGTCATGAGGACGCACGCTGCCGCCGTTTTCGGCGCCTCTTTCGGGCGCTTCGCTAATTTCTGATTCAACATACCATTCTCCATGACTTGGAAAAGAACGTTTTTTGTTGGTATTGTGCTCGCAATCGGACATTAGCGGAGACCGCGATTGCGAATCGGTAGACTGCAGAACAGCAGAGCGTGAGCGCTTCATGTGTTCGGCGGCGTGCGAATTCCGCCGCGTATCGTCGCCGTGTAGCGTCAGCGGGCGATGAAGGGTTTGAGCGTCTGAGCGATGTCTGCGCGAATGACGAGATCGGCCATGTCATCGAAATCGGTCGCCTCGCGGTTGAGAACGACAAGGCGCGCCCCGCTGCGCTTGGCCAGCAATGGAAAACCGGCTGCAGGCCAAACGACCAAAGACGAGCCGATGGCGAGAAAGAGATCGCAGGCGCTGGAAAGCGCTTCGGCGCGCCGCATGGCTGCTTCCGGCATCGCCTGGCCAAACGAGATTGTTGCGGTTTTGATGTAGCCGCCGCAATCCTCGCAATCCGGTGCGCGGCCGTCCTCTTCGAAACGCACCTTGACCCAGGCAAGCTCATAACGCCGGCTGCAATCAAGGCATGTGGCGTAGGTGGTATTGCCATGCAACTCCACGACCTTGTCGGCCGCAAACCCCGAGGCTTGGTGCAGATTGTCGATGTTCTGCGTGATGACCGCGGGGATTTTCCCAAAACGGCGCAGGCTTGCCAGCGCCAGATGGCCGCAGCCGGGCCGTGCTGTGGAAAACTGCTTCTCCATGGCAAAGCGCCGGCGCCAGGATTCGCTTCGCATTTCGGCACTTTCCATGAATTCATCGAACGGAATGGGGTGATATTTCGTCCACAGGCCGCCAGGTGAACGAAAGTCCGGAATGCCACACTCGGTGGAAATGCCGGCCCCGGTGAACGGCACGACGACATCAGCCTCATCGACGAGGTCGCGCAGCCGCGCAATCCCGGTCTCAATATCAGCGGCAATCATGTATGACACCCTCTATCGTCAGATCCCGGATGCCGGTGAGCTGTGCCTGGACTGTCGAACTTACTGTCGAACTTGGGCCCTGCCCCGGCAAGGCTGCGAGGGCATGTACCACCCAAACCGAAAGGTCCGTCCATGAGATATCTTCATACCATGCTGCGGGTTCGCGATCTTGACGCCGCGCTCAAATTCTTTTGCGACCAGCTCGGGCTCGTCGAGATGCGGCGCCGCCCCGACGAAAAGGGACGCTACACGAACGTGTTTCTCGCCGCCCCGCAGGACCGGACCCTGGTAGAGACGAGTCTCGCCGCCGGCCGCGACGCGCCGCTCCTCGAGCTCACTTACAATTGGGACGCCGAGGACTACGGCGAAGCGCGCTATTTCGGCCACCTCGCCTTCGAGGTGGACGACATCTATGCGACCTGCGAGCGGCTGATGAAAGCGGGCGTCACCATCAACCGGCCGCCACGCGACGGCGTGATGGCCTTCGTGCGCTCTCCTGACCGGCAATCCGTCGAACTCCTGCAAACGGGCGCCGCGCTGCCGCCCCAGGAGCCGTGGAAGTCGATGCCGAACACCGGCAAGTGGTGATTTCGGGACGGTTGGGACACCTGCCATCACTTGGCGGCCGGGTCGCGGGTCGCGGGCGGCCCGACACGCGCCTCGCCCGGCGATGATGGCCTAGTGCCGTCGGACTATCGCTCACAGGTCGAAATTTGCGAGTAGTCGCCACGGGCCATCTGCTTGCCCGCCGGTTCAAACGCCTCTATATCTCGCCCCGCTTAAGCTGCGCCCTTCGTCTAGCGGTCCAGGACGCCGCCCTTTCACGGCGGAAACACGGGTTCGATTCCCGTAGGGCGCGCCATTCGGTACAGCGCTCGGCCGCGTCAGGAATTGCGCCGAGCACCGCCTTTTCTTCTCCATGCGTCTCCTGGCTGCTAACTCCGACTGGTCAACGCCGTCCTCGCCCGGCCGAAGCGGCAAATAACGCTTCAAGTCCATCTGATCGGGCAGGATTCGGCTGATTTCAATGATCCGACCTTCGACGGCGCGGTAGAGCAGGAAGTGACGTCCGCGCCGACCATGCCGCGCAACATGTAGCGTGCGGAGGCCTGGGATGATCTCGTTGCGCGCTCTCGACCCTGCTACATCGGGACCGTTCGCGAGCTCGCCGATCGCTTGCACCAACGTATCCCTATAGATCGCAGCTTGTCGCGCCCCGAAATTCTCTGTTGTCCACTTGAGAATGTTTGCGAAATCGACTTCAGCGACAGCGCCGAGGCGAACGCGCCACTGCCGGGCCATCATGAGAGGTCATTCGCCTACGCCTGAAATGATCTTTTCCGAGACCGCATTCAGATAAGTTTGGAGATCGTCGATGCTGTCGAACTCCTTGAACTCACCTCGATCTAATGCGCCGAAACCTACGCCAGCCGCCTTGCGCAGGGTCTTCAGCTTGGCGGCGTCTTCCGCCTCGCGCCGCTCAACCAGGCGCAAGCCCTCGCGCAGGACCTCGCTCGCGTTCTGGTAACGACCAGACCCGACCAGGTTGTCGATCAGCTTCTCTTGATGGTCCGTCAGCACTACATTTCGAGTCGGCATCACGGGGCCTTCAGTGCGTTGAGCCAGGCACGTGCATGGCATATTATGCCATAGCCGGTTCGAACCTGGCTCGCAAGCCCATCCGCGGCGTAGTTCAAGATGGCGCCTGCGGAGAGCCGGCGGCGCCTGCCTCGCGTGCCCGAAGCATTGTCATAACGCCGCCGCGAAGCAATAGTGCCCATCATGGCGCGCTCATTTACGATTTTGCGCGATGTCCGCGCCGGACATTCGCGGCAACAGCACGTTCCGCTGCCTCCATGGATCGTGGCGCGCGCCGGCCGTGATGGCCCGAAGCTCTCCGTGATGCGATGAGCACGTCGGCGCAGGCCGCGGCATCGACGCGGGCGTCGCACGCCTGCTGGAGAACGAGTCCCTGAAAACAGGCGATCAGGAGGCGCGCCATCGCGTCGTCGTTGCGACCGTCCGGAAGCTCGCCCCGGGTTCTGGCGTGCCGGATCATGTCGGCCAGCATCGCGCGCGGCGCGTCAACGCCTTGACGCACCGCGACCGCGAGCCGTCGATCATGGAGGCTCTCGGCCCACAGCTGAATGGTCAGCCTTCGCCATGCACGCTCCTCGGCAGTGTCCACGACGGCAATGAATTCTTCATCAGGTCGTCGATGGCGGAGGCGAAACTCGCTTTGCTGGACGCGCGCCGCAGCCAATTGCGTTTCGCGTCGATGACGTTCCTCGACCACCGCAACAATGATGTCGTGCTTGCCGGCGAAATGGCAGTAGATCGCCCCGGGGCTCAGTGCTGACTGCTTCACGATGTCGTCCGGGTTGCACCGCCAGTATCCGTAAACAGAATGTATGTTCTGTTTTACCAGCAGCGCAAAACGCATGTCGAGGGCGCGGACGACAGCATAGGCCGCGGAAGAGCGGCGTTCCCCCCCGACGCCAGGGTGGTGTCAGGGGCCACGGCGCCGGGGGCGCGCGAGGCCATGTGGGAACCTCACGCATTGAATCCAACGTTGCGGCACGCGTCGTGTTCCTGACACAGCGGCCAAATGCCGTCGCCCCGCTCCCACCATTTTGGCAAAACGAATAACCCTTTTTTCGCAAGCGAAAAAGAGCTTTGCAGAGGGGCTCCGCGCAGCCCGCTTGCGGCGCCCGCCGGCGAGTCGCGGCCGCGACGCCACCCAATTTCGCAACTCCCGTCTCCGCGATAGTGATTAAACCCAAGCCCATCGCCCCAACGTTGCCGGCTGTGGGCGACCCTTGTGGTCGCCCCTACTTTGCGCACCGCATGCCCTGATTGCGTCCGCCAGTACCAGGGCGACCACAAGGGTCGCCCCCACATCATCCCTAGGTCGGTGACTGTAAACTTGCCCTGCGGACCGTCGTCCGAAAGAGGTTCGTCGGTATAGCGGCCGGCAGCCGGACCGTTCCGATTTTTGCTATAGTATCGACGGCACCGCGACCGCACGAGGGCGCGCATCCTGAGTAGACCATGAAGGGGAGGTCGACATGAATATGCAGCGACATTTTCTGTTACTGGCGACAGTGGCGGCAATCACCCTCGCCTTGGCGCAGCAGTTCGCGCCCACAGCCGCGCCCGCCAATCCTGGCGCGCAAAGCGCCGCGTCTATCCCGGATTTCTCCGGCATATGGCGTCACGGCAACCTTCCCTGGTTCATACCGCCGGCATCTGGTCCGGGTCCGGTCAGAAATCTGTCGCGCGAAAAGGGGACTGGCGTGAGCGACTACAGCTCGCTGGTCGGCGACTACAAGAATCCGATCTTGCAGCCGTGGGCTGCTGACGTCGTGAAGAAGAAGGGCGAACTCTCGTTGGCCGGCCTGACCTTTCCAAGCCCGTCGAACACGTGCTGGCCCGAACCCGTACCGTATCTCTTCAAGCACAGCGCCATGCAGATGCTGCAGCTGCCGGGCCAGGTCGTGATGCTGTTCAACGAGAATCATGAAGTTCGCCGCGTGCGCATGAACAAGCCGCATCCGGTGGAGGTGACGCCGTCCTGGCATGGGGATGCCGTCGGTCACTATGAAGGCGATACGCTGGTGATCGACACCGTGGGCGTCAGGACCGATCGTCCCCATGCGATGATCGACCTGTTCGGCACGCCCTACACCGACAAGCTGCATGTCGTCGAACGTTACCGGTTGGTCAGCTACGACGACGCGAAAGACGCGATGCAACGCGGCGTAAAGGAAAACCGGCGGGCCGGCGGACCTTATGACCCCGACTATAAGGACAAATACCTGCGGGTCGATTTTACGATCGAGGATCAAGGCACCTTCACGATGCCATGGACTGCGGTCATGATCTATTTGCGCGACCGCGGCGATTTCCCGGAAATCGTCTGCGCTGACAACACGTTTTCATTTCATCATCAGGAAGGAGATCTTCCGCACGCGGACAGGCCGGATTTTTGAGAGGCAGCGAACGGAGGCGCGCGAGCGGATTTCGATCGCGTTGAATCACTTAACCGGCGTCGTCGCCGGGCTTGTCCCGGCGACCCCGAACGTTTGAGGCATAGAGCAAAATAATCGGGGTAGCCGGGACAAGCCCGGCCACGACCTGGGAGAGAGGCGAAGTGGCGACGCCTCACTTGCGCGTTTGCTTGAAATATCTCAAATCCGGCGGCGCCTGGTCCCTCCTGGTCGGCATCAGGAAGCCATCTGAACTGAGCATGTAGTCTTCCTTGCCGACGGCGATATGGCTGTTCTCGCTGCAATTTTCCTCGGTCCATCGCGGCCGCGGATTGGGATTGCGGCGATAGTTCTTCATCACTGTCCAGGGCCGCGTCAAAGCATGGTCGATCACCGTGACGTCGTCGTGGGCCACATTGGGATCGGCCTTGTCGATGTAAATTCGTTCCTTGACGATAGTCTGATTATCCACGTGCAGCGGCAGGCCGCTGCCGTCGAACGCGCGGGGACCCTTGAAAGGTCCGCGCGTCTCGACCTCAAGCACATCGTAGCGGCCATCGCCGTCCGTATCGATCCATTGACCGATCGAATAGCCGAGAAAAGTCGGATCGAGGTCCTCAGGCCATTCGCGCCCGTCGGTAAAGACGCGGCGGTCGTCGTCGATGTGGCGGATGAGAATGTGAGTGGTGTTGGGCGTCACCACAAACTCGATCTCGCCGTACCCGTTCGTGACGCGAGGCATGCCCGGCGAGATGCACGTATATGTCGATGTCGTGCCCTGTCCGCCCTGGGCCTGATCCTTGAGGTTGGCCTCGAAGATTGCCTGATACTCGGGGGTCAGTGGTGCCTCCTGCCCGCGGCCGGCAGGCTTGCTCATGTCAAACCGCCCCGGGCCGCCGATCGGGCGCCATTGCCCCCTCAAGTCAGGATATTTCGAGTCGTCCCACGCCCCGGAATCCACAATCGTCACGCACAGCGCCGCCAAAAGCACGCAAACACCGAGCGAGATTCGGCAAAGCATGACGGTTTTCCTCCTCAGCGATTATGACCAACGTCGAGCTGGTAGAGGTTAGCATGCTCCCTGGAGGCGGCGTAGGCCTGACTGAGCGGATTTCGATCGCATGGAATCACGTAGCGGCGCCGTGGGTGTGGTCCACCGCTTCCAGCAATCGCACACGTGGCGATGAACACAAAGAGCCACGGGCACGCATTTTGCGCATCCCGTGGCCCCGCTCATGTGGAAGAGCGGTACTTGCCATGTGTTGATGGCTCGCGTCGCGTATGTGGCGCGTCCTGCCGCGACGTCAAGGTACGGTGACGCCTTCGCTGCCAAAAAGTCTACGCTGACGACTCTCAATCAAATCAGCGGCTCTGCCATGGCCGACAAACCTGCTTTCGAGCGTGTGAAACAATCTCAGCCTCATCCTGAGGAGCGCCCACCGAAGTCGGGCTTGCCCGACTTCGGCAATCTTAACTGTCGAAATCGGCAACAGCCGATTTCGATGGGCGCGTCTCGAAGGATGGCAACGAGTCTCTGCCGTGCATCCATCCTTCGAGACGCCGTGCTGCGCACGGCTCCTCAGGATGAGGTCGTTGATTTCTTCACACGCTCATCTGCCGGATGGATCTCGTTACAGCGCAACCGCGCGACCGGGCGTCCTGATATTCGGACGACCGGCCGCGTGATGATGGAGTTTTGGCTTTCGACGCGTGGCCGGGTCACGCCGACGGCGCGCCGGGTTTAGCGTCTCGTCTCAACGAGCGCCGTGGAATCCACAGCGCTCGTCTTTCGTTTATTTCGAGTGCGCTTTGCACTCGTCAGGTGATGACTGTACCTTTCGCTCGCTTTGTCCGAAGCGTGCGATCCTTGGTCTTATCCGTGACGCGTGGTCTGCTTCACCGAAGCGAGCAGGTGACGCTTCATCGGATGATGCGCGGAGGCGTACAGCTGGCGGTGATGCCGCGAGGTGTAGGCCGCGTAGCTCTTATAACGCGGAGTGTGGGCCGCGTACGCGTAACCGGAGTGGCGAGGCATATACGCCAAAGCATAACCGCCGTAACCATGCACGCGATGGCGCGCATGACATCCGCCGTAGCCACCACCGTACCCGTAGCCGCCGCCATAACCGCCGCCGTACCCGCCGCCGTACCCATAGTAAGCGGGGGCGTAGCCGTAATAGCCGTAGCCACCACCGCAGCCGCCGTAGGCGGCGCCGTAAATCGGCGCGTAGCCGTAACCGCCGCAGCCTCCGCCCCAGCCACCGCCGTAACCGAAGACACCGACGGGCGCGTAGCCGTAACCACCGCCGCAGCCGCCGCCCCAGCCTCCGGCGTAGCCGTAACCTCCGCCCCAGCCACCGCCGAATCCGCAAGCCGAAGCCGGGCTAGCGGCTGCAACTGCGAGACCCACGCCGAGGACTGCTATCGCTGAGTACTTCTTAGAGTTCCACATGTTTATCTCTCCTGCGGAAATCGTTCCGCTTTCCTGTTGAGTGGTTGGTTAACGTACAAACACGTTTAATGTTCTTTGTAGGTTGGCTGTTTTTTTTAGGTGCGGGCGGCATGTCGTTGCCGGCAGCGACGCGCTTGTCCCAGGTTACGCGTCGCCGCGGCCTCCGCCGGTTCAGGCGACCGTCCCGCGATGAAGTAAAATGTGCTGCCGCAGATTCGAATCATATGCGGCGTCATTACGGGCGCCGCCGCACACCGGCTGTTGCCGATGTGCGCATCTCATGGTGCCGATCTCGGGTAAACCCGAGATGCGGCGGGCCGGGAATCCATAACCATGGGCCCAGGGTTATGGATTCCGAGCTCGCCATCTTTGGTGGCGCCCGGGAATACTGAGCCACGATTTTCGGATGCGCCACGCAAATGATTGGCTTCATCGAATCGATACTCGTGCATTCATGCAAAATATCGACACAGAAATAGGACTTGAACGGAACGGAATTCCGATTTGCCGACTTTATTCAGGCGACTGAGAGCATAGGCCTCGCTGACCGGAGACTTCCCCGAAGGCGACATGCCAGTCTCTCGAAGGCCGCAGCAGGTTTTAAAAGAACCGCTGCAAAAGCGCGATAGAACTGCGCAGCACATTCCCTCGTCACCGACATTAAAAGAGGTGCACGGTGCAACGTGCGCTGCCGGTTTCGATTGCGGATGATGGCGACGGGGTTCGCATGGCAACACGACGAGGGCAACGATCCGCCAAGCCAAGCCACGGAAGAACAGCGATGCGTAAGAGATTCCGGAAAAAATCGCCGGGCAGCAGAAGATTTGACGGTGGCCGTATTCGGCGAGCGTCGTGGCTCGCCGTTGCTCTATTATTCGCTCTTTCATCGGCTTCGCACGGCGGCGCGTTCAAGCCGAAGGTCGTCGTTGCGGCGTTTGGCCTGTACGGCGATCAAGGCGTGTTCGAGAGCGAGGCGAATGGCGCGGCCCGGATCGTGGCCGACCGTTTCGGCGGCAGTCCCGTCATCGTGCGTGCCAATACCAAGCGCCGCGACGATGCGAATTTGGCGACGGTCGCAGCCGCATTGCAGTCAGCCGCCGAGGCGATGGACGTTGAAAACGACATCCTGGTTCTGATCCTGACATCTCATGGCGCCCAGGGCGGCCTTGAGGTGAAGGCCGCGACCCGTCAGGAGACGTTGTCGCCGCTAAATCTCGTCACCGCGCTTAACGAGACACATGTACGGCACCGCGTCGTGATCATTTCGGCATGCTATTCCGGAGTTTTCATCCGCCCGCTTGCAGATCCCGACACGCTGGTCATCACCGCGGCGGACGCCGACCACACCTCGTTCGGCTGCAAAAATGGAAACGATTGGACCTACTTCGGCGACGCCTTCTTCAACACGGCGTTGCGCCGCACCGCGAATCTGCGTGATGCATTTGCCCTGGCAAGTTCGCTCATCCGCAAGCGCGAACGGCAACATAGCCTTACGCCCTCCAATCCGCAGATGGCCGGGGGCGAGAATATAGAGCACATGCTAAAGGGCGACGTCGATCGCGTTATCGCTTATTCCCCGGAGGGCGCCGGGCTCGATCCCAAGTATGCATTTTCCCGCGGTTTCGCGTATGGCGCCAAGGGCGACAACGAGCACGCCATCGTCGCGTACAGCGAGGCTATCCGGTTCGATCCCAAGTACCCCATCGCCTACAATAATCGTGGTGTCGCCTATGGCGCTACGGGCGACAACGACCACGCTATCGCCGACTATACCGAAGCGATCCGGCTCAATCCCAAGGTTGCGGGCGCCTACGCCAATCGTGGACGCGCATACCGCGCCAAGGGCGACAATGAGCACGCCATCGCCGACTATACGAAGGCCATCAAGCTCGATGCCAAGTACGCGGCCTTCTATAATAATCGTGGCTTAGCCTACGGCGCCAAGGGCGACAACGACCACGCTATCGCCGACTATGCCGAGGCGATCCGGCTCGATCCCAAGCTCGCGAGTGCCTACGACAATCGTGGACGCGCGTATCGCGCAAAGGGTGATAACGATCGCGCCGTCCGTGACTTCAAAGAGGCGATCCGGCTCGATCCCAAACTCGCGCCCGCCCTCAAGGCGCTCGGCGTAGAGCTTTGAAACGCGCCGGCGGCTGGGAACGTCGAGCTGCGGTTCATGGCGATGTGGCCTTCAGGCAGGCCGCGATCAGCGGATTGTTCGCCGCGGTGCGAGGACGACACGATGCAGAGCGCTCGGTCGGAAAAGTGGCTGCATTTCTGGCAGCGCCGCAATAGGCAATCAGCACCACCTCATCATCGCTGCACTGGGCCGCGCAACTCGCCGCATCGCAGTTTGAGCGGACGATCCGCACGGCGGAGGACGCTCCCGGGGGACCAGGCGGTCCCGCCGGTCCAGCCTCGCCTCTTGCACCCGGGGCTCCCGCCGGCCCCGGATCGCCCTTTGCGCCTTCCGGACCTTTCCCGCACGCCGCAAGGGTAGCGGTGAAGGTGATCACAATCATGGCTCGATACAATTGAATGCCTTTCAAGCGTGCACGGGTGGACCAGCAGCCGCTTGGGTACAAGAATGATGCCAGCCCCGGTCGGATTGAAGTAACGCGACGAGGTGCGAGAACGGCAAGGTCCGGTCGACCGCCCCTCGCCGATGTTGCGGCGAGGCGGTTTGTGGTGGGTCCTGACGGCGAGTCGCTCGCTTGCGTCAATCTGAAAGGATGAAGATCTGCGCAATCGCCTATTTCTCGATCGCGAGGCCGGCGCTGGCGCGATTATTGCGCGACGCTAACGCCGGGATGTGTTCTCGGAGACGACCCCACGCGCAGACGACTGCGACGGAGGTATAATAAGACCATCTCGGAGCTGCGGGGGATTTTGTGGAAACGAACTAATTTCGGAATTCCCAACGAAATCAATGCCGCCCGGTTCCGTGCCGCGGCTATCCTGGATCATCGGCGACCCGTGCGTGTGATCGCACCGGCGGCCGCACCACATCCCACCTCGTCCCATAGCTGTCTTGCCCGCGCCCATCAGATCGGCGTGTACGAAATCACCGAGCCGTCGCTGCCGATCAGCTTCACCTGCACCAGGCGCCCGCGCTCGTCGTACCAGATGTCCTGCGAATAGCGGCCCTTGATCTCGTAGTGATGAGCTTTCAGGGCGCCGGCGCCGAAGCTTAAGTCCTCCGTGCCGTTGTCGGTCACCGAGATGGGATCGACCTGCCCGTCCTGGGTGTCGAACGCGGTCTTGCGCCGCATAAGCTCCGGATTCCACAGGCTCGCTGGCAAGACGTTCTGATCGACGCGACGGGTCTTGCCGTCGGCCTGCACCTCCAGCCCCGACGTGCCCCGGGTGGCGCTGACCTTGTGGCGCACGCCATTGTTGTCCGTGGTCGAATCGAACGCCACCAACTGACCGTTCACCCAGCGCTCGGTGGCATTGTGTTGCAGCCGGTAAGCCGTGACGAATAGAACTTTCACGCTGAGGTCGGTTGTAATGCGCACGTTGGTCTCCGGGCCCGTGCGGCTGATCTCGATTGCATGGGTGCCGATCTGCTCGCCATTGCGCATGATGGCGAACCGCAACGTTTCAGCCGGCGTATGCGCAGCCACCGCCGTGGCTCCCACAAGGGCGCCCAGCGTCGCGCTTATGACCGCGCTGAACGTTCCGATGGTGATTTTCATGCCGACTCTCCACACCAAGCTGCTACCAACCAACACGAACTCTGCAATTGGCCGGAAATTTGGCCGCCTTTTGACATTATCCGCGACCGGACCGCTTCGATAGACGCAGCCAAGGTGCTTGAGAATACCTGCGACGGGTCGTTCTCAGAGCACCATGGCGCTTGGCGAGCCGTACCCGGGCGTCGAGCCGCCGTACCAAGGCAACGTCACCACGACGCAGGACGACCTCAGCGCCTGGGTCGAGCGGGTGCACCGGGCCGGCATCCAGGTCAACTGCCATGCCAACGGGGATGTCGCCATCGACATGGTTCTCACGGCGATCGAGCGGGCGCAGCGGCTTTTCCCGCGCGCGGACCCGAGCCCCAAGATCACCCATTGCACACTGATCAACGACGGCCTGCTGCGGCGCATAAAGGCCGCCGGTGCGGTCCCGGCTCCGTTCACATCCTATGCGTACTACAATTCGGACAAGTTCCATTTCTACGGCGAAGACCTCATGCAGCGGATGATGGCCTATCACTCGTTCGCCGTTACCGGCATTCCGGCGGCGGCGGGCTCGGACTTCAGCCCGGGGCCGTTTGCCCCGCTGATGGGCATCCAGGGAATGGTCACACGCCAGCGGATCAGCGTCGCGGAGGCGCTGCGGGTCAACACCATCAACGGGGCTTACGCCTCCCACGAGGAGGCCATCAAGGGGTCGATCACCCCCGGGAAACTCGCAGACTTCGTCGTTCTCGCGGACGATCCTCACACGATAGATCAGGAGAAAATCAAGGACATTGAAATCGTGCGGACTGTGACCGGCGGCAACACAGTCTACGCGTCGTGATCCGGCAAGCGCATCGGAATTATCAGCGGCCTTTCGGCCGGGATAGCCCATGATGGGTTTCGCAAGAGCTCAACCCATCCTACGAGTGTCAACCGCATCACTCGTAGGCGCGGAAAAACCATCTGGTCGAATGCTGTCTGAACAACCAAATGCCAGCGCAATGAATTATCGCTACGAGGACGAATTGCTTGATCGATCCCGGGAGATGACCAATGGCCGGCGACCGGTTCTATCGCATCGCCATCATCGCCGCTCTGGCGCTGCTGGGCGCTTCGGTGGCGCAACCCTATGTCACGCGCCTTCTATTGTCCGAGACCGCGCCACGCGCTGTTACGCCGCGCGGCGACCTCTCCGAGGCCGAGCAATCCATTACCGCGTTGTTCGAGCGAGTCTCGCCGTCGGTCGTGCAGGTCGTGGGGCGGCAGAGCGGCAGAAATGTCTTTGATGAGGACAGTGCAGGCGTGCAATCCGGAACCGGATTTGTCTGGGACGCCGCCGGCAATATCGTCACCAACAACCATGTGGTCGACGGCACGACGGAGGTGGTGGTCAGGCTTGCCAGCGGCGAGGCCGTCGCGGCGGATATCGTCGGCGCGGCGCCAAACTATGATCTCGCCGTTGTGCGTCTGCGCAATTCTCAAGCGGTTCCGAAGCCGGTCGCGGTTGGCAGCTCCGCCGACCTCAAAGTCGGCCAATTTGCTTTCGCGATCGGCAATCCGTTCGGGTTAGACCAATCGCTCACCTTCGGAGTGATCAGCGCACTGCATCGCCGCCTGCCGACCAGTTCAGGGCACCAGATTTCCAATGTGATCCAGACCGACGCAGCGGTGAATCCCGGCAATTCCGGCGGCCCGCTGCTCGATTCGAGCGGGCGGGTGGTTGGCGTCAATACCGCCATCATATCCCCGTCCGGATCGAACGCCGGCGTTGGATTCGCCATTCCGGTCGACGTCGTCAACCGGGTCATACCTCAGCTCATCCGCGACGGCCATGTGCCGACACCTGGGATTGGCATCGTCGCCGCGAGCGAACAGGATGCGACGCGTCTCGGCGTTGACGGCATCCCGATCCTGCGTACGCTTCCGAACTCCCCGGCTGCGCGCGCCGGCTTGCGCGGCGTCGACATGCGCACCAGCACGTTGGGCGACGTCATCGTATCGGTGAACGATAAGCCGGTGCACCGCCTTTCCGATTTGACAAATGAATTGGACGAGGTCGGAGTTGGCCATGATGTGAAGCTTGGGATTGTGCGCAACGACCGCAGCGAGACGATCAACGTCGCGGTCGTCGATATAGGTCAAAGCCGATTGGAGCCCTGAGCTCTTAGAGTTCCCTGTACGGGACAGTCCATTCCATGACACAGCAGACGCACCGCAGCGAACGTTGGCCGCAGCGGATGTTTCCGGTGAAGCCGCTGTTGCGCGACGGTTTCGCCTTGAAAGCGACGTAAAATCCTCTAGCAATCTCGCCATTCCGACCGGCTCCTGCGGATGCTGCAAAGCGATTTCATGGCCCATCTCGCCCGCAAGGGCGTGTTGCGTGATCCCCATGCCGTTGACGGCGGCATGAGGGAGCGCCGTCGCGATACGCTTGGCGATGTCGATTGGGTGGGTTTGACGAAACTCACTCCGTCGGGCTTTGCCGACGAACTTGCCGCTTTCTATCGTTGTGATCGCGTGCAGCGAAGGGACCTGGTGGGCAGCCGGTTCGCCGGCGCGCAACTCTCGGCGCGCTTTCTCAAGGAGGAGCACCTCTTTCCCTATGAGCATCCGTCCGGGACGCTGACGCTGGCGATTGCGCGGCCGGTCGAGGACGAAACGATCCGCGCCGCAGAGGTTGCGTTGCGGCAATCGCTGGCGATCGTAGTGGCGACGGCAGACGACATCGACGCAGCGTTGGCGACGATCCTGGAGACCGAGCGGCAGAACACGATCGCGCCGGCAGAAACCGCAACCGCCGACGACGACCTTGACGACTTGCGCGACCT